>Ga0224530_1001422_pt1 | contig 12649 bp, 10 predicted proteins | sample CBST75metaG_FD_179873 | JGI IMG/M metagenome (GOLD analysis project Ga0224530, IMG submission 179873) | Peat soil microbial communities from Stordalen Mire, Sweden - C.B.S.T75 | ecosystem: Environmental > Terrestrial > Soil > Wetlands > Peat | place: Sweden: Norrbotten County, Stordalen Mire...
GCAGTACATGTGGTCCGCGTGCAGTCTGAGATGATGAACAATCAACTCACGGCGCCCACCCGGATTCCGAGCAACATCAAGATGGTTGCCGAGAAGGAACCATCCCAGGCCGGTTTCGGCGTGGTTGGATCTGATTTTGGCGGCGGCAGCTCGAACGGCGTCATGGGCAGCATCTTTGGCAACGGCGACAACGCGCCCAAGGTGAAGGCTGCTGTGCCGAAGAAGGTCAACATCTCGGCCGGCGTCGCGGTGGGCATGTTGCTTCAGAAGACACAGCCTGTCTACCCGCCGATTGCCAAGGCTGCGCGCGTTTCTGGCACGGTGGTCCTGCAAGCGACCATCTCCAGGACGGGCTCGATTGAAAATCTTCGTGTCGTCAGTGGCCCTGCCATGTTGCAGCAGTCCGCTCTCGACGCTGTCAAGTCTTGGCGCTACAGGCCCTACCTGCTCAACAACGAGCCGGTGGAAGTGGAAACCACGGTTAACGTGATTTTCACCCTGGGCGGATGAGAAATGTTTTTGGTTCTTCTCGCAATTTTAGGGGAAGAGCCGCGCTTTTGACCTGAATGCGAATCCGAAAGGAAACGCACTCACAGTACCCGCAAGGTAGTCGCAGTCCACAAGAAAACTCCTTAGGAGGAACGATTCAGTGATTCTCGCTCAGCTCACACACCTCGCTTCGCATACGGCCGCCAATCTGGCATTCTTCTTCGATGAAGAAGGGCAGACGGTCAGCTTCAGCCCCATGGGGCTGTGGAGTCACATGGGAGTGCTGGCACGTTGCATCGCCTGCATCCTCTTTGTCGAGTCGATCTGGTCATTGGCCGTAATGATCGACCGTTACCTGTACTTCTCTGCTGCCCGCAAGCAGTCGCGCGAGTTCGCGCCCAAGGTTGCCGGCGCCCTGAAGGACAGCAAGCTTGAAGAAGCGATCAAGATCGCCGATCGCAACAAGAAGTCCCACTTGGCCGAGGTTGTTACGGCTGGCCTGCAGGAGTTTCGTTCTTCCGGCGGTGCACCCACTGAGCAGACCATCGCCAGTTCGGGACGCGCTCTGGATCGGGCCGAAGCTATCGTTCACGCCAAGCTGAAGAGAGGCCTAGCTGTCCTGGCCACCATTGGCGCCACGGCTCCGTTCGTCGGACTGCTCGGCACCGTTATTGGTATTCTGAACGCCTTCCAGCAGATCGCCACCCAGAAGACTTCGGGCATCGGCGCGGTTGCCGGCGGCATCTCGGAAGCCCTGGTTACCACGGCGGCTGGTCTGTTTGTGGCCATCCCGGCCGTTATGGCCTTCAACTACTTCACCGGACGCGTCGAATCTTTCGATGTGGAGATGGATAACTCCTCCAGCGAACTGATCGACTATTTCATTAAGCAGAGCAACAAGCGCTAAGCGAAGCGCCATTCGGCGAAGCGGGAATTCGCGGAGGGCGGGAGAGTGAGTACTCTCTCCTGCCCGCCGGTTTCAACCTCGCGACGGCTTGGTGGTTCCTTAACGCCGCCGGATGCCATCCGGAATAAAAATTTTCAGGCAACGGAGCCCAACAAATGGGAATCTCGATCCGCAACGAAAGCAAGAAGGTCAGTTCCAATATCAATGTCACCCCCATGGTTGACGTGATGTTGGTTCTGCTGATCATCTTCATGGTCATCACCCCCATGCTCCAGAACAAAGTGGTTGTCGACATGGCCAGGGTGGATAATCCGACCAATATGCCAGACGCCGACAAGGAAGACGCTATTGTCGTGGCTATCACCCGCGACGGGGGAGTCTTTTTGGGGCAAAACAAGACATCTGTCAGTGAGCTCGGTATTCAGGTTCGCGAGAAGCTGGCAGACAAGCCAGGCAAAACGATTTATGTCCGCGCCGATGCCCGCGCGCAGTATCGCGCGGTGGAAGACGCCATTGATGCCGTGCGCACCGCTGGCGTGGAAGATGTGGGCTTGCTGACGCAGAAGCGTGAAGGCAATCTCGCGGGCGGCGCTTAAAGTTTTTCTTGCGCAGTTCCTTTAACGATTTCAAGCAAACGAGGAGTTCTAAGCGATGTCAATGACAACTGGGGGCGGGGGCGGCTACTCGTCCGACATCAACATGACGCCGATGATCGACATTCTTCTGGTGCTGCTGATCATTTTCATGGTCATTGTGCCGGTTACGCCCAAGGGCTTGGACGCGCTGGTGCCTCAGCCGCCTAAGAATGCAGCGCAGCAGAAGAATCCTAGCGATCGCACCATCGTCGTGCAGGTTCTGCGCGCTACTGCCGGTGCCCCGCAATATAAGATTAACGAAACGGACGTGACCAAGGCAGAACTGCTTCCGAAGCTGACTGAGATCTACGCCAATCGCGCCGAGCGCATCATGTTCGTCAAGGGCGACGACAATCTTGACTTCCGCTATGTGGCCGAAGTCATTGATATCGGGCGTTCCGCGAATGTGGATCACATCGGGTTGATGACGCCGAAGATCATGGAAGGCCAGTAGTCTGCTATTCCGGAGCCGCTTCCCTGAAGAGGGATGTGTGGATCGGAGTCTGCCCTGGGGCGGATGTCGGCTGCGGCGGCGAGAGGACGCACATAGTTTAGGCTGGCCAACTGGATGGCTGGGTAGGCTTTATTCCCCGGCAAAATCCAGGGCTGCCAGCCCCGCATGGAGGCGGTTCATCCGGCGGGAAAGTGGAGTACAATTTTTGCATCCTGGTTTCGGTACCTCCCGCCCGCGACCAGCTGTACTTGAGATTCCAGGCGCGTGACCGATAGGCCTCGTCTGAAGGAGAAGGATACGAACATGAATGGACCCGCACGTATTACGGCGCTCGCGGTTGTCTTGGCCGGCATGGTGCTTTCCATGAGCGGGTGCAACCGCCTCGCAGCCCGTGACCAGTTGAACAAGGGAGTGGAAGCGTACAAAGGCGCCCATTACGAAGAGGCGATTAACCACTTCCAGAGGGCCACGCAGCTTGATCCGAGCCTGCCCATGGCGAAGAGTTATTTAGCCACTGCTCTTGCACAAAACGTGGTGCCTGGATTGGATACAAAGGACAACCTGGACATGGCGCAGCAGGCCATCGGTATGTTTCAGGAGGTTCTGGACAAAGACCCGCACGATGTGAACAGTATGAAGCAGGTAGCGGGTATCGAATTCAGCATCAAGAGATTGGATGATGCCAAGAGCTGGCAGAAGAAGGTGCTGCAGGAGGATCCAAAGGATCCCGAGGCGGCGTACACGGTTGGCGTGATTGACTGGATGGAGGCGCACCAGAATACTCTGTCGGCGCTGGCGCCGGCTGGCCTTAACGACGACGGCGAGGGAAATGCGAAGGCGCCTAAGAAGGTCATGGAGCCACTTCGGGCGAAGAATGCCCCACTGGTCGAGGAAGCTCTGCAGTATCTCAACCAGGCAGTGGCGAACAGGCCCAACTATGACGACGCAATGGCTTATCTGAACCTGATCTACCGGCGCAAGGCCGATGTGGATTGGGGCAACGAGGGTGCCCGCAAGGAAGACCTCGCTAAGGCTGAAGATTGGCGTACCAAGGCGATGGGAGTGCGCAAGGCTAATGAAGCGAAGAAGAATAGCGGCCCCAGCGGCATCACTATGGGCGACAACGGTGAATTGAAGTAAGCGCAAACACGCGCAAACAAAAACGGCCTCCGCCATGGCGGAGGCCGTTTTTGTTTGCCAGCCTTCGGCCGCAGCGCGCTGCTTTCAGGAGCACGAGGAAGAGGCGAGGCAGGAAGAGTCTACCGCCCTCCAAGTCCAACTGCAACATACGTTGATGGGGTATTCCTGGGCCGCTGTAACTATTCGTAGCAGTCGCGGGGCCATGAAACAGGGGAATAGATCCTGTGCTCTGTGCTTTTCCATCGGTCCTTATCGCTATTCGATCTATAGTTTGTTTGCCGGGCAGCGAGTGAAACTGCTTGATTCAATGCGGATTGCCTTTGTTGTACGCTAGAGCAAAACCAGAGTACATATGCCCTTCTTTAGGATTTGTGATGTGGCTTTTTCTTGAGGAAAAAGCCACTTGAGGACATTCCCGCGGGGTACAGCAACTCTGGTTTTGCTATAGCCTGGAATCTGCCTTTGTCTTTCAGCTATGCGTTAGAGGAAAGTTTGCTTGCTGGAGCTACAGCACCCCGGATTGCTGTACACGGAGGCAATCTCATCAAGTAGCTTTATTCTCAAGAATAACCACCTCACCAACAATCAAGAAGGGCATATTCACTCTGGTTTTGCTCTAAGAAACGCCACCTGCATTGGAGGGGCATTCTTCAGCAGCCTAATAAAATGCTATTCAAGGGGCGGGCATCAGACGGATTTTGAGCAGTAGTAATAGGTAGGTAAGAGCTTGCCTTCGACAGAGCAAAAAGCCATGCCGGATCAATAGAACGGCATGGCTGTTTGCGGCCCCTAAAGGCCAATCTCTCTTCAGGCTTTATTGTGCGCCCTGCTTGATAATCTGGTCGGCAAAGTAGTTGTGGACTTTGGCGTCGTTGTGGAGCATCTCGAAGTAGGCGTTCTTGAGCAGTTGCGCGTGGCCCTCGCGCAGGCCCTGACGGATGGCTTGCTGTACGTGCGGGTCGTTCAATTCGCGCTGACCGGCAGGCTCCCTCGCGATCAGTTTGTAGATTGCGTACCCGACGATGTGGTGGCCCGGGCCGGCGCCGTCGTAGGCGGGAAGAACCTCAGTGATCTCTCCTGGCTTGAGCTTGCCAATGGCGTTGTAGACATCAGTCTCGCTGTGCAGTTGGGATTCCGGTATGAAGCCCATGTCTCCGCCATTCGAGTTGGTGTTTGGATTCTCAGAGAAGTTCATCGCCACAGCGCCGAAATCCTCGCCGCTTTGAAGGCGCTTATGAAGTTCCAGGATTTTCTTTTTCGCGTCGGCGTCGCCAGAGGCCTTGTTGTTCTGAAGATTGCCGGTCGGCTTTGCAGGCCCGCTGGTCACCGCAATCTGCGCCAGGTGGTACTGGGGCTCGATCAAGTTGAACTCCGACTTGTGAGCCGCATAGTAGCTAGCGATCTCCGCGTCGGTGATGTTGATCTTCGACTCGATCTCCTTGTTCAAAAGCTTGGTCTTGGTCAACGAGCGGCGTAATTCCCGGCGAAGGTCGTCTACGGTGATGTTGCGTGCCTGGAGTTGCTTGTCAAACTCCTCCTGTGTGTAAGGAGCCTTCATCTCCGTCAATTTGGCATTCACATCTTCGTCGCTGGCGGCCAAATTGAGCTTGGTGGCGCGTTGCCAGAGGATCTCGTCCTCGATCATCCCGCGCAGGATATTGAGCCGGACAATGTCGGCCTGTTCAGGAGAGGGCTTTTGGGCATTATCGGCAAGACTAGCCTTGTAATACTTCTCCAGATCCGAGCGCATAATGTCCTTGCCATTCACCGTTGCCATCACGTCCGGAGAGGGCGAGCGGTGGCACCCGCTCACGGCGGCAATCAGCGTTGCCCCACAAAGCATAAGGACTGTAAAGCGGAAAGGCGTGCGGGAAATAGCTTTGATTTGCAACCTGGTATCTCCTGGAGGACGCAAAGTCCTCTGGCAATCAAGAATAAACCCCAGAGCCGATATGGTGATACGCAATTTCACAGACGCAGCCGCCAGTTGCAGCTTCGCCCTTTACGAACGACAAAAGCGAAGATGCGGTAGCCGACAGGCTACTTGCTACTTGCCTGTCTTCGCAGGTTGGCCGGGCGCGGCCGGCGGTTCCACTCCGGCGGCGCGCAGAGCACGGTCAATCACCATCCAAAGCTGGTCCTCGGAAACAGCTCCGCTGATGCGCTCGCCCTCCACAAACACTGCCGGCGCTCCTTCAACTCTGAGCGATTCCGCTTCCTTCATCGAGGCGCGTACCAAGCGCTCATCCTGGTTGGCCACGCAGGCGTCCAGTTTGACGGCGTCAAGTTTGCCCAGAGTGGCCTGTTGCCTGGCGATGCGGTCCAGCGTATCAAAGCTCCGTGCGTTGTTCCGAGTTTCGCCGTTGACCTCCTGACCGTGGGAGTGAATGAAATCCACGTACATCCAGTAGACTTCGCTGCTCTGAGCTGCGAGGCAATTGGCGTCCAAGGCGGCGCGCATAGCCCAAGGGTGTATCTCGACCAATGGGTTGTCCTTGTAGATGAAGCGCACTGAGTCCTTGTAGTGCTCCAGGGTGCCCGGAAAGAGCGACTGGTGCATCCGGGCGCAGTAAGGGCATTCAAGATCATCGAAATTGATGACCGTGACCTTGGCTGCGGTATTACCGCGTATGGGGCGGCCAGCCACGTTGATTGAGAAGACCGGGTCGTTGGTCAAATCAAATTTATCCAGGCGTGCAAGGGTCTTGCGGTCGGTCGAAATCAAAAAGTCGACCACTTGGGATTTGGCTCCGTTTGAGAGCGTGACGGGCAGCGCGTCATAACCGGAGATCTGGCTCGGTTTGCTCGTGCCGATGGCTACATTGACCTCTGGAGGAATATTGAATTGGGTACGGACCATGACCTCGATGTGACGGTTGAGCGCCAGATCGGTCAGCTGCGGGGCGGGTTGGGCCTTACAGCCCACGGCCATGCACAATGCGAGCAGGCCGGCCAGAAAGTGTATACGCGACAAGATGAAATCCTCTCAGAAAAGAATACTCTAGTGGGGGGCCCGGACTGGGCCGTTAGTTTCGAGGTTTCCTCCCGGCGCTGGGAAGAATGAGCATGGATGGGGCAAGGAATGCTTGCAGGCTGCGGTTGTTAGTAAGCAGGCGGCAGGCTTGGATCGCGGAAGGCCGTGTTGGAGCGGCGAATGTCGCCCATCGAGCCGAAGTTGGCCAGGGTAAAGCTATAGAGCCATTGGGTCTCATTGCGGACCGAACCAAGATTGAATCGCCGGTAACCGAAGGTAATGCCGCAGCAGTCCCAGTTATAGACGGCCTGCACGGCGGCATATTGCAGCGTGCCATGGGTAAAATCGTATCCGCCGTTAGCGGCTAGGTTGAGGCCGCTGCCGCTGGGCTTGCCAATAGCGAGGAAGGGCTGCACCTGCTGGCTCTTGATGGTGGTGGCGGCGCTGCCATTTTCGTCAACGGCATTGAGCATGGCATGGCCTACGCCGACGGTGGTGCGGCCCCAGCTGTAGCCGGCATAGAGATTGTCGGCGCCAAATTCCCCATTCTTGGGGTCGTAGTCCATGTCCCACTCGACGCGCAGGTTGTCGATGGCTTCAAAACGCAGGCGCGAGGTGATGGGTGTCAGACTGCGTGGCGAGTCGAGGAAGGCGACCCCGCTCAGGTCCAGGGTGGAATCAAAGACATTGCGCCGGCCGGAGATCAGCGCGCTGCCGAAGTTGCGGTCTATGAAGTACTTTTGCGCAATCTGCCAACTGGCCCACTCGCGCGGCGCCTTCGGCGCGCAGCCCTTTTGAGAAGCCTCGTCTCCGGCAGCGTCGCAAGGCTTCTGTTCAGCGGAACGCAGATAAAAGCGCTGAGTGAGCGAGAAGCCCACCTCGTTGGTGTTGGTGGCGATGTCGGTAGTGTCGATCAGAAGCACGTTCTGCGCCTGAGTGCCGATGCCGGCCACGTAGCGGTAGGTAAGCTCGGGTTCGATGACGTGGCGCAGTTCGCGGCTCCAGCGCGTGAGCGCAAAGTCTCGCTCCACGGCTGGCGCACGTAGGTCCACCGATGCTTCAAAATCGGTCCGGTTGAGTGGATCGTGGCTGATGGCCGGAGTGCCTCCGCGTGTGCCCGTGAGGTCGGGGGTCTGGCTGATGGTATAGGCGGTTTCGCGCAGCGCACCTTCGGCAACCACATTCCAGCCGCCTGCCGCGAGCGGCAGGGAGAGATGCGGGTAGAAATCAATGCGGCCGGCGTTGCGGGCGTGGAAGCCGGGTTCTGAGCGGCTCAGATAGCCAAGCGACGATCCCACGCCCCAGTAAAGCGGTGAAGCGCCCAGCGGCCGGTCCAGTACATCGAACCGCAGGCTAGGCAGGTGGAGAATCCTCACCTCGTTGCCGTTCTCGGAGCTGGCAAAGGTCTGGAAGCGGTCCAGCGAGAGGGAGGGAACAAAGCCCTTGTGCGCGTGGGTGAGCGAAACGTCGCTCTGCACCTCGGAGCTGACCGCCTGCGAATAGTTGTCGTTGAAGACCAGGCGGTAGATGTAGCTGGAGAGGTATTCGACGTTGCCGGCCAGGCGCGTCTCGGGACCGAGATCCTTGCGGCCCAGGGCATTGACGTCCACGCCGCCCTGATTGACCAGCACCATGGTGGTTGAACCGGCGGCGATGGGTTCTTGGACGCCGCGATCCAGAAGGGCATTCCAGCGTGCGGTCAGGTGATCCAGCACATGGCCCTTGTAACGGAAGTCGCCGTTCGGCGCCCAGCCGCGCTTGCTGTAGTATTCCGAGCCGACGGTCATGTCCAAGCTGCGGTTGATCACCCAGTAGACCTGTTCGCCAAAGGTGTAACCCCTGATCGACGATCCCGTGCTGATGACAGGGATCAGAAACCCGCTCTCGCGGCCTGTTTCATCCACCGGATGGCGGAGGTAGGGAAGGTAAAAGAGGGGCACGCCGAGGAATTTAAACAGTGCATTGGCCGTGGAGGCCTGGCCGTCTTGCAGCTTGATGGACCGGGAGATCACCTGCCAGTCCGGCTTGGGCAGACGGCAGTTGGTGATCGTGCCGTCGATGATTTGGTAGCGGCCTTCGCCGTTCTCCAGCACAACCCTGCCAGTGAAGAAAAATGGATTCGTCGTGGAATAGACCGTCCTGCGTCCAGCAGTGCGTACGCCTTGCGAGCCGTGCACATTGAAAAAGCGCGCGGTGTGCATATTCAGGCGCATATCGCCGCCCGAGGCGTAAATGAGTATGTCGTTGGGTCCGCCCGCTACCTGCAGGTTGCCTTCCGCCTCCAACTCGGTAGTGGACTCGTTATAAATAACCTTGTCGGCGCGCAGAATGTAGCCTCGGCAGTGGAAGACCACATCGCCAGTGAGAGTACCGACGTGGTTTACCCAGTGTTGGTGGTCGGCCTCCCACACGACGGGCACACCGCTTGCCGACGCGGGTTCCGGCTGTGCTATGGGCAGAATCTCCTGGCCGGGGTCGTCAGGCAGGGAGGACAAAAGCCCGGCGTCAGCACGGCTTTGGCTGGGGCCATTCCTAGCGGGAGCACTCGCCCGGTCAACGTCTTGCGCTGCCGGGGGTGCCGCACTGGTCAACGCCTGTCCCTGAAGTTGCAGGTGACAGAGAGCCAGCATCGTGATAAACACAAAGGTGCGAGGGTGCATTCCGAGACCAAGGTCAGCATAGCAAAACTGGCCGCCTTGGCATCAGTCACACGCTCTGCGGCTCTGGCAATAGGCTAAAATTTGGATCGTTTCGACCGTGTTCGGATCCCGCGATCCGGGCTATGCCTGTCTTTTTCCGCACGCCTGATCTTTTGTCTTGAAAATAATGTCCAAGAGTCCCGGTTGCACCGGACTTCAAGGACCAGAACTGCCGCTCTGAGCGCCAACAATCGGCCCCTGTTGGCGCGTTATAACAAAAACAGAGTGGCTGTATCCGGAGGCAGTGTCTTCAAGTGGCTTTTCTCTCTCCGGGATCCCCAACGAGCGGACTTTACTCGTTGGGGTGGAAGTAATAGCCACCTAGTAAACTCTGAAGAAGGGCATATTAGCTCTGGTTTTGCTCTGGAAGGGATAATGGAATCTTGAACACATCCGCAGGCCAGCCCGGCTCCGCATCTTCCTGGAAGGAGGAGGTGAACCGGCGCATTGCCGCGCACCAGAGCCGCGAAGGCTTGTCCACAGCGAAGCCAGCAACACCCGAGCCGAGCCGGCAGTTGGCCAGCAGCCGCGCCGCTCAGGCCGCCGCCCGCGTGGCCGCGCATTATGCCCAGGTTCCCAGCTTCAGCCAAATGCAGGCCGCTGAAGCTGAGGCTGCCCAGCATGCCGCCGAAACCGACTTGCCAAGCTCACAGGCTGCCTCCGAGGAACCGCGCCCCTGTGAGCCCGGAGCCGCCCAGGCCGCAGTGCCTGTGCAGCCCTCCGCTCAGGATTTGGAACCCTCCATCGTGCTGGCTCAGCCTGCCGCGCCTTTCACGCCCGAGGCCTGGGATAGCGAGCACTCCCGCCTCGGCCCGGAATCGAATTCTACCTTGCTCCCCGCCGAGCCAGCCCCTGTCCACGTGCCACAACAGGTGAAAGACTTTGCTCCTCCAGCCAAAGACGGTCTGGAGCGGGCACCGCTGGTCGAGGAGCCATGGGATGAGAGAGCTTTTGAGCCGGTCGAGCCAGTTCAGCCTATCCCTGCCAACCTTATCGAATTTCCGCGCGAGCTTGTAGCACCTTGCAAGAGCCGTCCTCGGTTGGCCGAGGGACCGCTTGCCGCTGAAGTCTCTCAGACGCCGTTGAGCATCTTCGAGGTGAACCCCGGCGACCTTTCCGCCCGGCCTAAGGCTGCGGGTGCTGCGCCAGCCTCTGCCTGGGCGGAATCCAGCTGGTCGGATATCGAACTGGAGGATCAAACCCGCGACGAAGCGGAGCCCCAGACCGTGCCGGGCCCGCAGTTGATTCTGCCATTGGCGCCCATGGGCCGCCGGTTGACGGCGGTCCTGGTGGATTGCGTGCTTATCGCTGGCGCTTTTCTAGCGTCGGCTCTGGTGGCTGTGGTCAACATCGGCCATTCGTTCCCCGTAAAAATCATGGAGATCAGCGCGGTTTCAGCGCTCCTCCTCATCGGCTTGCTCTACCAGGTGCTCTTCCTCACTCTGGCCAAAGCCACGCCGGGCATGAAGTGCGCCCGCATCTCCCTGTGTACCTTCGATGGCAAGAGCCCCACCCGCGCGCAGTTGCGCCGCCGGCTGGGCGCGCTCTTTCTCGCCGTGCTTCCGCTGGGGCTGGGCTTGGCCTGGGTCCTCTTTGACGAAGATCGCCTGTGCTGGCACGACCGCCTCTCGCGGACTTATCTGCGAAAAAGCTGAGAACCTGTCCACAAATCGAGCGTCTCAGAGTTTTTTGCGGATTGCAGAGAATTTCCTTGCTTGGATGCACACTGATGAATGGCAGAGCTATGGGCCGCACCAGAGCAAGTGCTGGGGGGGGGCCGTAACTCCTTATCCTGGACGATTTTGCAGGGAACTTCATTGTTATCAGGATTTTACAGCGCAACTGTGCCCGTAACCTCATGAAAAAAGGAATTTGTTTACAAAATAGGGGTGGGGGTACCCTATCATCCAGGGTACGCCCCCTGTTTGCCTCCCGTTCGGCACGCCGGAAGGTGCACCCTTGCAAAATCGCTACAGCACTACAGCAAAACCAGGGATGGTGTATCCCGGAACCATGCACTCAAGTCGACGCGACCAACAGGGAGCGGCGACCTTCAACGAAGCAAATCAGGATACAGGTTCCCTGGTTTTGCTTTAGTTTATGGACAGACTCTGAGAACCTGTCGGGGAACTCGCTTGCCGGAAGACTAGGTATTTCGACAAAAAAACGCTGCCGGAATCGATTCCGGCAGCGTGAAGAAAAACAGGCGGCAGCCCTGGGGGCCCAGCGATGAACTTTTATCGCCGGAACCCGCAGATCTGGGTAAGGCTGCCGCCATCTGTTCAAGGTTTACGAGTGCGCGGTCCGCAACGCGGGCTGCCTGACCGGCTGGCTTTTGCCGGCGAATCTTGCGCCGCTCTGCCGGTCGTCCTCCAGGCGGAACTGGTGGATCATGCCATCCAGGTCACTGGCCAGGGAGGCAAGATTCTTGAGCGCTTCCACGGCTTCCTCAGCGCCTTGCGCATTCTCAGACGACAATTGTGAAATATGGCCGGCGGCCTCGGAGATTTCGCCGGAGGCCGCAGTCTGCTCCGTGGCAGCGGTGGCGATCAATTCGATCTGGTGTTCCACCTGCTGGGAGGACTCGATAATGGCCTCCAGGCTCTTGCGCGCGCGCGCGGTTTCTTCCATGCCGGTTTCCACGGCTGCGCGACTGTCCTGCATCACTTGGAGGGTATCGCGCGTCTCTTCCTGGATGCTGCGGATGGTGCCGGCAATCTCCTCTGTAGCGCCCTTGGTGCGTTCGGCCAGGCGGCGAACCTCGCCGGCGACGACGGCGAATCCGCGGCCATGCTCCCCGGCGCGGGCTGCTTCGATGGCCGCGTTCAGGGCCAGCAGATTGGTCTGTTCGCTGATCTCCTGAATCACGCTGACCACCTTGCCGATCTCCTCGGAGCGATGGGCCAGCGAGGTCATCTTGTGCTCCACGGAACTGGTGGCTGTGGCAATTTTTTCCATGGTCACGGCGGCGGCTTGCATCACGGTGCCGCCCTGGTTGGCCGTTTCGGCGGAGACGCGGCTGGCGTTGGCGGCATTTTCCGCGTTGTGGCTGATCTCGCCGATGGTCGCGGTCATCTCCTGAGCTGCCGCGGCAATCTGGTTGGTTTTGCTGGACTGGGTATGCGCATTGCCGGCGGTCTGGACCGAGCGGGTGCTGATCTCCGTGGTCGCTGCCGAGAGCGTATCCGCGCCCTGGGCTACCGATTGCAATACGTTGCGCATCGAGGTCACACTGGTGTTCAGAGCGGTTGAGAGACGGCCAATTTCGTCCGTGCCGGATTCACTCATGCTCACCGTCAGATCCTTTTCCGCAACCCGCTCCAGCGCGTCCGTCGCCGCCTGTAATGGCGG
>Ga0224530_1001430_pt1 | contig 12548 bp, 10 predicted proteins | sample CBST75metaG_FD_179873 | JGI IMG/M metagenome (GOLD analysis project Ga0224530, IMG submission 179873) | Peat soil microbial communities from Stordalen Mire, Sweden - C.B.S.T75 | ecosystem: Environmental > Terrestrial > Soil > Wetlands > Peat | place: Sweden: Norrbotten County, Stordalen Mire...
TTTCAGTGTTACTCTTTTCGAGAAAACCCCCATTTTACGGGCACTTCAGAATTTCGATTCCCAAGATGAGTTACTGCCATTCCACAACCAACTGATTCTGTTCGACTTTTAACCGGACAGCAGTGATTCGACATAGAGAGCATCTTCTATGTCGATTCGCTTGGCGAGAAAACACTGCTCTGGCTGCATCGGCTGGGAGCTGCGTTTGTCACCGAGAACGCATATGGCAGGGATCTCTGCAGGCGTCTGCGCCTGCGCCGTACGACCGAGAATAAAGCGCCGAATCGGCCCAAGCAGAAAACCGCGAAAGCACCATCCAGTACTCTTTCTGCCTCTTCCAAGCCATGAATCGCTCCCACGCTTGATTTTTCAATCGTACGAATCACCAAACAACAGGAAGGTTTTCTGAATGCATAGGCACAGTAACTCAACGAATGCGGGGGATTGGGGCTCAGCCTCCCTCCGGAATTTGTTCTCCGAAGAGAGGGGCTCCCAGAGCTTGTCTTCTTGCCGGAATGCTGCGGCATTCCTTTTTGCCTTGGTGGCTCTTTCCGCGGGAATGCTCTCCGCCTGCGGCCACAAGGCTCATGCCGTGCCCACTTCCAACCCAGTACAAGTGCAAGTAGTGAAGGCAGAGCAACGGGATGTGCCCGTTTATGGCGATTGGATTGCCACGCTGGACGGCTACGTCAATGCGCAGATTCAGCCCCAGGTGACGGGCTACCTGGTCAGGCAGCTTTATCGCGAGGGGTCATACGTTCATAAGGACCAGGTTCTCTTTCAGATTGACCCGCAAACCTTCCAGGCAAATCTGGATCTGGCCAAGGCGCAGTTGGCGCAGGCTGAGGCAAAGCTCGAACTCACGCAGATCAACGTGAAGCGCGATTCGCCGCTGGCGCAGCAACACGCGATCTCGCAAAGCCAGCTCGATTCGGAGATAGCGGATCAGCGCGCCTCCAAAGCTGCCGTGCAGGCTTCCGCCGCGGCGGTAGCACAAGTGCAAATCAGTCTCAACTTCACGCAGGTCCGTTCCCTCACCGATGGAATTGCCGGCATCGCCACGACGCAGGTGGGAAACCTGGTTAGTCCAGGCACGGCGCTGACCTCGGTTTCCAAGGTCGATCCCATCAAGGTCTACTTCTCCATCAGCGAGCAGGAGTACCTCCGTTTCAGTCGCGAGCCGCAGCGAGGTTCGGCAGACGGCCCGCAGAACAGCGCCAACGCGCTGAAGTTGCAATTGGAGCTTTCCGACGGCACCAAATATCCGCATGAAGGCAAAGTCATCTTCGTGGACCGGCAGGTGGATGCGCAGACCGGAACCATCCGGCTGGTGGCGGCATTCCCGAATCCAGGGAATATTCTTCGCCCCGGCCAGTTCGGGCGAGTTCATGCGGCCACGGCCATCAACCGCTCTGCCATTCTGGTGCCCCAGCGCAGCGTGAGCCGGTTGCAAGGAACCAATCAGGTTGCGGTGGTGAGCGCCAATCGCTCGGTTTCCATGCGCACGGTGAAATTGGGTTCGCGCGTGGGCTCGATGTGGATCGTCGATGCCGGCCTCAATGCAGGAGAAGAGGTCATTTCAGAAGGCAATGACAAGGTGCGGGACGGCATGATCGTGAATCCCACGGTTGCAAAAACGCAAGCGGAAGGGAAAGAATGATCTCCAAATTCTTCATCAACCATCCCATGATCGCCATCGTGATCTCCATCCTGATGGTCATCGTTGGGGCGGTATCGCTGGTCAATCTTCCCGTCGCTCAATATCCAGAGATTGTACCTCCGGAGATTCTCACCCAGGCCATCTTCCCCGCTGCCGATGCCAAGACCCTGGAGCAATCGGTAGCGACACCGATCGAGAGCCAGATGAGCGGCGTGGACAACATGAGTTACATGTACTCCACCAACGCAAGCAACGGCTGGACCCAACTGATTACCAATTTCGATATTTCCACCAGTCCGAATATCGATCAGATCCTTACGCAACTGCGCGTCAATCAAGCGGCGGCGCAACTACCGGCGGAGGTCAGCGCGCAAGGCGTACAGGTACAGAAATCCCTTACCACGCCCCTGCTGATGGTCAACCTGGTTTCTCCCAATAACGCCTATAGCCAGGAATTTCTGAACAACTATGCCACCATCAATCTGAAGGACGAGTTGGCGCGCCTTCCCGGTGTTGGCCGGGTGCAGGTCTTTGGCGGCGAATACGCCATGCGCGTCTGGGTCAGGCCGGATCAATTGGCCAAGCTGGCGGTGACGGTTCCTGAGATTACCGCGGCCATCGCCGCGCAGAACAAGGTCAATCCTTCCGGCCAGATTGGCGGGCAGCCAGTGCCCAGTGGACAGGATTTCACCTATACGGTTCGTTCCCAGGGCAGACTGGAATCGCCGGAAGAGTTTGGCGACATCGTGATTCGCGCCAACCCGGACGGCACCATCCTTCACCTCAAGGACGTGGCGCGCATCGAGTTGGGCTCTGCGTCCTACAACATCAGTGCCAAATACAACGGCGTCGATTCCGGCGCGTTTGCGGTTTACCAGTTGCCGGGCTCGAACGCCGTCGAAGCGGCCGCCAATGTGCGCGCCAAATTGAAGGAACTCGCCAAACGCTTCCCTGCAAATATGCAGTTCTACATTCCTTATGACTCCACCGAGGCCGTGAGCGCCGGATTGCGTGAGATCGAGATCACGCTCTTCGAGTCCTTGCTGCTGGTCATCCTCGTGGTCTACATTTTCCTGCAAGGCTGGCGTGCCGCGCTGATTCCTCTGGCCGCGGTGCCGGTTTCGCTGGTAGGCACCTTCATTGTCTTCCCCATGCTGGGCTTCTCCATCAACACGCTTTCCCTCTTCGGATTGGTGCTGGCCATCGGCCTGGTGGTCGATGACGCCATCGTCGTCGTCGAAGCCGTGGAGCATCACATCGAAGAAGGTCTGCCACCGCGCGAGGCCACCATCAAAGCCATGCAAGAGGTCTCCGGCCCGGTCATTGCCATTGCCTTGATTCTCTCCGCGGTCTTCATTCCCACGGCTTTTATTCCCGGCATTACGGGCAAGTTGTACCAGCAGTTTGCCGTCACCATCGCCGTCTCGGTCATCTTCTCCGCATTCAACGCTCTCACGCTGAGCCCGGCGCTCTGCTCTCTGCTTTTGAAGCCCGGCAAGGTACATGGCCCTTTCAGCCGTTTCTTCCACTGGTTCAACGCGACGTTTACGAGGGCGCAGAATGGCTACATCCGCGGCTCCGCCCTGATGATCCGCAGAAGCGCCTTCAGCATGCTCCTCTTAGCCGTGATGGCAGCAGCTGCATGGCTCATCGGCGGCAACCTGCCCACTTCCTTTGTGCCGGAAGAAGATCAGAAGACGACCTTCGTTCGCCTGCAACTTCCCCAGGCCGCTTCCTTGCAACGGACCCAAGAATCTGCCAAGAAAGTGGAGGAAATTGTCCTCCATACGCCGGGTGTGGACAACGTAGCCACTATTACCGGCCTGGATCTGTTCAGCAGCACACAGAATCCCTACACCTCCTTCTTCTTTGTCGGATTCAAGGACTGGGACGAGCGCCATGCCGCGAACTTGCAGGCCTCGGCGATTGAAAGTCAACTGAACAAAAGTCTCTCCGTGATTCCCGATGGCACGGCCGTCGCGCTTCCGCCCCCCGCCATTCCCGGCATCGGCAGCACTGGCGGCGTGACCTTCGTTCGTTCTGGAAGACCGCTCCGGCACAGGTGGAGATTTTTTGGCCAACAATACGGATGCATTCCTGGCCGCCTTACGCAGGCGACCGGAAATCGCGGTCGCGTTCTCCACTTTCATTCCGCATGTCCCGCAGTTTTACGTCGATGTCGACAAGGAAAAGGTGATGCGCCAGCACGTCAACCTCAGCGACGTCTATACGACCATGCAGACCTTCATGGGCGGCTACATGGTGAACTACTTCAACCGTTTCGGAAGACAGTGGCAGGTCTATGTGGAAGCCGAGGGCGATTATCGCACCGATCCCCAAAAGATCATCCAGTTTTACGTGACCAACCCCGCCGGCAACATGGTTCCACTGGACGCCGTAGCCAAGATCAAGCCAACCACGGGGCCGGAGTTCACCATGCACTTCAACGAATATCCCGCCGCCCAGATCATGGTGACGGCCGCTCCCGGCTACAGTTCCTGCCAGACTATGAAGGTGCTGCAAGAGGTCTTCGCCCAGACCATGCCGTCGGAAATGGCCTATGACTACATGGGCATGAGCTACCAGGAACAGAAGGCCGCCAAGGGCATCTCCCCTGCCGCCATCTTTGGCCATTCGCTGCTCTTCGTCTTCCTCATTCTCACCGCGCTCTATGAAAGCTGGTCGCTGCCCTTCAGCGTTCTTCTGAGTACTCCGGTGGCGATGTTGGGCGGCTACCTGGCTCTCTGGTCGCGTGGCCTCGAAAACAATGTCTATGCGCAGATCGGCATGGTGATGCTGATCGGACTGGCCGCCAAGAATGCCATTCTGATCGTGGAATTCGCCAAGATGGAGCACGACCGCGGCAAGAATGTCGTCGATGCAGCGCTGGCTGGAGCGCGTTTGCGCCTGCGGCCCATCATCATGACCTCGTTTGCCTTCATTCTGGCCTGCATCCCCTTGTGGATTGCCCAGGGCTCGGGCGCGATGGGACGGCGCATGTTGGGAACCACCGTCATCGGGGGAATGGTGGCCGCAACCAGTATCGTCATCTTCCTGATCCCGGTAACCTTCACCATCTTCGAACGTTTTTCAATGCGCTTCAAAGGCAAACACAACGCTCTCCCTGAAGAGCCTGAACGAAAGGGAGAACATCTCTGATGAAAAAATCAAAATGCTGAAAATCTCATCTCGCTTTTTGCCGCTGTTGGCCCTGGCTGGTTGCAGGCTGGAACCGAACTATGCGCGCCCTGTCGTCGACACTCCCGGAGGTTTCCGCGGGCTGGCTCCTGAAGTGGAGCGGACGGGCGCAGCCAGTTCGCCTGCGTCGGCTGCGATCGGCAATGCAGGTCCGCCGCCTGCAATGGCCAGCCTGGGCGACGAGAAATGGTGGACCGTCTTTCAGGATGAGCAGTTGCAAACCCTGATTCGCACGGCGTTCAAGAACAACTACGATGCGCGCCTTGCCGCCGAGCGCGTGGTTGCCGCGCAGGCCCAACTCGGCATCGTCCATGCCGACCAGTTGCCGGCGATTTCCGCTTCCGGCGCCCTCACTTCGCTGCGTGGCGAGCAAACCTCCGTCTCGCCCGTATTTCGTTCCGAGTCAGGGCAACTGGCTTTCAGCGCCGCGTGGGAGTTGGATTTTTGGGGAAAATACAGAAAGGCGACCGAAGCCGCGCGCGCCGATCTGGCGGCAAGCGAATGGGTACAAAAGGCGGTTGCCCGCACGCTTGTCTCCAATGTGGCAAGCGCATACTTCCAACCGCGAACACTGGATTACGAACTGGAAATCACCCAGCAAACGCTGAAATCCAGAGAAGAATCCCTGCGGCTGACAAGGGCTCTCGCCGACGGCGGCTCCGCTCCATTGATGGATGTTCGCCAAGCCGAACAACTCGTCTATGCCGCATCGACGCAAATTCCCACGCTTGAAAAGCAGATCGAGCAGCAGGAAAACTACCTCTCCATCCTGCTGGGGCAGAATCCAGGCCCGATTGCTCGCGGCCTGAAGCTGACCGAAGAGCCGCTGCTTCCAGATATTCCTGCTGGATTGCCTTCCGAGTTGATCGAACGGCGCCCCGATATTCGTCAAGCGGAAGAACACTTGATTGCGGCCAACGCGCGCATCGCCGTGGCCAAGGCCGCGTATTTCCCGTCGATTTCGCTGACCGGCGCCGGCGGCTTGCAAAGCACCGCGCTGACCAGCCTCTTCAGCGGTCCGGCTGGCTTGTGGGATGCGGGGCTCTCGGCGGCGCAGCCGATCTTTGCCGGCGGCCGGATACGGAACAATGTGCGCCTGTCGGAATCACAACAGCGTCAGGCTCTGCTGGTCTATCGGCAAACAACGCAAGCCGCTTTTCGCGATGTCTCCGATGCTCTGGTCGCCTACCGAAAATCCCGCCAATCGCGTGAACAGCAACAGCTTCTAACTGTCGCGGCTCAGGATGCGGCGCGGCTTTCGCATATTCGCTACGATGCGGGCGCCACCTCCTATCTGGAGGTTCTGACCAATGAGACGAACTACTACAATGCTGAGTTGAACCTCTCTCAGACGCGTTTCAACGAAGTACTCACTCTGGTTCAAACCTATAACGCGTTGGGAGGAGGGTGGCAGCACTGATCGAGTTCAAAACAAATCCATCGTGCTTACCCTCGGCTGGTATTCCTATAAGTCGGCTTTGGTTGGGGTGAGGAGCGCACCCGGAAGCGAGGAGTAAGTACGAGGAGCAGCACCAAATAGCAGATGGAGTAGACTGCAATCAAAAGTCGGCAAAGCGCAACCGAGGTCCTCGCATCGGACACAACTTTCCTAAGTTATCCCTCCATGCGCTAGAGATCATCCGCCGATTTTCAAAGCAGTCTGCTCCATTTCTGCTCTATTTGATTTCTGTAGAACAGCGCTTTCACAAACCCCGCTCAAGATGGCGCGCATCGGAGAAGAACGAAAGACCTCCTCTATTGGGGGCTGTGTCCCATGTTCCTGCGGGAAGGTACACGGCTCAACACTCGTAGCACACCACCTTCAATGTCGATACTACCGTTCGGCCAGTAATGCTGTTGCATGGACGGAAAGATCCTTGTAGGCGTCTTCAGTCAATGCGCCTTCCTTACGCCAGCGCACAACGCCGTGCTTGTCCAACAACAGCAGGTACGCGGCATCCGCAGCATGGTAACCCACTCTCTGTTTCCACGGATCCGTGTCGCCATACACGGTGATGACATTCTCCTGATCCGTTCGCGGCGTTCCCTTGCGCATTCCGCTGTCGATGAACCACTTTCCCAGGCGCGCCATGCCGCCTATCATGGGAACTTCGTAGAACGTAACTTGGCTTTTCTCGCCGAAGTCTTTGCGGAAGCGGCCGATCCAGGTCTCTACCGGGAATCTCGATTGGTAAGTGAATCCCAGTGCAACCAAGGCCACTTTTCCTGAAGCCGCATCGGGCAGCTGCGCCGTTCGGCCTGTGAGGAACTCTCCCTTCAGCGGCGCCATCGGCTGGCCAACGGTAAGTTGAGGCACTACACTCGACACCATCAGAAACATGGATAACAGGCTCATACCAGATTTCCTCCTGAAGTTAGAGCTGTGCGGTTCTCAAAAAGATAGTGGGAGACAAGCCACTCGTTTCCGCTCTTATACCCGAACATTTCGGCGCAGGCCAAGAAGAAGACCCGCCAGCGCTGCAGCCAGTTCCTTGCCTGGTCCTTGCCATAGACGGCGGCAAAGATGCCGAGGATCTCCGGCTTGTGGCGGTCCAGGCGCTCGAGCCACGCCTCGCTGGTCTTCCGGTATTGATCGCCACTAAACCGCCAGTGATGGCGAATGCGAAACGCATCCTGAAAGTACAGCAGCAAATCATCGCTGGGCATGACGCCCCCAGTGAAAAAGTGTTCCGCCATCCAGTCGTTTGGGCCGTGCACCTCGTAGGGATAAGCGAAGCGCTGGTGCGTGAAGATATGCACGAAGAGCAAGGCGCCAGGCCGCGCCCAGGAGCCAATCCGGCGCATCAACTCCAGGTAGTTTCTCATGTGCTCGAACATCTCCACTGAGACAATGCGATCGAAGCGTCTCTCGGTTGCGAACTCATTCATATCGGCGGTGATGACTTGCAGGTTAGTGAGTCCGCGCCGCGCAGTCTCGGCGTCAATGCACTGCTTCTGCGAGCGCGAGTTTGAGACGGTCAGAATGCGGCTCTTCGGATAGCGAGCAGCCATGAAAAGCGAAAGAGATCCCCAGCCGCAACCCAACTCCAGCACATCCTGACCATCTTGAAGAAGCGCACGATGGCAGGTTAGATCCAGCATCGCCTCTTCCGCCTCGTCCAGGTTTGTTGCGGCTTGATTCCACAGGCAGCAACTGTATTTCATCTGCGGTCCGAGTACCAGACGGTAGAACTCCGTGGGGACTTCATAGTGCTGGGCGTTGGCAGCCTCCGTGCGAATCGCGATTGGACTCTTCCGTAACTGATCGATGAACTGCATCAACCGTTTCGCCTGTGCTGCGGGACCGCCCAGTTGCTGTCGGCGTAGCCCGGAAGCCACAATCCGCCGGATACCGATACGGATGAGCCAGTCCGGGATCAGTCCGCGTTCCAGCCAGAAGTTGTAACCGGCCTTCGCTACGGGGGATGCTTGCGAAGTGATCGCGTTCATTGGTTGCCTTTCTTTGGAAACCATGGGACAAACGCGCTGGTGGTCTCTTGATAACGCCGATATTCTTCGCCGCGTGATCGCAGCGCCTGGGCTTCAGTGGCCGGAATTCCGCTAACCTTGAAGAGGAAGTACAGCATCAGCAAGGGACAGAACAGGGCCAGATAACCCAACGGCGATGCCAGGGCAAACAGGGCGAAGGCAACCCAGATCAGCCACTCGAAGAAGTAGTTCGGGTGCCGCGAGTGCCTCCACAAGCCAACGCTGCAAGTCTTGCCGCGATTCAGAGCGTTGCTCTTGAAGGCATTGAGTTGCGCGTCCGCGATGGTTTCCCCCGTCATCGCCACCAGCCACAAAAGGGCCGCTGCATATTCAAGGAAAGAAAATGTCGGCCTGGCGTTGAGCGCGGCGAGAAGAAAGGGCGTAGCGAGCAGCAGGCTGAGCAGGGCCTGAAACTCGAAGAAGAAAAGAAACTTCAGCGCGATATGCTTGCCCCATTGAATACGAAGTTGAACGTAGCGTCCCTCTTCTGGCTGGCCGATGACGCGGGTAAAAAGCAGATAGAGCGCCAATCGCACGCCCCACACCACAGCCATGGTGGCGATCAAAGCCCTCCTCGGCGCCCATCCTGATCCCATGACCTCATAGAGCGCGCCCAGCAGGGCCAACCCACCGGCCCATCCTGCATCCACAATCGCCGCGTTGCGCAGAGGCAGATGAATCAACCACAGCAGCAACATCAGGCCGCTTACAGCGCATGCGCCTGTGAATGCCAAAGTCAGCATGGCCTCTCTCCTTTTCTCCGCTGGTTGAAAGCAGCACTCAAGTGGTCCGTCTCAATAGAATCGACTCCGCACCTTGTTCCGGCTTGAGTTGGAAGAGTTGCAGGAGCACATAGAAAGACATGGCAATGTTGCCCAGGCTCATGATGAGCAGAAACCACACAATCCGCGCTCCCAAACTGCGCTCCTTATAGACCACCCAGAGATAGAAAGTGAGGAAGCCGAAGTAGGCGTCATAGAGCGTGGCAATGGCCCAGGGGTTGGCGGCAAAACCCGGCCAGGCAGTCCTCAGACTTACAGTAAGTCCGGTGCGGACGGTCATGGCAATCATAAAAACAAAGACGCCGCCAAAGATACATTTCAACAACAGCTTCATTTGCTTCCTTTCAGCGTCTTCCGGGTCCTGTCCACAAAGCGGTTCACAACTTAAGATGCAATCGGCGACGGCCGGGAACAAGCGGATTTATTGCCAAGGCGAGTCCCGGTCCATGCGAGCCTGTCGAATGTGCAGGATAACGATTCGCAACATACTCAATGGGATGGCAATGCCGCGGGCAACAAGCGGAATGTGTGAAGCCGGCTGCAGATTCTGAGCTATTCTGAAATTGCCTGTGGTTCAGGTGCTTCGCGTCCTCACGAACCAGAGGGGTATCGCATGCGCATCGCAGTGGTCGGCAGCGGCATCGCAGGGCTGGCGGCCAGCTACTATCTCAGCCGCAAGCACGAAGTCTCCCTGTTTGAGAAGGGCCAGCGTATCGGTGGCCACACCAACACGGTCCTCGTGGATGTCGGCAGCGGCCGCTCCATTCCCATCGATACCGGCTTCATCGTCCACAATGACCATACTTACCCAAACCTGGTGAAGCTTCTGGCCGAGTTGGGCGTGCAGACACAGCCTAGCGATATGTCGTTCTCCGTGACCAACCGCCAGAGTGGCTTTGAGTATTCAAGCCGCGGAGTCAACGGCTTCTTTTCCCAGCGCTCCAACCTCTTTCGCCCCTCGCATTACCTGCTGCTGAATGAAATCCTGCGCTTCAATCGCACCGCGCCTCAACGGCTCACTCAGCCCGGTGCCGCCGCCTTGACCATCGGCGATCTGATCGATGAGGGCCGCTACCACCACGTCTTTACCGAGCATTATCTCTACCCGATGGCCGCGGCAGTCTGGTCAATGTCGCTCGATTCGATTCGATCGTTTCCCGCATTCACGCTGCTGCGCTTCTTTGAAAACCACGGCTTGTTACAGATGAGCAACCAGTTTTCGTGGAAGGTGATCTGCGGCGGCAGCAATACCTATATACCCTTGCTCTCCTCGCCCTTCAAAGACCGCATCCATACTGGAGTTGAAATCGCTTCCGTGAGCCGGCTGGAGACAGGCGTGACTTTGAGCTTCGCCGATCGTCCTGCAGTAACCTTTGACCAGGTGGTCTTTGCCTGCCACGGCGATCAGGTGTTGTCGCTGCTGGAAAAGCCTACGGACGCCGAGCGCAACGTGATCGAGAGCTTCAAAGCCAGCAGCAATGTGGCCACGCTGCATACGGACAGTTCTCTTTTGCCCAGGCGCAAACGAGCATGGGCTAGCTGGAACTATAACCTGGGCATGGACGCAAGCACCGCGGCAACGGTGACCTATCACATGAACCGATTGCAGTCGCTGCATGAGCCGCTGGAGTATTGCGTTACGTTGAATGGCGAAGCTGCCATTGACGCTGCCACGGTCTTGCGCAAGTTTGTTTACCACCACCCGCTCTATACGCAGGAGGCCGTCCGCGCGCAGAGCAGGTGGAGTGAAATCAGCGGTCAAAACCGCACTCATTTCTGCGGCGCCTACTGGTTCTATGGCTTTCACGAAGATGGACTCAACTCGGCGTTGCGAGTGGCCCGCGCGCTATCCGTGGAGTGCTAACCATGGAATCTGGCTTCTACTTCGGCACCATCAGGCACCGCAGGTTCAGGCCTGTTCGCCATGAATTCACCTACGGCCTATTCATGGTTTTCGTGGATATTGACCGGATTCCGGAGTTGACCCGCATCTCTCGCTTACTGAGTTACAACCGCCTCAATTGGGCCACCTACGATGACCGCGATCACTTCGGCGATCCGCGCCTCCCTCTCCGCCAGAGCCTGGAACGCGACGCCGAGGCGCATGATCTTTCTCTGCCCGACGGCCCGGTCTTTCTGCTCACTCATCTTCGTTATCTTGGCTATGGCTTCAATCCTATCTCCTTCTACTATTGCTACGATTCGAGCGATCGTCTGCGACTCATCCTTGCGGAAGTGAACAGCACCTTTGGAGAGAGCCACAATTACTGGCTCTCCCCGGGCAACCAACTGAGCGCGGCAAATTCCATGCGTTATAAGCAATCGAAGGCCATGCATGTCTCCCCCTTCATGTCGATGAAGCTCGACTACACCTTTACCTTCACGCCGCCCGGAGAAACCCTCATCGCGCACATGGACACGGTGGAAGATGGAGCGGCATTTTTCGACGCCACGTTGAAAGTCGCGTACCATCCATGGTCTGCCCGTTCTCTGCACCGCGCCCTGCTGACGTTTCCCTGGATGACGGCCAAAGTCATTGCCGCCATTCACTGGCAGGCATTTCGGCTATGGCTGAAGAAAGTACCTGTATTCCCTTACTTTCGCCGCACTCCAAACGAGGTCTGAGACCATGAAATCGATTCTCACACCGCTCGCCAAAAGAATCTTTCTGTCCACCCTCGAAGGGATGCAATCCGGCTCTCTGGAACTGATCTTGCGAGACCAGACGCAGGTGTTCGGCGATCCGGCTGCGAAACTACACGCCACAATGGTCGTGGAGCGTGACCGTTTCTTCAAGCGCGCCCTGCTGGGGGGCGAGACGGCTATAGGCGAAGCCTACATGGACGGAGACTGGTCCACTCGCGACCTGGTCGCGCTCATGCGTCTGGCCGTGCGCAACAACTCACGACTCGAGGCTGGCAGCACCTTCTTCTCCAGTATCAGCCGCCTCGCTGACCGCATTGCACAGCGTCTGAGGAAGAACACCCTTGCGGGAAGTCGGCGCAATATCCATGCTCATTACGATTTGAGTAACGATTTCTTTCGGCTATTTCTCGATCGAAACATGCTTTATTCCTGTGCCTGGTACGAAACGCCCACAGATTCGCTCGAAACCGCTCAGATACAGAAGATCGACCGCATTTGTAGAAAGCTCGATCTACAGCCGCACGACCACGTGTTGGAGATTGGTTCCGGGTGGGGCTCCTTCGCTCTGCACGCCGCCCACAACTATGGATGCAAGGTGACAACAACTACCATAAGTCAAGAGCAGTATGTCTATGCGCGCGAACGATTCGATGCGCATGATTGTGGTGACCGCATCAAGTTACTGCTTCAGGATTATCGGAAACTACAAGGAAAGTTCGACAAGATTGTGAGCATCGAGATGTTCGAGGCCGTGGGCTTCGAGCACTATGACG
>Ga0224530_1001431_pt1 | contig 12541 bp, 9 predicted proteins | sample CBST75metaG_FD_179873 | JGI IMG/M metagenome (GOLD analysis project Ga0224530, IMG submission 179873) | Peat soil microbial communities from Stordalen Mire, Sweden - C.B.S.T75 | ecosystem: Environmental > Terrestrial > Soil > Wetlands > Peat | place: Sweden: Norrbotten County, Stordalen Mire...
ATGAATGACCTGAAAAAAAATGCGGGTATGGGGAAAAGATATCTCTTTATCCTTGTAGCGTTTTCCATGTTCCTGTCTTTATGCGCCGGTACCTATCAGCAACCTGCAAAGGCAACCTGCAAAACAGAGAAACCTCATATTGTTAACATCATTAACTTCATTCGGTTGTGCGAACCACGGGACACTAACATCACGGAAGAAGTACTTTACGAAACAGTGGTTAAGCAAGTGGAAATAATGAAAAAGAACAAGCTTGGCGGCACCTTTTTGTTACAGTATGATGCCTTGCTTGATCCCCGGTATCAGAAACTTTTAAAGAGCCTTCCGCATGATTCGTTCGAAATAGGCGCATGGTGGGAAATCCCCCAACCACTTGTGGAAAATGCAGGGCTCAAATGGGGGGGACACTCTTCCTGGGATCCGCATGCCAATGTTGATTTTTCTATCGGCTATGCACTTGGTGAGAGAGAAAAACTGGTCGATACCTATATGAGGGATTTTAAAAAAATATTCGGATACTATCCCAAGTCGGTTGGTTCATGGTTTATTGATGCACATACATTGAATTACATGTATCAGAAATACGGAATTGTTGCTTCCTGCAATTGTAAAGACCAGGCCGCTACAGACGGATATACAATGTGGGGCGGTTATTGGAACCAGGCATATTATCCCAGCTTGAAGAATGCTTATATGCCGGCTCAGGATAAAAAGAACCAGATTTCCGTTCCTGTTTTCAGAATGCTCGGAAGTGATCCCATTCATCAATACGATAGCGGACTCGGGTCTAACGGACAAGGCGTTGTTACCCTTGAATCAGCTTATAAATATGGCGGAGGAGATTCCGCATGGGTTAACTGGTATTTTAAAGAGTTTATCGGAGGGAAATGCATGGAATATGCTTATGTCCAGGCTGGTCAGGAGAATTCATTTACCTGGGGTGCAATGGCAAAAGGATTTGAAATACAAATGCCTTTGATTGCACGTTTACGGGACGAAAAAAAATTGAAAGTTGAAACGTTAGCTGAATCCGGACAATGGTTTCGTGCACATAATGACATTACGCCGGCAACTTCCCTCACGGTGGATAGGGACGTTGATGGGAGCAACCGTGAAACAGTATGGTTCGATAGCCGGTTTTACCGGATCAATCTATTGTGGGAAGATGGCACGTTACGTTTTCGTGATATTCACATGTTTGATGAAAACTTTCCGTCAGATTACATCACAAAAAGAGATACTTCCAATACATTTTCATTTTTCACGCTTCCTTTTGTGGATGGAAATTTTTGGAGTTCACCTGACAAGACAGCAGGACTACGGGTTAAGGGCATGGTTAACGGCAAAGAAATATCGATGGAAGGCGAAGATCCTGTGATAAGAGATTCAATTCCCGGCAAGCTGCATATATCCTGGACATTGAAATCCTTTGCAGATACCCTGGTTATAGACATTGATGAACGACAAATAGCGATGAAAGTGAAAGGAAAGGAAGCAATTAACTGGTTTCTTGATTTGACGACTGCTGCTGATGCAGATTTACCTTTTAAGAGGATCGCCCCAACCCGGATTGATTGTCAGTTTAAAGGAATGAATTATTTTATTACAACTGCAAGAGGGTCTTTTTCGACTCCGGGAGATGGTGTTGTTTTTAGAATTACACCTGACAAAAATACGTTGATATTGAATTTATCACAACCCAAATTTATTAAGCAAAAAAAATAATTTGATATCTCAGATTGATATCCCGTTGGAATTGCGAATTATATGGGATAAAACAAAAACATCTAAAGGAATTGCGTGTTTTATACACAGATGTTACAGGTCATGCTAATATACATAAAGCAAGTCGCTTAACATTAAAAATAAATGAGTGTCCGATTTATTACCTATCCGGTTTTACAAGGCTGACTAACGAGTGACCTCGTCCGGTGAACCGCAAAACAAGAGAAGCGGGAGGCGTCTTGACCTTTTTTGGTTACTTTTTGGTGTCAAGACAAAAAAGTAACTGGGGTTTGGGGTGAAACCCCTACTTTAAATGTTGATTAGGTAATAAAACAGATAATCAATTAAAAATATCTATAATAATGAATGATAAGATTCATAATTTGCGCAAGAATTTTGAGAAATTTGGAACAGCAGCATACCTTAAAGCCGAAAATGTGACCATTAAAAAAGAGATGATTGGGGATGTTGATTGTTATTGGTTTAATAACAAAGAAGGTGCAAATACAAACAAATTGATTGTCTATTTTCATGGTGGATGTTTTGCTTTGGGGTCTATCCAATCACACCAATCACTTGTTTCTCATTTATCGGAAAACCTTTTATTACCGGTGCTTTTTGTAGAGTATAGTTTGGCTCCTGAAAGACCTTTTCCTGCAGCAATTGATGAATTTGTTACGGTATATGAATATTTGCTTTTAAAAAAGCCAAAACAAGATATCATTTTTATTGGAGATAGCGCTGGAGCTGGTCTGGCACTTTCGGTTCTGTCAAAACTTAATGAAAAGGATATTTCGCTTCCTACATATTTGGTTATGCTTTCGCCATGGGTCGATTTAACTTGCAGCAATGAATCATTCTCAATAAATGCAACCCTTGATCCTGTTCTTACAAAGAAAGCATTGCAGAATTATACCTCATTGTATGTTAATGAGAATAATTTGTCGGATGCAAATCCAATTGAAACTTTATATGGACAGTTTCCTCCAACTTTGATATTGGTTGGATCTGGAGAAATCTTATTGGGTGACAGTAAATCGATTTATGATAAAATTGCAAGTCAACAAGCTAAGGTAAAACTAAGTATTTACGATAAACAGAATCATGTCTGGATGTTGGACGATATTCATACGGAAGCGTCAAAAAAAGCATTAAGGGAGATCAAGGAATTCATTACTGATTAATCTCGCGTTTGACATGTCGCATCCCGTTTGTTGACGGGACGAATCAAAGGTCGGTGTCAGACACAAAGGGAAACAACTAATCTAAAACTATATTATGAGAAGAAATGTCATTGTTAGTGTTTTTATGCTTTCGTTTTTTATGGGAGGCAGTGCTCTTTATGCTCAAAGAGTTCACGTTTTACCGGAACCTGTGATGGTCAAAGAAATGCCTGGAGAATTTAGGTTGACTCCGGATGTTTCATTTTGTATTCCCGGCAATAAGGACGCGTTGATGAGCACGGTGAAGCTTTTCGTCGATCATTTGTCTCAGGTGACGGGCTTCCCGCTAAAGATTCGTGACGGGGTAAATGCCAGACAAAAGTGCGTTGTGTTGCGATTAAATCAAAAACCGGATTCTCAGATCGGGGATGAAGGATACCAAATAAAGGTTCGGTCTGATGTTGTAGATATTCGGGCTAATAAACCGGCCGGAATTTTTTACGGGCTACAGACGCTTATGCAATTGTTGCCTTCTGAGATAGAAAGCAAGGAGAAAGTGCTTCATGTCAGTTGGAATGTTCCTTGTGTGAACATTACTGATTATCCGCGGTTTAAGTGGAGAGGACTGATGTTGGATGTGAGTCGTCATTTCTTTTCGAAAGAATTTGTTGAACGGTATATCGATCAGATGGCGAAGTATAAATTGAATTCTTTTCACTGGCATCTGACCGATAATCAGGGATGGCGAATTGAAATCAAAGGATTGCCGGAACTGACAAACATCGGAGCCTGGAGGGTATCGAGAACAGGGAAATTCGGAACATTTGAACCACCGACTCCAGGAGAAAAAGCAACAGACGGGGGTTACTACACGCAGGAAGACATCAAAGAGGTTGTTCGGTATGCACAGGAAAGATTTGTGAATATTGTGCCCGAAGTAGATGTCCCCGGCCATAGTAAAGCTTTTATTGCTTCGTATCCGGACGCTTCTTGCACCGGGTTGCAATATCCGGTAAATGCCGGTTATTCTCCGGATAACGATGATATTGTTTTGTGTGCAGGGAACGAGGATAATTTTAAGAAATTAGAAATCATCTTTTCGCAAATAGCGTCATTATTTCCCGGAAAATATATTCACATCGGAGGCGATGAGGCATGGAAAGATTTTTGGAAAAAGTGCCCGAAATGTCAGCAAAGAATGAAAGACGAGGGACTAAAAAATGAGGAGGAATTACAAAGTTATTTTATAAAGCGGGTTGAAAAGATTTTATTGTCAAAAGGGAAAACGTTAGTAGGATGGGATGAGATATTAGAGGGAGGATTAGCTCCGAGTGCAGTAGTAATGTCATGGAGAGGAACCGCGGGAGGAATTGAGGCCGCCCAAAAAGGACATGACGTTGTTATGTCTCCGAATGGATATTGTTATTTTAATCAACCGCAGGGAGAATTAGCAATAGAACGCGTAAATGCCGGAGGTTCATTGATTAGTGTTTCTAAAGCTTATGAATATGAGCCGGTTCCGGATGGTGTTGATGCGAAATATATATTAGGCGGTCAGGCAAATTTATGGGCGGAATTTGTTCCCAGTCCGAGAATGGCGGAATATATGACATGGCCAAGAGGACTGGCTCTTTCGGAAGTATTCTGGTCTCCAAAGGAGAAACGAAACTGGAATGATTTCGCAGCGCGTATGGAAATGCAGTTTCCCCGTTTTGAAAAAGAGGAGGTAAATTATGCTCCCTCTGTATATGATCCGACGATCGTTCCGGTTAAAGATGAAAATGGAGAGATGGAATTGACTTTTTCGACTGAGTTAAAGGATCTGGATGTTTATTATACTTTCGACTGCACTTTCCCTGATAATTATTCTGCTAAATATCAACAGAAACCTGTTTCGATTCCTAAAGGAGCCTCTGAAATATGGGTAATGACTTATCGAAAAGATAAACCGATAGGACGCCTTTTGGTTATGGGACTTAATGATTTGAAATCGAGATTGAAGTAAAAAGTCAACAGTGACGGGGTTAAGCTATCTCCATATCCGATGACAGAATTGGAGTATCAAGGCCATGCTATCCGGAATGACATAAACTCACAATCACCCGTGAGTTTATGTCATAAGTCAATGAGATGCCCAAACGAAAGGGCTTTTACGCTGACCATGAAATGTGGTTTGTTGCTTCAAAATGTTAAATACGCGAGAAAAACCATCAAGAGTTAGGATTACGCGTTCAAGAATAGTATATTCGCTTTTTGTTTACATAATGCTGAACATTAAAAAATTAGCAAATTTTTTTTAGCGAGGTTCGTGTCTTTCCATTTGGTATCTATAAACAATAACATCAGACAATAAGTATCAGATAATAGCCTGTAAAAATCTATCCCACGAATGTGGAATTTAGTGTAATGACCAACCATCTAAATTTTTAAGACAATGAAAAACCCCGTTTTCTTTATCTTGTTTCTTGTTCTAAGCATAAACATGTACGCTCAGAATTATCCTACATCTGCCGATTTGAAGATGGATGAATATGGTTGTAAATATTACCAAATGAATGGCATTTATTTAAAAGTAGGTATTATTCATCACGAATTGGATAATTATGAACACGGGAAATATTATACTCTTACGATAATTATTGAAAATAAAAGTTGTGATTCATTTGTCTTTGAACAGAATCAGGTAAAAGGTGTCATTTTCAGTGGTAAAAAAGAATATCCTTGTGTATTTATAAATATGCCTCAGTATTTGAATGAAGTAGGATGTATGTCGCCTTCAAATAAGCAAGATCAGTATACGTATCGTATAGCGAATATGAATGATGACTTATTTTCAAAAAGAGTTGACCCCGGACAGGGTATAGAAGGCAGCATCAAAATAAGGTATCATAAAGGAGATAAGCTGACCTTCGACATCCCCGTTAACGAAACCATTTATCATTTTGAATGGAATAAAAATGAAATAGTTTATTAACAAGGAGGAAACTAACCTTCAGAAAGAGATCTATAAATATTCAGATTAGTTTCAATTGCAATCCAACACTGAAAAGGTATAAAGGAATGAATTCCTCCCATTGCAAAGTGGAAGTCCCCGAAAATCCATAATAGAGTAGGGAGTGGAAGCCGAAAAGCTAGAGAGTAGGCAACTAATTTCTAATAATTATCGCAATGAAAACGCCAATTTTATTTATCATGTTCTTTTTCCTAAGCGTAAGCATGTACGCTCAGAATTATCCTATTAGAGATTCTAATAATGGGGTCACAGTTTATACGGATAACGGAGCTATCGTCAAGACATCAAATAGTAATGACTATGCATGTCATTGTGAGTTTACTTACAAGGTACAATACACTAAAGATGGGCAAACCGTAGAAGATACTGTGAAATATACTTTTGATATTGATCCTAAAGGAGAAAGGACACTTTTTCAAACCCCGGCTACAGTTACAAGCATCACAGGTACCCGTGCAGAAAAAATAGAATAGTTTCATATTCTGCTAGCGTATTGATGAAATATCATGAATAGTTTAGGTGTAATTGCTTATCACAGGTATAAATATATAATAAGGCGTGTTTTGTTTTCTATTCGCTTAATTTTTTTCTTATGAAAAAATTTATTCCAGTTGTTTCATTCCTTTTTTTGAGTATTAGTATGATTGCTCAACAATTGCCGGAAGTAAAAGATTTCTTAGGAGTAAAATGGGGTAGTGTTTATAAAGAGCAATGGTTTCCCGGACATGATGGTGGTAAGGGCTTCTTATATGGTAGCCCCCAGCTTTATAAAGAAATGTTGAAAAAGGGATATCATTTGGAGTATATGTTGGGGTGGAATTATGATCCTAATTGTCTATATTATGTTGGTTCATATGCGGGTGACGCTTATGCCAAGATTAATTTTTTCTTTGTGAATAATAAATTTTATAGTAGTGCTATTTACTGTTTTGAAGATGTTGGTGGCATTGAAAATAAATATGAAAATATCGAGAAATTAATGATTGATAAATTTGGACAACCAACGGATAGAGCAGCGTATTTCACGCATGATTCACACTCAACAATTGGTCCATCAACAAGTTGTGGAGTACATTGGCGTGGCGTTAATAAGCATGATAATATTGACATTTACTGTACACTAATGAAAGATGCAAAAGGAAATCCGATAGCAGTGTATATTAGCTTCCAAGACCAAGATCTTTATACACGTGAAACGACAAAATTCTGATTGTACAGATGATTGTCTGACTTTGATATACTTTACCCGAATGAAGATCTGAAACTCTTTCTGTATTGAGAAGGAGTCGTATCTAATAGTTTGATAAACTGGCGGCGCATATTCTCATCATTCTTTAGTCCGCACTGTGAAGCTATCTCATCCGACGAAAGTTGTGTCTCGACTAAATATTGACAAGCATACTCGACTCTGAGTTTGTCTATGTATTTTGCAGGGGTAATATTGAGTTCCCTTGCAAAGACTCTCGCGAAATTACGAGGACTCATTGCTACATGTTCAGCTAATCTTTCAACAGTTAAATCTTCATCTAAATGGTTAAGTACCCATTCGCAGACCTTTCGTATAGAGAGGTTTTCTATATTCTGGCAATCTAAAGGGGTACAAAATTGAGCCTGATTGCCAGGACGTTTAAGAAATAACACCATCCATCGGGCTATGTAAAGAGCAAATGCCTTGCCACAATCTTCTTCAACCAAAGCCAAGGCCAGATCCATTCCGGAGGTGACGCCTGCCGACGTGTATACATTCCCATCTTTAATAAAGATATGGGCAATATGAACTTCAATCTGTGGATATGTCCCGGCTAATTCTTCCCTTTTCGACCAATGTGTAGTTGCTTTCTTCCCGTCGAGAATGCCGGCTTGCGCTAAAATAAAAGCGGCGGAACATATTGAACATATTCTGCGCACAATCTTGGATTGTTCTTTCAGCCATTCGATCAGTTCCGGTTTTATCTCATAATTCTGCTGGTTGGATCCTCCAGAAACGATTAAAGTGTCGATCGGATAATTGATTGCTTTGTAACTGCCTTCGGATAGGACGGATAATCCTGACGAGGTAGTTATCTGTTTTGCCTTCTCGGTCGATACCAAATGTGTTTGATACTTGAAATCGACCTTATTTTTCAGCATGTCGAATTTATCGATTGCTTTGGAAAATACTTCTATGGGACCTGCGACATTCAATAATGTTGAATACGGGGGAGCAAGTATTACGATGTGTCTTATTGTTTGTTGATTTTGCATATTGAAGTCGTCTTGACTTTTTGTTTTTAGAAAAATTTCCACTGACTTTCATGTTTTTTCAGCCTAATTTTATATCATTTTCAGAAGAAAACGGACACAAAAAGATGATTTTACTATAAAGAGATGGCTTCTATGAGTTCAAAAATATCAAAAATAGCTATTATCGGAAAAGTCAAGACGACTTCATTAATAAGAATGAAATTTCAAAGGTAAGTATTGTTCGATAGAATTGATACAGGATGGCAGAAATTGCCTGTTTTTTGTCATTGCAGACAGGTTTATGATGTAGTAACTTTGTGCAAATACTAGATGAGAGTGTTTCACCATTTAAAAACAAATGATTATGCAAACGATTAAAGTAGGTATTAACGGCTTCGGTCGTATAGGACGTTTGGTTTTTCGTGCTGCTCAGAACCGAAAAGATATTCAGATCGTAGGAATAAACGATCTTCTTGATGTGAACTATATTTCTTATATGTTGCGTTATGATACCATTCATGGCAAATTCGACGGCACTGTTGACGTAAAGGATGGAAAACTCATCGTTAACGGGAATGCGATTCGTATCACGGCAGAAAAAGATCCTGCAAATCTGAACTGGAAAGAAGTTGAGGCTGAATACATTGTTGAGTCAACAGGCCTGTTTCTGACTAAAGAAAAAGCTCAGGGTCATATTGCTGCCGGAGCAAAGTATGTTGTTATGTCCGGGCCGTCGAAAGATGATACTCCTATGTTTGTTCCCGGAGTTAACGACGATAAATATATAAAAGGAACACCAATCGTATCGAACGCATCATGTACCACGAATTGCCTTGCACTTGTGGCTAAAGTGTTGAATGATAAATTCGGGATCATCGAGGCTTTGATGACCACCGTGCACTCTACGACGGCTACGCAGAAAACGGTTGATGGTCCATCCATGAAAGATTGGAGAGGAGGACGTGCTGCTTCGGGAAATATTATTCCGTCCACAACAGGTGCTGCGAAAGCTGTTGGCAAAGTGATTCCTCAGTTGAATGGAAAACTGACAGGGATGTCATTCCGCGTTCCTACGTTGGATGTTTCTGTTGTTGACCTCACTGCCCGCTTAGCTACGGAAACAACTTACGATGAAATATGTAAAGCTATGAAAGAAGCTGCTGCTGGTCCGCTAAAAGGGTATCTCGGATATACCAATGAAGATGTTGTCTCTTCCGACCTGATAGGTGATGCCCACACTGCTATTTTTGATGAAAAAGCAGGTATCCAGTTAAGCCCGACATTTGTAAAAGTGGTAGCATGGTATGATAATGAATGGGGTTTTTCCTGTAAAGTTCTTGACTCAATAGCTGCCATGAATAAGGTGAATGCATCACTGTGATGAAAAATGTGGAACCAACCATTCATGTCACAGGTTAGAAAGATGCAGCCAGCGAAGAGAGATTAAAAGTGAGTGATTGTTGTGTAAAAAAGGTCGTCCTTTCACATTAGGTTAAGGATGACCTTTTTATGTATTCTCTATTTATGTTCGCGAGGAGGTGGCGGTGTGGGTGCAGCATCCAGTGCTTCACTCGCTATTTGCCGTTCCTACTCCGCCCATAATATGTCCTATAGCCAACCTAGAATCCATAATAAAGCTACTACCGCTCCTATTCCTCCTATAATATGTCCTGCAGAGGTTGCTTTGCTAACATAAAACATATTGTTTTCCAGAAAGGTCTCAGAAGGAGAAATTTTAGTCTGAATAATATCAGAAGCCCAGAAGGGTTGATCTATATATATTGGATGCTCAAAGCTATTTGTAACAGATAATGTCAGGAAACATCTGAAAGTAAACGGGGAATTTCCAGGTACAAAACTATACTTATCGACTTTTGAGCTGTCTATATCGTCAATTGGCACTCTTTGTTTCAATTTCTGTGGAAGAGAGCAAAAAAACGTATTTCTTATTGCCATTGGTGTCACAGATACATAGGAATTAGGCGGAATAAAACTGACTTGTTTTTGTTTGTTCATTTCACCACTGGTTTCCGGTCCGGAAAATGTGTAATTGCGTGAATGAACATTTCCTCTGAGTTTCACGGTATTGATTTGGGTTTCTTCATTCCATAGGCTCAAACGAGAGCTATCACTATAAATAACTGCAGATTTTTTCCAGTCAACATACAGGGGGTGTGCTAATTTATTGTATATCTGAATTGTAATCGGACAGTCAGCACCTGAAAAAATATATTGTACTTTCACACTGTCATTTTCCCACACAAAAGACTGGTTGTTGGCTTTATAAATAGTACTATTCAGCGTAATATACTGATACTGTGTACAAGCCCCAAGTAAAACGGAACAGAACAATAAAAAATAGATCTTCATGATTGAATTAAAGATTAAATTACGTTATGTGATACAATTGTTGTACGTCGAACATCAGTCATTGATGTTTTTGAATAGCTATATTAAAATTTTAAAGATGAACATATAATTATAAACGCCGCATACATGTTTTTCATATCACAGGTTAGAAAGATGCAGCCAGCGAAGAGAGATTAAAAGTGAGTGATTGTTGTGTAAAAAAGGTCGTCTTTTCACATCGGTTCAGGACGCCCTTTTTATGCATTCTCTATTAACGTTCACGAGGAGGAGGCGGTGTGGTTGCAGCATCCAGATATGCGGCGCCGGCTATGATACCTACCGTTCCTACTCCGCCCATAATATGTCCTACAGCAGTTGCTCTGCTAACATAAAACATATTGTTTCCCTGAGAGACTTCAGAAGGAGAAATTTTAGTCTGAATAATATCAGAAACCCAGAAAGGCTGATCTATATATGTCGGGTGCTCAAAGCTATCTGTAGCGGATAATGTCAGGAAACATCTGAAAGTAAACGGGGAATCTTCGAGCGCAAAACTATACTTGTCTACTTTTGAGCCGTAGACATCGCCAAATGGCACTCTTTGTTTCAATTTCTTAGGAAGAGGGCGAATAAACGTACTTCTTATTGCTAACGGCGTCACAGACACATAAGAGTTAGGTGGAATAAAACTGACTTGTTCCCGTTTGTTCATTACCCCGCCGGTTTCCGATCCGGAAAATGTGTAATTGCGTGGATGAACAGCCCCGCCGGTTGTCACGATATTGATTTGGGTTTCGTCATTCCAGAGGCTCAAACGAGATCCATCACTATAAATAACCGCAGATTTTTTCCAGTCAACATACATAGGTTGTGCTAATTTATTGTATACCTGAATTGTAATCGGACAGTCAGCACCTGAGAAAATATATTGCACTTTCACACTATCGTTTTCCCACGCAAAAGACTGGTTGTCGGCTTTATAAATAGTACTATTCAGCGTAATATACTGATACTGTGTACAAGCCCCAAGTAAAACGGAACAGAATAATAAAAAATAGACCTTCATGATTGAATTAAATATTAAATTATGATACAATTATAGTATATCATGCATAAGGCATTGATGTTTTTGAATAGTTGTATTTAACTTAAGAGATGAACACATACTCATAAACGCTGCAAATATACCTTATTATTTAGGAAAAAAGAAGATTTATTCACTGCATCTTAATGTTTTTCATCAATCATCGAGCTGGACAAAGCTCAGTAAGCGCTGACGTTGACGCAGTTTTGTATACTTAAGCGTATTAAAGGCCAAACATACATGTCACAGGCCAAAGTTCAGCGTCAGCGAAAGGGAATAGAGGTTTTATTTGTGTAATTGTTGTTTAGTTAAGTATTGGACAGTGTAATTCTTTATGGTATCTATCAATAAAACAACGAATTAATTATTGAAGAGACAGCATTACAATAGGACAAAAGAAAAGGCCGTAAAATATAGAATAATCCTTGTTCCAAATGGTACAGACAGTATACCAAATGGAAGAGTGATTATCCTAAATGGAACAGACAGTATTGAAATTTTCATAGCTCATATTCATTTATAATACGTTATTATTCAATTTATTATTATTCTAAGGATTAATTCAATGAGGAAAGTGAAAGTGCTATTTTCCTTTATCAGATTCCCGATTGCAGTAAAAATCACGTTTTACTACAAGGTGATGGATAGATGGCACCTTAGGTTTTACCCCCGACGTGCCTATAGAACTTTGAAGTAATTCGGTAATAGATCAGAGGAGATTACATTATCTGCATCAAAATGCAGTTGAAGAAGAATTGATTTCTTGAGCTGTAGATTATATGTATAGCAGTGCTTGTGATTACGCCAGAGGGAATGGTCTATAGATACTGTTTTTGTTATTTGTAAGACATATGATGGAATCCCTTAGTTTGTAGTTTGAAATTTATATATGGTTAGTTTCTTACTTTTGTTGTATAAAAGAAGGAATTAACCGATCCTAAAAAGTGAACTATGATGCAATCAAGAGAAAAATCTCTATCGCAC
>Ga0224530_1001434_pt1 | contig 12514 bp, 12 predicted proteins | sample CBST75metaG_FD_179873 | JGI IMG/M metagenome (GOLD analysis project Ga0224530, IMG submission 179873) | Peat soil microbial communities from Stordalen Mire, Sweden - C.B.S.T75 | ecosystem: Environmental > Terrestrial > Soil > Wetlands > Peat | place: Sweden: Norrbotten County, Stordalen Mire...
GCATCTCCAAGACTGGCAACAGTTGCCTGCGCAGCCTGCTGGTGCAGTCGGCGCAATACATCCTGGGCCGCTTCGGGCCCGATTCCGAGTTGCGCCGCTGGGGCTTGAAACTGGCTGCCAGCGGCGGTAAACGGGGCAAGAAGCGAGCCATCGTGGCAGTGGCCCGCAAACTGGCGGTGATGCTGCACAGCATGTGGCGCAACGGGCAGCGCTTCCAACCCTTCCCGCAGGCCACAGCTGCGGTAGCCGCCTGAGCTGCCCATCCGGCAACCGGACCGCGTTGCAGTCAACCGCAGCAAAGGCTTGAAGAGCCGCAGGAAAGTAGCAAAGGATTTTCAGCAAACGTGAAAAGGTGCAATCCATCTCGTGTTCGGGTGACTGCGACTCAGGGTAGGGCCATCATAGGCCGATCTTTAGATAGCAGCCCCGCTTCATCCCTATCGGGCCCCATCAGGCACCGAGCTCAAAGCAGCTCACATCGAGTGCGTATAGAAGCCCGAGATGAATCTGACGAGAAAAGCAAAAAGCAACGGCAACAACAAAGGCAAAGGCAAAAACCAAAACGCCATGAATGAAAAAAACAAAAGCAAAAACGACTTGACAATCCCGGCCGTCTCATAGAAGCCCCTGAGGGAACGCGGTTCTGAAATCTGACACTTGTTCAGAGGTTCCTTAGAATGTTCTCGACGCATCGATCCTAACAATCGCGGCACCAACACCTCCAGACCGGCTGGATCGAGAAGGTAATGGTTCTACTGCGCCGGATCAGGCCAAGTGGCATCTCGTTGCCATAATCGGCCGAGCAACCTCGTTTGCGCCGTAAGGTATCCCCCGCAGGGTGTGTACGCCCCGATTCACTCCTACCCCGGCCCGTATACATCTGTGTACACCGCCTCGGACCGTGCGAGGCTAACCGTATGATTTTATGCATTATTTGCCATTCTCGATTTGGCCGAGCAATTGCAAAGAAGATGAGTGTTCCTGAACGCAATAGGAAAGGAGTTGAGGTATGCACTCATTTGCCTGGTGGCCAACTCTCGCTGTTCTAGCTGTGGCTACCTTCACGGATCTGCGGAGTCGCCGCATTCCGAATTGGCTGGTGCTGCCTTTCTTGCTTGCGGGTATTGCAGTTTCGGGCTGGCTTCACGGCTGGCACGGAATCGGCCAAAGCTTTGCTGGTCTGGGACTTGGCATTCTGATTTACGGTTTTTTCTTCTGTCTGGGAGGCATGGGAGCGGGCGACGTGAAGCTCTGCGCCGCGATCGGAGCCTGGATTGGACCAGGGCAGTTGTTCATCGCACTTGTTTTGACAGGCATCGTCGGGGGAATCATGGTCCTATGCTGGGCAATCTTCGGTGGTTTTTTCAAAGATCTCTTCTCGGGCACGAGCGATCTTGTCTTCGGTTGGAAAGGGCGTAGATCGGGTGGCACCTCAGAATTGGTTCTTTCCAATCCTTTGAAGCGCAAGATGCCTTACGCTCCGGCCATCGCCATAGGAACATTGATTTCATTTTTGGGCCGATAAGGGATAGGGGCATAGTGTTCAACTCGCAGACGACCCATCTGTCAAGTTGACTGACAATGAACGTTGCATGCTCCAGGGAGTACCAATCCAGTGAACTCAAACTCTTCCTCAAAACTCGACCCCCAATACCCCGACGCACTTGGCGAAGACGTTCTGACGATTGCGCTGATCGGCCCAGACGAGTCGCGCCGCAATGCGGCAGGCATTACCCTCGCCGGATGCCTGGGTTGCGACATCCACGAGTTTTCGTCCTATCCTCCCAGCCTTGACGATCTGCCCAGATTGCTCGATCAGAATCACGACGTCATCATCATCGACCTGGACAGTGACCAGGAATACGCTCTCGAACTTATCGAGAGCATTTGCGCCAGTGGCTCGACAACCTTAATGGTCTATTCGGCGAAAGCTGATTCGGAACTTCTGGTCCGCTGCATGCGTGCGGGGGCGCGTGAGTTTCTTACTCTCCCCTTTTCCCACAGCACCATGGCGGAGGCTCTGGTTCGAGCAGCAGCCCGGCGCCCTGCTGTTCGGCCACCCAAGAAGTCGAATGGCAAGTTGCTGGTGTTTATGGGCGCCAAGGGTGGCACCGGAGTCACTACCCTTTCTTGCAACTACGCGGTGGCTTTGGCACAGGAGTCAACCCAGAGCACACTGTTCATCGATCTCGACCTCCCTCTGGGAGACGCCGCACTCAATCTGGGAATCACCGCTGAATATTCCACCGTCAACGCTCTGCAGGATTTCAGCCGGCTGGATTCGAGTTTCCTCTCCAAGCTCATCGTCAAACATAGCTCAGGAGTCTCCGTTCTGGCAGCTCCGGGCAAGTTTCCCTTGGTCCGCTCCTCCGATGAAGCGATCGACAAGTTGATCACCGTAGCCCGGCAGGACTTTGATAATGTTGTCGTCGATATTGGAACGAGACTGGACTTAACCAGTACGTCTCTCTTCAAAGATGCCTTCACCATCTATCTGGTCACCCAGGCCAACATCCCCGGGTTGCGCAACTCAAACCGCCTCATCTCGCACTTCTTTCCGGCCGGCGGTCCAAAACTTGAAATCGTGATCAACCGCTATGAGGCTCGCTCCCTGGGTATCTCTGACGAACAGATCACGAAGGCTCTCACCAGGCCTGCGCAGTGGAAGATCCCCAATGACTACGGCGCAGTGCGGCGAATGCAGAACACCGCCATTCCACTCGCGCTGGCAGATTCACCCATTGCACGGCAGATTCGGCAGATGGCCAGATCCGTTAATCCAATGCCTGCTGTTCCCGTAAAGAAGAAGGGCTTCAGCTTATTCGGATGACAAACCTTTGGATAATGACTGTGTCTGGATGGAAGGAAAAGCGTGGAACTGCCTAACCTGGAAAAATACAAATCGGAGATACACCGGACCCTGATCTCGAAGCTGGATCTGGAGAAGTTGTCGCGCATCAATTCCAGCCAGGCACGGCAGGCAGTTGCCGGCATCATCAAGGAGATTATTAGCGATCAGCGGGTTCCGCTGAATTTCGAGGAGCAGGAAAAGATTGAGGCAGACCTACTGGATGAAGTCTTTGGTCTTGGCCCCCTTGAGCCCCTGCTCAGAGATCCAAAGATTTCAGACATCCTGGTGAATGACAAGGATCATGTATTCGTTGAGAAAGGCGGGATACTCCAAAGAGTCGATACGGCGTTTAGAGATGATCGACACCTGATGCAGATCATCGACCGCATCGTATCCCGCGTGGGCCGCAGAGTGGATGAGTCCTCACCGATGGTCGATGCGCGTCTGCCCGATGGTTCTCGCGTCAATGCCATCATTCCGCCGCTCGCGCTCGACGGACCTTCCTTATCAATCCGCCGCTTCGGGACAGGCCCTCTGGCCGCAAATCAATTAGTTACTTTGAAGAGCATATCTCCGGAGATGATGGAGGTTCTCTCCAGCGCAGTCCGCGCGCGTATCAGCATCCTGATTTCCGGCGGCACCGGCTCCGGCAAGACAACGTTCCTGAATATCTTGTCACAGTACATTCCGCGAAGTGAACGCCTCGTCACCATCGAAGACGCGGCCGAACTCCGGCTCGCTCAGGAAAACATTGTCCGGCTCGAAACCCGCCCGCCCAACATCGAAGGGCTTGGGGCCATCCGCCAGCGTCAGTTGTTGATCAACTGCCTCCGCATGCGCCCCGACCGCATTATCATCGGCGAGGTACGTGGAGAAGAAGCCTTCGACATGCTTCAGGCCATGAACACTGGCCACGAAGGTTCAATGACCACAATTCACGCCAACACTCCCCGCGATGCTATTTCCAGACTCGAGTCCATGGTCGCAATGGGCAACATGAATATGCCCGAAAAATCAGTTCGCCAGCAGATAGCTTCGGCCATTACTATTGTCGTCCAAGCCAGCCGAATGAGCGATGGGACCCGCAAAATCACCAGTATCTCCGAAATCACCGGCATGGAAGAGAGCGTCATCAGCATGCAGGAGATCTTTAGTTTCAATAGGAAAGGAATTGGACCAGATGGCAAGGTTATTGGCACATTCCAGCCGAGCCACATTCGTCCCAGGTTCCTCGAACGGCTTCGCATCGCGGGCGTCGTCCTGCCGGCAAGCCTTTTTGAGCGCGAAATGCAGGTCAACTGAGTAGGCGGGGTCAACGGATATGGGATTGATCATCGGGGTTGTGTTCTTTGGCGTGTTCGCGATCATCGCTCTGCTGATGATCGCCAGCGGGACCGAAGCCTCTCAGCAAGCCAAACAGGTCAACGCCACGCTCGACTCAGCTCTCGCTAACGACATCGCGGAAAAGCACGATAGCCTGATTGATATTCGCAAGATCGAATTGCTCAGCGGCATCCCCTGGCTCAATCGCAAGCTACTGAAGTTCGAAGTTGCGCCGCTCCTGCACAATCTGCTCCACCAGGCTGATCTGAGCTGGACGGCGGGAGGCCTTCTTTCCGGTTGCGGGGTATGCTTTGCAATCCCGGCACTCCTTGTAAACATGCGCTTCCATTCAGTTCCCTTGTCTCTGCTGGTAGGATTGCTTCTGTTCCCCGCTCCTTTCCTTTGGGTGATTTTCAAGCGGAACAAGCGCTTTAACCTTTTTGAGCAAGGGTTACCCGAGGCACTTGACTTGATGATTAGCGGGCTACGCGCCGGGCATAGTCTCATTGCCACAATGGGCTTGGTGGCTCGAGAGTGCCCCGACCCGGTCGGCGGTGAATTCAAGACGTGTTTCGAGGAGCAGAACTATGGCCTTGAACTGAAAACAGCGTTGCATAACATGACCACCCGCGTTCCGTTGCAGGAACTCCGAATTGTCTCAACGGCGATCATGATCCAAAAGGAGAGTGGAGGGAACCTTGCCGAAGTCCTCGATAAGACGGCTCATGTGATCCGGGAGCGGTTCCGCCTGAAGCGACAGGTCGGCGTCCATACAGCTCAGGGACGTCTTACTGGTTGGATACTCACCCTTCTCCCTGTAGTGTTGGGAGTTGTTTTATACATCTCCAAACCAAAGACGATGAGCGTCTTGTGGACCGACCCACTGGGCATCAAACTCCTCTGCGCGAGTATCGTAATGCTGGTGATTGGTGGATTGATTATTCGCAAAATTGTGAACGTGGACGTGTGAAGGGAGCATATGTTACTTACGATTTTTGTATTTTGCGCCGTCTATCTGCTCATCGCGAGCGGCGGGCTGCTCCTGTTCTATCGCGAAGACATGTTTCAAAGAATCTCCGAGGTGATTAGCCCCACCCCCAAGCCGAAGACACTTCTGAGCACCATCCAGCAGACAGGTCTTTCGATTGGTGGTGTCGTGGAGCACTTCGATCGCGTTATACCGAAGAGCCAAACCGAAGTTTCGGTTACCTTGCAGCATCTCATCAGGGCCGGATATCGCAAAGAGTCGGCGGCCAAGATATTCAATGGCTCAAAGGTATTGATTCCTCTCCTGCTCTGTGCGTTGGCACTGGTCACCGGACTCGGAAGTATGAGCCCGTTTTTCGTTTATGCCGGCGCATTGGGCCTCGGATTCCTGTTGCCGGATTTCTGGCTGGGAAGGCAGATTTCCAAACGTCAGAAATGTATTCAGCGCGGTCTTCCGGACGTGCTGGATCTTCTGGTTATCTGCATCGAAGCAGGACTGAGCCTGGACCAGGCAACAGCGCGCAGCGCGGAGGAATTGATCAAAGCTCAGCCCGAACTTTGCGACGAATTGCGCATAGTCGTGCTCGAACAGCGCGCAGGGCGTCCGCGTTCTGAATCCTGGAAGCACTTGGCGGAGCGTACCGGTGTGGACTGTGTGCGCAATCTCGTCTCCATGCTGGTTCAGTCGGAGCAGTTTGGAACCAGCATCGCCAGGACATTGCGCCTTCATTCGGACGCATTGCGAACCCAGCGTGTTCAGGCAGTGGAGGAGATGGCGGCCAAGACGACTGTCAAGATAGTCTTCCCTCTTATTTTCTTCATTTTTCCCTCGCTATTTGTGGTCGTTTTGGGCCCCGCAATCCTGGCCATGCTCGATACGCTCAAGGGGGCCAATCATTGAGGAAGGAGGAAGCTAAATGGACAGTGTGATGATCATTCGGATTGTTGCCGGCGTTCTGTTTGTTGCCGTGCTTGTTCTTCTGATTCAGCGCCGCCGCGCGCGGGTCAAGTAGTTCAAATGTACCGTGTTTTAGCAGGGCAGCGAAGCTTTCATCAGTTTCGCTGACCAGCAGATCGAGGGCCTCGCCGTACCGGTGTCGCGTGAACCTGTTCACGCCTAGGAACGAATTCATTCTGTTTTTCCGAGAAAGGGGAGTCGCTATGGACAGTGTCATGATCATTCGAATTGTTGCCGGCGTTCTGTTTGTTGCCGTGCTTGTTCTTCTGATTCAGCGCCGCCGCACACGGGCCAAGTAGCTGGTATGCACTTGCGTTCCAGTAATACCGTGAATCCGCACAAACTCCGCTGGCCTGCGGGCCGGAGACATCGCCGTTTAGGCGCAGGATGTGTCCGAGCCCGTTCGGGCTGGCCAACGAATCGATTTTGCTTTTGTGAGAAAGAGGAGTCTCTATGGACAGTGTCATGATCATCCGAATTGTTGCTGGCGTTCTGTTTGTTGCCGTGCTAGTTCTTCTAATCCAGCGCCGCCGCACGCGGAATGAATAGCAGGGGTTTACACCAGGCACGGTAGCGTCGTTAAGTTGCGCGGGTTCAGTTGGCGGGCCTGAAAGTTTGATGGATCGAGACATTCCCCGCTCGGGCGGTGACGGTCTCTTTATCCTGCTTTGACAGCAGGCAGTGCGTGTCTGCTCCTTCTCAGATATCTTGCAGATGGACTATCGTACTCGCTCCGGTTGGATCGAAGTACGTTTATGACATTGTGATCTGTTCGAGAGGACTTGCAAGAAAGTACTGGCCTGAAGAGGACGAATAGGCAACGGGAATTCCAAGAGAGATCCCGGTTGCCGGGATGGTAGAAGAAGGCGAGGCCGCATGGAAATACCAAATTATTGCGCATACAACCATACTCGCGAATGCTTTCTCGCCATGAAGGTTGTGGATGCAGATATCCAACACGCGAACCTCAAGGATCTGATTGCTACGCTCACGCTCAAATCCTGCGAGGGCCTCTGGATGGTCCCGTTTACGGGGCTCCCTGCGGCGGGTTTGGCAATGCCGGTCGATCTGGTGTATCTGGACGACACATACAAAGTGATCGATGTAGTCGAGTCACCCCTTACATCGCACGATGCCCCTTTGAATCACAAGGCAGCGAGTGTTCTGGTACTGCCGCCCCACACCATCTATTCTTCCCAGACACAGCCGGGCGATCTACTGGCGATTTGCATGGCCGGGGAGATGGAGCGGTGTCTAGAGAAACTACCGAAAATGGACGGGCAACTTGGGGCCGTGCACAGTGCCGCTCTCTTGAGGGGAACGCCTCTCTGGAGCGGAGGACCCGGCGTCCTGGAACTGGAGGACCGCTCCAAGGTTGAGGGTACCAAGTCTTCGCAGGCGCATGAATTTGATCTTATCGAGCCGGGAAAAGGGAGCTTGTCAGCTCCAATGAACTGGTTAAAGAGATGGTGGTCTCCTGATCCCAGAAAGGCCCCAAGGGAGTCGGCAAGCGGCCTTGCCGCTTACTACTGGACCGGCGCCACCCCAGTGCCACATCGCATTCGGGATATCAGTGCGTCAGGTTTGTACCTGGTGACAGAGGAAAGGTGGTACCCTGGCACCCTGGTACTTATGACACTACAGAGGACTGACTGCGGTGAAGAGGCCAAGGAGCGATCGATCTACGTTCACTCAAGGGCCGTCCGGTGGGGCAACGATGGTGTGGGCCTCCAGTTTATTCTTCCAGATACATCGGATTCACGCATAGGACAGAACCTCCTGATCGACGCGGTGGACAGGAAGGAACTCAACAGATTCCTGGACAAGCTAAAAGGCAAAAGCTAGGTAGTGATGAATAGTATCTGTAAGCGCCCTTGATTGGGCTGGAGTTACACGGCCAACAGGCCAGGAGAAACGCGATGAAGATACCAAGCGACCTGAGCGAACAAGCCCTGGTACTCATCCGCGGTTTGCATCGGGTTGCCGCGCTGAAGAACACGCATACCGGATGCCAGCCCTTCAACAAGCGGGTTCTCGCCCACCTGCGCCGCGACGAGGACGGAGCTGCGCTTGTTGAACTCGCGTTTGTATTGCCCTTGTTTCTGCTGATGATGCTGGGTATATTCAAGTTTGGGATGGCCATCAGCAACCAACTGACGCTGACACAAGCCGTGGGCAGCAGCGCACAGTTTTTGGCGCAAAGCCGAACCACCACCACCGATCCCTGCCTTGACACTTTCACGCAGCTGACAAATTCGGCGTTGAACCTCAATTCGCAGAGCATCGGCTTTACTGTCACCATGAATGGCGTGACCCCTGCAATGACAGGGAATTCATGCTCGGGCAAGCAGACCAACCTGAAGCAAGCTACCCCCGTAACAGTAAAGGCCACCTATCCTTGCGATCTCAGCGTCTATGGAGTTAATTTCGCACCATCCTGTACACTTTCCGCAACGGTAACGGAGTTTGAGTATTAACCCCAGAACCATCGAGGTGAATCCAATGAGAATAATCAGTAAGTCTATTGTCCGGGGCTTTCTATATAATGAGCGCGGACAGTTGCTGCTTTGGGCGCCATTGGTAATGACCGCTGTACTGGCAATTGCCGGGTTGACGATCGACGGCGGACAATACTATGTTGCTCGTAGTCAGCTCCAGAATTCAACCAACGCGGCGGCTTTGGCGGCCGCGGGCGGGGTGTACAACACCGGCACAACCAACAGCGCAACAGCCGTGGGACCCATCTACAGCAGTTCACCGGGAGATGAGAACTACAACTCCAAACTGGGAACAGTCGTCACGACAGTAACGCAAAAATGTCTTAACATGCTGATGCCGGCTGGATTAACGTGCGCCACGTCCGGCGCCGTCAGTAACGCTGTAGTGGTCACCCAGACGGCGACCGTTTCGACGCATTTCATGGCGCTATTTGGCATCTCAAGCCTTTCAGTATCGACAAAAGCCACCGCATCCATGCAGGGCATTGCGCAGCCGTGGAACGTGGCGATTGTTGTCGACTCGACGGGATCGATGAATGTGACGGACAGCAACTGCAACGGCGGAGTCACGGAATTCCAGTGCGCATTGGAAGGTGTGCAAGCTCTGTTGGCGGCCACTAATCCCGCTTGTCCTGCGGGTTCCAGCACATGCCCCACCGGCGCCAGTTTCCGTGTAGCGTTGTTCACCTTTCCAAACGTATCAACGAACACGGTTCATATGGACATGGATTGCAGCGGCAACCCTACGGCACTGCCGTACACCTTGCCCGCGACGACGGCAACGTCCTACGCGCCGCTCACATATACGACGGGCGGTGCTAGTCCCAAGACGTGGACTGCGACATACGAGGTTACTTACCCCGTCAGTGGCACAGGTGTCACCAACGCCGCCGCCGATGCGGATGCAAATGGCTTCGTGAGCGATTATTACGCCCCTTCCTCCACCACTACTGGGGGATTGAACGCCAGTTCCTCTCTTGTTGGGGCGGTAGGGTACGGAGGCCCCACTGGTAAAGCCGGTTGCCTGACATACTCACAGGGCATCGTGAACAGCAATATTGGCAATACGTATATTGCGAGCTCAATCTATGCTGCGCAGTCGGCGTTGTACGCTGAGCAACTAGCCAATCCCGGGTCAAAGAACGCACTCATCTTCCTGAGTGACGGCCAAGCCAACCTTTTCACGAATCAGTTTCCGAGCAATACTACCGCCAACGCCAGCGTAGGGTGCAACTCAGGGACTTACTCAGGCACTCAATATGGTCTGAAGACATGTGGAACCAGTACCGCGTCGCAAACCGGAGCGGTCTATCTCACTCCCGCGACGGTCTCGTCGGGTCAGGCGACGCTCGCATATGATACCCTCAGTTCGGCATCAAGTGCGACTGGACAGATACGAAGTGGAACTTCAAAGGGGATATATCCGGATTGGTACGATCAATGCCAGCAGGGGATCATGGCTGCGCAAACCGCGACAAATGCGGGAACTCAAGTGTACGCTGTGGCCTACGGTTCTGAAGGTTCCGGATGCGCCAGTGGATGGAATTACACCGATTCCTCGGTTGTCGCCACCGGCACTTACAACGTCCCTGTTACGCTCGCGGGGCTGATTCCATGCGTCACGATGGAAGATATTGCCACTTCTATTGCCCCTTCTACATCGACTTTCTACTCTGACTGGCAGCAAAGCGGCAGCGGCGTTGACCAAGCCTGCGTGGACAACTCGCATACGGCGGTGAGCCTGAGCGCCATATTTCAGTCAATCGCGGCAAACTTCCAGAATCCGCGCTTACTCCCTAACAACGCCTCATAGACACATTCAGTGAACAAGCCTTCGCCTCCCGGCAGGTCCGCCAATCGGACCTGCTGGGAGGCGGAGGCTTGTTACTACATTTCCGGAATAATCAGCAGAACTTCCACGGTTGAAATCTGCCCATTCTGCATGGCTGGCCTGAATTGCCACTGCTGAATCGCGTCCAGCACAAACTGGCCCTGCGGGAATTCCTGCGGAAAGGCGATGGCCAAACCCTCGAATCGTCCCTGTTGATTCACAAACCCATGAATCATGAGGGCATCGGCATTGATTTCACCGGGAAGAATATTGGGCCGCACGATGTTGTAGGGCCATGGTGCCTGGATGCGTGTGCTGTTTCCTGCCGACGCCCCATCGGCAGAGCGCGGAAGCGAATACTGGAGAATCCAGCTCTTCGGCAAGCCCACGTGCAGATAAACGGTGTAGGTAAACCTGCCCGACATAATCTCAGCAGTCTCAGGAAACTTCTCTACAAGCGAGGACCCCACCACCACTGCTCCGAATTGGCCGTCCTTCGGCAAAGTTATGTGTTCCACTGAAGGCTTGTTGCCCGAACCAGAGCCTGATGCAGCCCCCTGGTCGGGCCCGCTTCTTGCCCCGCTCTGCTTGGCGCCGCCGCCTGAGCCGGCTAGTTTGTCTCCGGAGTTTCCTGTACCTTGTCCTGCACCCACTCCACTGGCCCTGCTGGCCGAATTGCCGCTTCCATCCACGGATTGGTCGTCTGGCCTTCCAGGCGCCAATAACCCCGTGGAATTGTGAGAACCACTCTCAGTGACGGGCGGGAGGGTGACAGTTCCGTTCTGCATACGAAGGTCAGAGAGTGACATCACTGCAGCGGGAGTTGTCTGCGCGGATGTCACCGAGGTCGTAACCGGCACGAGTTGAGTCGGTACATGCCCGTGAAAAACCAACGGCGAAGTCGTACTGGGAAGAATTGCTGCGGCCTGCGCAACCATGTTAGTGGGTGATACGGCGATGTCGGCAAGGTTCACTGCTTTATTGGGCAACTCCAGCGAAGGCATTGTATCGGCGGCTGCGGGCTTTTGTGGCGGGGGCGGTAAGATCGTCTTGGCCGGAGTCTCTTCTGGCGTCCAAATCACTACGGTCGGAACTCGGGTTTCCTGAGAAAGTGTCAGATGAGATGAGACCTTAAACTGCACCAGAGTCTGGGCCCCCGGCGCTAGTTGCGCAACTCGTCGCGATGCTACCGGTTGCTTAGCTGGACTTCCACCCGCAAGGGGCGTGTGCTCCGCGACTTGCGGACCCGGATATACTAAGCCGCTCCCGATCAACCGCCGCATCTGCGTCTCATTGGTGTGTAGATCCAGATGCCGCATGGAATATCGCTCGGCGAGAACTCGGTCTTTAATCCTCGGGCTGAACATGATCCCATAAGACAACACCCCAAGCGCAACGCTATGCAGGAGAATCGAGGTCACGAAAGAGGCCGACCGTTGGCTTAATGTCTGACTCTTCGAAAACAGCGTAATCGTAAAAGATGGCTCCATGACTTGATGACTTTCCTCTAGCGCCACTTGATCCTTCTTCAGTTAAGCAGTCAAATCGCACGCACTCTCGCAACTTGGTGCAATGCTGAAAGAAGCGATGCCACCGTCCAGAAATGAATTGTAATCTGTTTTAGAGTAGATCATGGGAGACTTACCCATCTAAATTACCGTCCTTGCGACCACGTTCCTTCTTGCCATCCTCGATGAAGCCTCAAGTCTGCTATCGGTTTCATTGAAACTCGGCTGCAAGCCTCCAGCTTTTTCGTTGAGTCTTCAGATTATGTATACGATGGTGGTCTGTCTGGCTCACCTCGTATACAGTGGTTTACACAGAGACTCGCCGCTCTATTGGCTTGGTCTGCCGTAAGTTATTCATTGATATGGATAAAGACTCTACGGGAAGGATGGCACGCCAGTTGCTAGATTAGGATTGCCGCCGCCGGAAGCTGAGAAAATCTGCTTGTGATGCGGTTGGACCCGTGTTTGAACTTGTTTGGCTCTGTCAGCTCACTTCAGGCTCGAAGTGAAATCGAAACTTGTTTTAATGGACTCAGCAGTTTCCAAAAGGGACAGAAG
>Ga0224530_1001442_pt1 | contig 12443 bp, 8 predicted proteins | sample CBST75metaG_FD_179873 | JGI IMG/M metagenome (GOLD analysis project Ga0224530, IMG submission 179873) | Peat soil microbial communities from Stordalen Mire, Sweden - C.B.S.T75 | ecosystem: Environmental > Terrestrial > Soil > Wetlands > Peat | place: Sweden: Norrbotten County, Stordalen Mire...
CGCGACATGGCTTCTGGTGAAGAAACTGCTGTGGGACAACACTCTGCCGCTATACAATCGGGACGAAACACTATGGATATTGAATCGTTCCTGCCCTAAAGGTGGTAGGGCGTGGAGAGCATTCCATAAGGCAACATAGGTGTCTATCCTCTTCTCCGGCTTGGAGTGAGGCGAAAGTCAATCAGGTTCGGTAAAGAAGAGGAACATGGCACACAAAGAAAGCCTCGGCCGGCGCCTTGCTATCGTGCTCGGGGCAAGCCTCGCGTTGAGCCTCGGAGTGGCCATGGCCCAGACGCCCGCTCCCCAGTCCGCGGATCTCTCCGCCGGGTCCCAGGTGTCGCGGCTTGCCGGCGATTGGCGCAGCACGGCGGCTGTCGCCGTTCCCTTGAGCCAGCTCCCCGCGTCGTTGTCGGATCTTGGCATGACGCCTTCCGGCACTCGACTGGAACGCATGTTGCTCCTGCTCTCGCCCTCCCAGGACCAACAGGCAGCTTTGACCGTCGAGCTTGCGAATCAGCAGAATCCGGATTCCTCCGAATACCATCACTGGCTGACGCCGGCTGAGTTTGCCGCCGCCTACGCCAACTCGGCCGCGGATGTTGCGGCTGTCGCAGCATGGCTGCAGGCCCAGGGCTTCCAAGTGGCTCCGCTGCCCTCCAGCCGCGGTTGGATCGAGTTTTCAGGAACCGCTGCTCAAGTGGAGCAGGCCTTCCATACTCAGGTTCATTCCGTGGCTACACCCCAGGGAACGCGCGCCGCGCTGACCGCCGGCATCAGCGTGCCTTCCGCGCTTCTGCCGCTGGTTCAGGGACTGGTCTCACTCGATGGCGGCCTTTCCGCTCCTGCCTTGACGACTCCGGTTCCGGTCGCCTCAGCCGCTACGGCACTCGCGGCCCAGACTGCGCCGAACAGCGCAGAAGCTCTGACCCCGCAACTGGTGGCGCAGCTTCTGCACCTGGACGCGGTGCACACTGCCGGGGTTCTGGGAGCCGGCGAAAGTATTGCCATTCCGGCGCGCAGCAACGTCCTCGCTAGCGATGTGGCCGCCTTCCGCTCCGCGTTTTCGTTGCCCGCGAGCCCGCTGACGATTCTTCCCAACGGCTCCGATCCGGGCCGCACCGCCGACGAGGCGGAAGCTGTGCTGGCTGCCTCATGGGCCGGTGTTGCCGCGCCCGGCGCGCAGATTGTGCTGGTTCCGGCAGCCACCACGGGCGCCACCGACGGCTTCGACCTGGCGCTCGCATCGATCGTGGATAAGGCCCTGGCGCACACGGTTGCCGTGGGCTATTCCGCCTGTGAAGCCTCTTTCGGGGAAGCTCACCAGGCGTTTTATTCCGCACTCTACCAGCAGGCAGGAGCCGAAGGCATCGCGGTGATTGCGGCCGTGGGAGACAGCGGTCCCTCTGCCTGCCAGGCAGCGGGGAGCGATGCGCCGGTCACCACCGGGTACGCTGTCAACGCCCTCGCCTCCACGCCCTGGAACACGGCCGTCGGTGTGGCATCTTTCGATACTGGAGGACCAGCCGCGGGCGCTGCGGCGCTCTCCGCGTGGTCGCCGGCCAGTCCCGCCGATCCGGCGTATGCCGGGGGCGGCGGCAAAAGCGCTTCCTATTCGGCACCCGCGTGGCAGCCCGTTCCTGCCGCGAAGGCAGCGGAAACGGCCACTGCGTCGGCCACGAGCCGCCGCCTTTTGCCGGATTTGGCTCTGCCCACCGCACTCGATAGCGGCGTGAATCGCGGATTGGCTTTTTGCCTCAGCGGCGCCGCGGCCTCCAGCGGTTGCACCCTGGTTCGAAGTGGCGGCAGTTCCGCCTCTGCGGCCATTTTTGCGGGAATTGCAGCACTGGTGGCGGGAAAATACGGTCCGCAGGGCAATCTTGCCCCGAATCTCTACGCACTCAGCGCGCAGGGTGGAGTCTTCAGCGATGTGGCGGAGGGAAGCGCCCAATTGAGCTGCCAGGCGGGCACTCCAGGTTGCGGCACCAGCGGGCAAATCGGCTTTGCCGCCGCCCAGGGTTACGACCTTGCCACCGGCCTCGGCGTGGTGAATGCGCAGACGCTGGTGAGCCAGTGGCATGTGACGCCGGCAGTCGGCACGGGCGGGGTGACCGTCTCTTTTTCGATTTTGCCTCAGAATGCCAACTTTACCTACAATCCCTCGGCCGCGGTTACTTTGAATGCTACCGTCGGTTCCGGCACCAGCGGCAGCGCACCCACCGGCACAGTGACCTTCATCAACGCTGGCAACAACCAGCCTCTTTCCTCGACGTCTTACGCAAACCTGAACGGGAGCGGGGCGGCCTCGCTCGCCTTGAATCTCAACACGGTATTCCAGAGCGCCGGCAGCTACAATATCGTCGCCCAGTATAACGGCGATGTGAATTACGCGGTCGCCAAATCGAACCCACCCATCACCGTTACTGTCCAGCCAAGCAGTATCAACCTCGCTGTTGTGCCGTCGGACTCGAGCCCGGTGGCAGGCGAAAATATCACAGTGACCGTTACCGCAACGGTATCGACCACGAGCGGTCCCCCGGCGGGCGCCAACCCCCCCACCGGCCTGATCACGCTCAACCTCGCTGATGGGCCGACCGCGTATTCGTACACCGCGAATCTCTCCACCGACGCGAACGGCTCGACCACTGCGGTGATCCCCGTTACGGTTCCGACGGCACTGGGAGTTACCTCCTACGCTCTGCAGGCCATCTATGCGGGAGACGGGAACTACGACGGCTCGACTTCCCCCTCCGTCCGCCTCACTCTGAGCAAGACTGCGACCAACTCGGCCATTTCCTCGGCAACCACCACCAACCCCTCTGCGTACAGCCCATGGGTGTTGTCAGCCAACATCACGGCCAGTTCGACCAACGCCTCGCAGCCCACGGGTACATTCACGTTCCTGGTGGACGGCTCGCCGGAGGTGCAAGCCGTGGTCACGCCCGGCTCGCCCTCGACGGCAACACTGACCATCGCGGCGCCTGCGGCCGGAAGCCACACGCTGAGCGGCACCTATAACGGCGACGCCAACTTTTCCGCCTCCACTGCGCCCAGTGTGGGCGTGACTTCTTCCGCGACGCCCACTACGCTGGCGGTGACCCCCTCCCCGGCATCGCCCGCACCCGGCACTCCGTTGCAGCTCACGGCCAGCCTGACTCCCCTCTACACAGGAGGGGTGGCGCCGACCGGCCAGGTGACGTTTACGCTGGATGGAACCAGCCAGGGGAGCGCGCCTCTTACTGCTGGCAGCAGCGCCGTCCTGAGCATCACCGCCCCCTCGGCCGGGGCGCACACTTTGCTGGCCACGTACTTGGGCGATACCAACTATGGCGGCTCGACTTCGCCTGCAGTAGCTCTTACAGTGGCCAAAATCTCCACGACTGTGGTTGTTACTCCCGCCACGACCACCCCCACGGTCGGCAGTTCTCTGCTGGTTTCAGCCACTATCACCGCCGCCAGCGCCGGCTCCACCAAGCCTTCGGGAACCGTGGCCTTCACTTTGGATGGCGTCAGTATCGGCACAGGCGCGGTCACGCCGGGATCGCCTTCCACGGCCAGCGTGACCATCACCGCCGTGACCCCCGGAACCCACGTCCTGCTAGCCACGTACAGCGGCGATTCGTTCTACAACACCTCCATCGCCCCCGCGGTGAACATCACCGTCGCCAAGGCGCCCACCACTACCGTTGTGACGCCGGCAACTCTTACGCCCACCGCCGGCGGGTCACTCCAGGTGACGGCCAATATCACTTCCAGCAGCCCCGGAACCGCGCTTCCCTCGGGAACGGTGAACTTCGCGCTGGACGGCGTCAGCCAGGGAGTTCAGCCGGTGACCGCCGGCTCGCCTTCGACCGCATCCATCACTGTTCCCCTGATCACGGCTGGCAGTCACCTGCTGGTGGGCACGTACAGCGGCGATAACTACTATGCCACGTCCGCCTCTGCCGCCGTCGCTCTCACGGTAGCCAAGGGCGCCACCGTCACCACGGTTACGGCCACGCCCGCGACGCTCACCATCGGCTCGACCGAGACCCTGACAGCTACCGTGGCGCCCGCAAGCGCCGTTGCCGGGACCGTCTACTCCCTCACCGGCACGGTTACCTTCTACGACGGTGGGACCACTGTTCTGGGCAAGGCGGTGGTCGCCAGTAACGTTGCCTCGCTGACCGGCGTGGCACTTTCCGGCTCCGCCAACCACTCCATTACGGCCGTCTACTCCGGAGACATCAACTGGCTGGGCAGCGCCGCGGCTCCCATACTGCTGGCGGCCATCACGCAGCCCGACACGGTGGTGCTCACGGCCAATCTGAGCTCGTCCCAGCCAGGACAGGTGGTTGTCCTTACCGCAACCGTAACGCCCGCCGTCATTCCCTCCGCGACGGGAGAACAGAACCCTTCGGGCACCGTGGTCTTTTATAACGGCACGACGGTACTCGGCCAAGTGGGATTGGTCCCCGTGCCCCTGACGGATGCCTCCACCGCGACTCTCACTCTGGCCACTCTGCCAGGCGGCCAGGACACGGTCTATGCGATCTATCTTGGGGATCTGTACTACGACACCGAGACCTCGAATCTGCTGACCCTGACTATCCAGGACTTCACCATTACCCCGTCGCCCACCAACCCGTCCACCAACCTGACCATTGTGAAGGGTTCCTCCGGCACGGCGTCCTTTGTGATCACCGGGCTGGGCGGATTCAACAATGAAGTCCAGGTGGTCTGCGCCGTTCCCTCGCAAGACGACATGACTTGCACCGCGACCCCGCAGCAGTTGATTCCCACCGGCGCGGTCACCTTTGTGATCCAGACCTTCTCGTCGGGCAGCGCGACCGCCGCCAACCGCACGCCGCGCTCTTTGTGGCCGCGCGCCGCGGGCGGCACGGCGCTGGCTCTGCTAGCCGGATTCTTCCTGTTGCCCTTTGGGCGCCGGGCGCGCATGTTTACCCGCATTTCCACCCAGCGAGTGTTGATCCTGCTCCTGCTGCTGGTGGGCCTGGGTGGCGTGGGCATCGGCTGCACGAGCAGCACGGTCACGCAGCCTGCCTCGGGGGGAACGCCGCTCGGTGTGGCCACCCTCAAGATCACCGCTTCTGCCTATGTGGACAACACGGTTCTTGGCCGCAGCGTCTATCTGACGGTGAATGTGGTGGCCCCCGGCTCTTCCACGACGAACTGATTCCAGCGTTCAGCAAAAAAACCGGGCGGCCGCACCTATGGCTGCCCGGTCTTTTTGTCGGTGCGCGTTTTTCCGTTTCACCCGCAACTTGTTGTTCTGCCTTGGGCCAAACTATTCATTTCTCAGTGGTGGCGGGCTCTGCCCCCCTACGTGATAGCCTTGCTCTTCAGTTTCGAGGAGCCGAATTTTCATGCAATCCATCCATCCGGTTCACTTCAATCTGGTCGCCGCGGCCCACGCAGCCATGGTCGAACACGGTTTTCAGCCCGATTTTCCCACCGGAACCGACAAGGAACTGGCCGCGATCCAAGCCGATTCCGACGTACACACCCCTTCCGGCGCACAGGATTTGCGCAGCCTTCTCTGGTCCTCCATCGACAACGACACCTCGAAGGACCTCGATCAGATCGAGTGGGCCGAGCAGCTGCCCGATGGCCGCATCCGCGTTCTCATCGGAGTCGCCGACGTGGACGCGCGCGTGGTTAAGGGCTCGATCATCGACGGCCACGCCAGCTCCGAGACTACCTCGGTGTACACCGGCGTGAAGGTCTTCCCCATGCTCCCTGCCGAGCTCTCCGAAGGCATTACCTCGCTCAACGAGAACCAGGACCGCGTGGCCGTGGTCATCGAGTTTGCCGTGGATCCCGAGGGCACGGTTGGCCAAGGACTTTCTTATCGCGCTTTGGTTCGGAATCACGCGCAGTTGGCGTACAACGCAGTGGGAGCCTGGCTGGAAGGCAAGGGCCCCGCTCCGGCCAAGGTGGCGGCCAACGCCAAGCTCGCCGACCAGCTCAAGCTGCAGGACACGGCGGCCCAGCGCATGGTAGGCGGGCGCTTTCAGCACGGGGCTCTGGACCTGGAAACCATCGAAACCCGGCCGGTGATGCTGGCCGAAGAGGCGATCGAGATTGTCCGCCAGAGCAAGAACCGCGCCACCTCTCTCATTGAGGAGTTCATGGTGGCGGCTAACGGCGTGATCGCCCGCACCTTTGAGCAGGCCGGCGTGGCCTCCATCCGACGCATCGTGCGCACGCCGAAGCGCTGGGACCGCATCGTTCAGTTGGCTACCGGCCTGGGCGTCACTCTGCCAGCGGAGCCAGACTCAAAGGCCCTCAACGACTTTCTGCTCGCGCAAAAGCAGAAGGACCCCGACCGCTTCCCCGACCTTTCGCTGGCGGTCGTCAAGCTGATGGGACCCGGCGAGTACGTTCTGGTGAAGCCGAACGAGGTTTCGCCCGGGCATTTTGGCCTGGCTGTCCAGGACTATACGCACTCCACCGCTCCCAACCGGCGCTTCCCGGATGTGGTGACGCAGCGCCTCCTGAAGGCGTGGCTGGCCAAGGCGAAGCAGCCCTACTCTGCCGACGACCTCGGCGCCATCGCTGCCCGCTGCACACTGATGGAAGACGGCGCCCGCAAGGTGGAGCGCGAAATGCAGAAGCGCATTGCCGCCGTGGTGCTGCGCCCGCGCATCGGGCAGAGTTTCCCCGCCATCGTGACCGGAGTGAACCACTACGGGACCTTTGTACGGACTTTGGACCCGCACGTGGAAGGAATGCTGGTGCAGGGCGGAAAGGGGCTCGATGTGGGCGACAAGGTGACGGTGAAGCTGATCTCGACCGACCCACAGAGGGGGTTTATCGACTTCGCGGCGTAACCAGGCAATTCACGCCTGAACCTCCGCGCTCAGAAATGGCGCTCTCCTTGATGGGGATATTGCGCGCCACAGAAGGGGTGCCCCATCTGCCGCTTTCCCGCGGCAGGTGGGGATACCGCAGCTCACATTCCGGTCGGCCCCTGCACGATTCCGATCAGGTGGCCTTCGGGGTCCTCGAAACCTGCGATGATGCCGCCGTCCGGAATGGGATGCGGCCCGAAAGCCTTCTTCCCGCCTTTGCTTTCGATCAGGGCCAGGGCCGCCTCAACGTTATTGACCGCGACATAAAACGTGACGTGCTGGCGCTGTTCGCCCATGGCGCCGATGCCGCCCGCGATGCCGCCGCCGCCCGGCTTCACAAGCGAGTACCCCTCCATGACGGGATCGATCTGCCAATGGAAGACGTCCTTGTAGAACTCTTCCAGCAGTTGCTGGTTTTTGCCAAGAATTTCAAAATGCACGACCGGATGCGCATGGGACATAAGATGTCTCCTCAAAAGTAGATTCGAAGGCCACTCTACACGCACAACTCCACGAAAATCCAATTGGAATCCGGCGGCCAAAAATATATTTTCAAAACCTCTTGCGCTTTATTGCAATTCGCGATAATGTTATCGCATATTGCAATGGGGTGGCGGCCAACAAGGGTACCCATGGCAGGCAAACGCAGGCGGAATGGCCCGGAGAAACGGGCGGTTTATTGATCCGGCCCTATTGTGTTGCAACGGAGAGGGAGAAAGAGCAACTGCAGATCCTTCACTTCGCTGCGCTTCGTTCAGGATGACAACTCTTGGGTGATGCAATTCTTTGAGACCGGATCACTCATGACGGATGACAGGTGAAGGTTGACGGCTGTTCTTATGAAGCTTGGCGAAAAAATTCGTTATCTCCGCGAAGTGGAGGGCAGCCTGCGCGGGCTGGATCGCGACCTGAGCCAGCAGGAGATGGTCCGCGCTGTAGAGGCTGAGACTGGCTCCAAGATCAGCCAGAGCTATCTTTCCCAGATCGAAAGTGGGGCGCGCCCTCACCTGACCAACACCACACGGCAGATTCTGGCGAAGTTTTTCAAGGTCCACCCGGGGTACCTGGTCGACGATCCAGAAGGGTACTCGATCGAGTTGCAAAGTGATCTCCGCAGCATCGAGGACAAGCTGGACCTTTGGCTGGTCTCAGGCGCGGAGCGCTTTCGCCGCGACCCAGAGCTGATGCACGCACTGCTCACGGTGGCTCGTCATGAGCACACGCGCGAGTGCCTGCTGCTGCTTGAGGCCATCCTGGAAACGCCGGGTTTGGCGCCGCGGCTGGCTGAGGTGCTGCGGCCCAAACTGCAGGGAGCAGAGACCAGGGGTCAACTACAGGGATCAGAGATCAGGGGTCAGGGGTCAGGAAGCGGGCGCGGTAAGGAAAAGGGAGCGCACAAATGAACTGGGAATCGTTCTATCTGGTTTGTTTTCTGGTGGGGCTGTTGCTGAGCGCGTTTTCGCTCTTGGGCGGAATGGGACATATCGGCGGCCACGTACCGGTGCCGCACGCGCACATCCCCCATCTGCCGGCCGCGGGTCACGTTCCGCATTTGCCGCAGGGCGCATCCGGGCAGGCGGTGCAGGCCGGGGCAACCGTTCCCTGGTGGAATGCGTTTTCGATCATGATTTTCCTCTGCTGGTTTGGCGCGGCGGGGTACCTGCTGACGCGCTACGGCGGATTTGTGACCGAGGTGGTTCTGGTTTTGGCCGGTGTCTGCGGATTGGCCGGCGGAGCCATCGTCTTCTTCTTCCTGGCCAGGGTGCTGCTGCCCCATGAACGGGAACTCACGGCGGACGAAACCGAGGTGGTGGGCGTTGTGGGTCACGTTTCGGCCCCCATCCGTGCCGCCGGCACCGGAGAAATTGTCTATGAGCAGATGGGCGCGCTGCACTCGGCTCCCGCGCGCTCTGAAGACGGCGAACCGATTCCAAAACAGGAAGAGGTCTTTGTTGTTCGCTATGAAAAAGGAATCGCCTACGTACGGCGATGGGAAGAGATGGCGGAAGGCAGGGAGTAGGAACGAGGGAATAGGGAACAGGGAACAGCTTGGCCTCAACGACAACGTCCACCAGTTCGCAGAGCATGTACTTCTACTCCCTATTCCCTACTTCCTACTCCCTCATCAACAAGTTCCTTCCCGGTTGAAAGGACCGGGATCGCAATGACCAACTCGACCGTGCTGATCGCGGATATGGCCATCCTGGTGGGCATCTTTCTGCTGGGATTGCTGGCCAAATTATTTCCAAAAAGGGGCCGGAACTCCGGCTCGAAGCATTAAGCGGTTGCCAGCTTGGGGTTGCCGACTGCTGACAACTCTTAACCGACATCTGAAAGCTGCTCACTGGTCACTGACCACTGTTAGCTGTAAAACCATTCAACCCTCATCTCCCGGGCGAAAGGGCCGGGACCGCAATGACGAATGATCTTGTACTGTTTGTTGGTTTAGGCATACTGGCGCTGATTCTTATCCTGGGCTTGCTGGCGAGGATGTATCGCAAGGCAGGGCCCAACGAGGCTTTGATTGTGTATGGATTCCGCGGGCCCAGGGTGATCAAGGGCCACGGCACCGTCATTTTTCCCATGGTGGAAAACTGCCGCGAACTGAGCCTGGAACTGATGAGCTTCGACGTGGCGCCGCAGCAGGACCTTTATACCAAGCAGGGCGTGGCTGTCACTGTGGAAGCTGTGGCGCAGATCAAGGTGCGCAGCGATCAGGCCTCGATTCTGACCGCGGCCGAGCAGTTCCTGACCAAGGCTCCGCAGCAGCGCGAGGGTCTGATTCGCCTGGTGATGGAAGGACACTTGCGCGGCATTATCGGGCAGTTGACGGTGGAGCAGATCGTCAAGGAGCCGGAGATGGTGGGCGAGCGCATGCGCGCTACGTGCGCGGAAGACATGAGCAAGATGGGGCTCGAAGTGATTTCGTTCACCATCAAGGAAGTTCGGGACAAGAACGAGTACATCTCCAACATGGGGCGGCCGGACGTGGCCCGCATCAAGCGCGACGCGGAGATGGCCACGGCCGACGCCGAACGCGACACTGCCATCAAGCGCGCAACGGCTTTGCGCGAGTCCGCTGTAGCCAAGGCGCAGGCAGACCAGGAGCGAGTGATTGCCGAAACCGCTTCGCAAACCCGCCAGGCCGAGGCGCAGCGCGATCTGGAGATCAAGAGGGCCGAGTACGCGGAGCAGAGCCGCCGGCAGCAGGCTACGGCCGACAAGGCCTACGAGTTGCAGACCAACGTGATGCAGCAGCAAGTGACCGCCGAGCAGGTGAAGGTGCAGCAGGTGGAAAAAGAGGGCCAGATCAAGGTGCAGGAAGCTGAAATTGCGCGCCATGAAAAGGAGCTCATCGCCACGGTGCTGAAGGGCGCAGAAATCGAACGCCAGCGCATTGAAAACATGGCGGCTGCCGAAAAGAATCGCCTGACCGCCGAAGCCGAGGGTCGCGCCGCTGCGATCCGGACGCAGGGCGAGGCGGAGGCTTCCATCATCTTCCAGAAGGGCGAAGCGGAAGCCAAGGCCATGAACGTGAAAGCCGAGGCCTACCAGCAGTGGAACCAGGCTGCCGTGGTGGACAAGCTGCTGACCAACATGGCCGATGTGGTGCGCGCGATGGCTGAGCCGCTGAGCAAGGTGGACAAGATCACCATTGTCTCGACGGGCAACGACGACGCCTCCGGTATCCACAAGATCACCGGCGACATGACCCGGATCGCCGCGCAGGTGCCGGCTCTGTTTGAGGCGCTGAGCGGCATGGACATCAAGCAGTTGATGTCGAACGTGAAGGCGATCAAGACCAAACCGGAGGAGGCCAAGCCCGAGGAGAAGTAGCTTCTATCCGTGGGGACTGGATTTGTCATGGGCGAGTTATGGGTCCGGCTCGATTGGATTGATACGGAGCGGAGCGAAGGCAACTGGAGATCCTTCGCTTCGCTCAGAATGACAGCTCTCAGGGGATGCAATCCTTGGGGCCGGATCAAGGAAGCCAGAAACGGCTGAGTAAGTTATGCAATGAACGCCGTGCGCCGTTGAGCGACACGGGTGCAGTCGAAAGTCGAGGAGAGTATGAACCAAGCGTGCAAGTTCGCGGTTGTTTTGGGAATGGGATTGGCGTTGATGCCTTGTGCGGCATTTGCGCAGGCCACGGCCGATCAAGCAGCGCAGCCTGCGGCCACCGCGGCCCCAACCATTCCTCTCGATCAGCAGCCGACCAAAGAACAGTTGGCCACGCTCTTTGAAGTGATGCGTATCCGCCAACAGATGGAAGGCGTTCTGAAAATGATGCCGGCGATGGCGCAGCAGCAGATTCAAGCCCAAGCCAAGGAGATGGCGGCCAAGTTTCCCGGCGGCTCGCCCACTCCGGAGCAGCAGAAGGCCATCCAGGAAGTGCTGAGCCGGTACATGGAGAAGACCACGCTTCTCATTCATCCCGATGAGCTGATCGACGATCTGAGCGGGCTCTACCAGCGCCACCTCACTCGCTCGGACGTGGATGCCTTCATCGCTTTCTACGCTTCGCCCGCCGGTCAGCATCTGCTCGACGCGCAGCCGGCCATCATGCAGGAGTATATGCCTCTGATCATGAAGCGCACGCAGGAGCGCAGCAAGACGCTGAACGAAGAACTGGCCAGGGAGATGGAGGAAATCGCCAAGCCCCAGCCGCCGGCCGCAGGTAAGTCTCCTGCGAAGTAACTCATAACTCCTGCCTGCGGGAGCAGCTAACTTCCGGAGGCAGGACACTACTCGCTGTTGACTGCTAGCTGATGGCTGTTATTGATCTGGACCTGTTGGAGTGATGCGGAGAAAAGAACAAGCAACTGCAGATCCTTCGCTTCGCTCAGGATGACAGTTCTGCGGGATGCAGTTCATTGGGGCCAGATCAATAGCTGGTAATTGATTGCTCGTTAGCTGTTCGCCGATTGATGTTAGTTGTTCGCTCTTCGTTGAAGAAGAAAGAAGGAGGTTCGTTATGGCATTGTTGGAGAGAGTCAGCACATTGCTCCGCGCCAATCTGAATGACCTGGTCGAGAAGGCTGAGGATCCGGAGCGGCTGTTGAAACAGATCGTGCTCGACATGGAGAATCAACTGCTCCAGGTCAAGACGCAGGTGGCCATTGCGATCGCCGACGAGCACCTGCTGGGCAAGAAGCGCGTTGAGCACGAGCAGCAGGCCGCCGAGTGGAGGCGCAAGGCCGAGTTGGCGGTGGAAAAGGGCCACGACGACATGGCCCGGGCCGCCCTGGAACGCGCCCTGAGCGCCGACCAGTTGGTGACCGGTTTTGCCGCGCAGGCCGAGGATCAAAAGCACGAGGCGGACAACCTTCGCCAGGCGCTGCGCAAGCTGGAACAGAAACTGAACGAGACCCGGGCCCACTGCGAAATGCTGGTGGCGGAGCATCGGCGGGCCAAGGTGGTGGGACGCGCCAGCAAGGCCCGGCAAATCGTGGGTACGGATCAGGAGCACGCGCTGGGACGGATGCAGAGCAAGGTCCGGATCCAGTCCGCGGAAAATGCCGCGGCCAGTGAGTTGCTGACGCCCGAGACTCTGGAAGACAAGTTCCAGGCGCTGGAGAGCGAGGACAAGGT
>Ga0224530_1001445_pt1 | contig 12429 bp, 10 predicted proteins | sample CBST75metaG_FD_179873 | JGI IMG/M metagenome (GOLD analysis project Ga0224530, IMG submission 179873) | Peat soil microbial communities from Stordalen Mire, Sweden - C.B.S.T75 | ecosystem: Environmental > Terrestrial > Soil > Wetlands > Peat | place: Sweden: Norrbotten County, Stordalen Mire...
TGAAGACGGTGACACCGGGCGTTTCGACGACCTATCGTCTGGTGGCGCGCGGTGAGGGCGGCTCTGCCGATGCCTCGGCAAGCGTTACGGTAAATGCACCGCCGGCAGTGGTGGTTCCGACCAACACGCTGAGCGCGGAAGAAGAGTTCAAGGCTCATGTCCAGGACCTCTTCTACGACTACGACACGTATGACATCCGCGGCGATGCACAGGCAACTGTGGCACAGGACGCCAGCTACCTGGTGAGCCATCCAGATGTGAAGGTTGTGATCGGCGGCTACTGCGATGAGCGCGGCTCGAACGAGTACAACCTGGCACTGGGCCAGAACCGTGCCGATGCGGCCAAGAACGCGCTGGTTGCGGCGGGCGTGGCAGCAAGCAGGATTCGCGTGGTCAGCTACGGCAAGGAAAAGCCGTTCTGCTCGGAGTCAAGTGAAGAGTGCTGGCAGCAGAATCGCCGCGCCGGTTTCACAATGGACCACTAGTTCTCTGACTGTGTGATTTTGTGCTATCCCATCCTTTCCGCGATGAAACTGCGGAAAGGATGGGGCACCCAGGCATTTGTGGGATGGACGAGAGTGGAACAGCTAGGTTCGTGCTATCCCAGGTCTCAAAATCGAGACCTGGGACACCCACAATTGGTACAACTTCAAGCTGTCAGAGACCTAGAAGTACTATTTAGAGCCGGTTGCGCCGGGAGCATGAAGCTGATGCCCGAGGAAGCCGGTATAGCAGAATAGAATAACGTGCGGCAGCGGTCTGAATGGCCGTCTGCCGCACCTTCTTGTTGATATGATGGGAAAATCATGCAGATAACACGCACAGTTCGCAATCGCATTCTGGCTGCGGCAGCATTTGCGATGGTTCTTGGGTTGGCGCCGACGCCGGCCCACGCAGTTTCAAAAGAGATGATCCAATTGCAGACGCAGGTACAGCAGTTGCTGGACATGGTGCAGCGCCTGCAATCCACGCTGGACACGCGCTTCGGGGTGATGCAGAACCTGGCGCAGCAAACAGCGGACCAGAGCACGCAAATGACCACTGCGGTGAACGCGCTACAGCAGAAGCTGAACGCGCAGAACGAAGCCGCGGGCGGCAAGATAGACACGGTTTCAGGTCAGGTGCAGTCGCTGAATGACTCGGTGGACGAGTTGAAGTCCCGCATCGCCAAGCTGGATAAGACTGTGCAGGAGTTACAGGCTCAGTTGCAAAACGTTCAGACGCCTGCTTCCGGCGGAACGCCGACGGGTGGCGGAGCCATGCCAGCGGCCAGTGCGCCGAGCGGCGGCCAAGCGCCACCGCTACAGGACACCTTCCAGTCCGGGGTGCGCGACTACAACGCCGGCAAGTACCAGGTGGCGGCCGGAGAGTTCCAGGACGTTGTGCGCTCCTATCCGCTGGACGATCTGGCTGGCACCGCTCAGTTTTATCTGGGCGAGATTGCCTACCAGCAGAAGAACTACGCGGAAGCGGTGAGCGCTTACAACGCCGTGCTGGAAGGATTCAGCGGCAACTCCAAGGCCGCGGCAGCGCAATACCACAAGGGATTGGCGCTGCTGGCCCAGAACAAGAAGGACGCGGGAGTTCGCGAACTGCGCCAACTGATCGAACGGCATCCGCAGACCCCGGAGGCACAGCGGGCGCGGAGCAAGCTGAACGGAATAGGCGTAAAGGTTCGCTGAAAACGAGAAGGATACAGAAAAAGCCCCGCGAATGCGGGGCTTTTTCTGTATGGGCGCTGGCCGCGAGAGAACCTTTCGCAGCCTGTAAATACAGATTCTTCCAACGGGACCGGGCACAGAAGCGAGAAAGATTTCACAGTCGGTTTTGTTTTCCATTAGACTGGGTGTCAGAAAATGAAAGGCCGAATGATGCGCCGAATTTTGATTCTATTGATTGCCGCACTGACCCCACTTGCTGTTTACGCGCAGAGCACAACGCAGACAGTGCTTCATCCCGATGCGCAGCACCGCAATTGGAAGGCGGCGTGGGTAACGCATCCGACAGCGCCGTTACGGGAGCCAATCGTACTGCACTTCCGGCGCACGCTGGCGCTGGGCGCGGTTCCCGCCAGCTACCCTGTGCGGGTAAGCGCCGACAACCGGTTCGTGCTGTATGTAAACGGGCAGAGGGTGGGCGACGGGCCTGCCCGAGGCGACCTGGCGCATTGGCGCTACGAGAAGTTCGACCTGGCGCCGCTGCTGCACGAAGGCAACAACCTGATTACGGCGACGGTGTGGAATTGGGGCATCTTTGCGCCGATTGCGCAGTTCAGCGACCGGACAGCATTTCTGCTGGAAAGCGAGGCCGGCGGAGCAGATTCGATCAGCACGCCTGAGGGCTGGCAGGTTGAAGTGGAACGGGGACACCACGCCATGGATCGCAGCTCAGTCAACCTGAAGACCTACATGGCATCGGGGCCGGGCGAACTGATCAATGCGGCGCAGTACGACTGGAACTGGCAGTCGGCGAGCGACAACAGCCCGAATTGGGTTCCGGTGGCATCGCCGATGCGCGACAGCGTCTATTCGGATGTGAACCAAGCCCACCCCGCCGACCAAAGCGGGGATAACCTGTGGGGGCTGGTTCCCGACATACTTCCGCACATGCAGTACACACCGACCAGCGCGGGAGAAGTGGTGCGGGTGGATGTTGCGCGGGGCAGGAATCTGCCTGAGTGGCGCAACTTCCCTGCCTCGCAGGTGACGGTACCGGCGGGCAGCCACATTCACCTGCTGCTGGACCGCAAGACGCTGACCACCTCCTATCCGATCCTGACAGTGTCTGGAGGCAAGGGGTCGCAGATCCGGCTGACGTACGCAGAGGCTCTCTACGACAAGGACATGCAAAAGGGCGACCGGAATTCGGTGGGCGACCGCGTGGCGCGCGGAATCAGCGACGTACTGATTCCCGACGGCGGCGCGCACAGGGTTTTTGAATCGCTGTGGTGGCGGACATGGCGCTATCTCGATCTGGATATTGAAACCGGAGACGCGCCGCTGCAACTGGATTCGCTGGACGCGCGGTTCACGGCCTATCCCTTCAAGGAGCGGGCAACGTTCCAGTCAAACGACGAGGAGCTGAGCAAGATTTGGGAGATCAGCTGGCGGACGGCACGGCTGGACGCACACGAAACCTACATGGACACGCCGTATTACGAGCAGTTGCAGTACGTGGGCGATACGCGCATCCAGGCGCTGATTTCGTATGCGGTGGCAGGAGACGACCGGCTGGCGCAACAGGCGATTGAAGCCTTCAATGACTCGCGGATGCCGGAGGGCATTACGCGCAGCCGCTATCCGAGTTCGCTGATGCAGACGATTCCCACGTTTTCTCTGCTATGGGTGGGAATGGTGCGGGATTACTGGCGCTACCGGCCCGATCCCAAGCCGGCACGGACAGCGCTGCCGGGAACACGCACGGTGATGGACTGGTTTGCCGGTTACGAGCAGCCAGACGGACTGCTGAAACAGCTTCCGTGGTGGAGCTTTGTCGACTGGGTTCCGACGGGCACGATTCCCACCTACGACGCAAAGGGCGAGTCGTGTGTAACGACGCTCCAGTACCTGGGGGCGCTGGAAGACGCGGCGGCACTGGAAAAAGGGCTGGGCGATCCGCTGCGCGCCACCGGTTACCAGACACGGGCAGCGCACGTGCGCTCGGGGCTCTATGCACAGTGCTGGAACGACCAGCACGGGCTGCTGGCCGACACGCCTAGCCGGAACAGCTTCAGCCAGCAGGCGAACATCCTGGGCGTGCTGTACGACGTGGTTCCGAAGGAGCGGCAGAAGGAAGTTCTGCACAAGATGCTGGTGATCCAGCCGGGAACGACGCCCAACGGCACGCTGAGCGCCTCCTACTATTTCCGCTTCTACCTGGCGCGAGCGCTGGAACATACCGGAATGGCGGACGAGTACCTGGCGTCAATTCAGCCGTGGCGGGAGATGCTGGATCTGCATTTCAGCACGTGGCCCGAGGTTCCGGGCGACACGCGCTCGGACTCGCACGCTTGGACCTCTCATCCGATCTACGACATGCTGACGGTGGTGGCGGGAATCGCGCCGTCCAGCCCGGGCTTTGCCACGGTGCGCATTGCTCCGCACCTGGGCATGCTGCCCCGGCTCACGGCGACTTATCCGCATCCGGCGGGCACGATCAAGGTGGATTATCGCCGCGTGGGGGCCGGGCTGAACGCCAGCGTGACGCTACCCGCGAAGCTGAGCGGCAGCTTTGTGTTCCACGGCAAAACGTGGCCTCTGAAGCCGGGATTGAATACGATCAAGGCGCAGTAGGAGAACGAGCACCTGTGCGTCCACACCCCGCCGCGACCTGATGAAACGAGGCCGGTTGAGAGCTGTGGCTTCCCACCCTTTCGCCAGAAAAAAGGCGAAAGGATGGGGCACGGAGCATTTTGGGATGAACCCATTAGGTGAGACATCTTTTTTGGGGGGGAAAATTCGACCCGATTTATTTCTGTTCCAACGCGCAGTGTGGATCGCGCGACTCAGGACGGCAAAGTGGACGGAACGGGGAGCGACAGGAAAATCGATGTAGTAGAGGACGAGAAGCATTTTACCCGCCGATGAAAAAGTGTTAAAACTCCAACATGGCCAAGGAGAAGGACACAACGCCAGCGAGACACGTGAACCTGCGCATGCTCGCCGAACATCTGGAACTGTCGCAGACTACGGTTTCACTGGTGATGAACGACTCGCCCGCGGCCAAGTCAATTCCGCCGGAGACGCGCAAACGGGTGAAGGAAGCGGCGGAGCAACTGCACTACAGGCCCAACTATTTTGCGCGGTCACTGCGGAAGGGCCGGTCCATGAGCGTCGGGGTTCTGGCGCCGGACCTGAGCGAAGGCTACTTTACGCGCGTGATGAGCGGCGTGGTGGAAGAGCTGACGGCGGCCCACTACTTCTATTTCACCGCCTGCCACGACTGGAAGCCAGAGCTGGTTGAGCAGTACCCGCGGATGCTGGTGCAACGGGCAGTGGATGGGTTTCTGCTGCTGAACACACCAGCGGACCGGATTGACGTACCGGTGCCGGTGGTAGCGATTTCAGCCCACGGCGCGACAGCGAATGTGACCAACATCATTCTGGATCATCACCTAGCCGTCGAACAGGCGCTGACCCATCTGTACGGACTGGGGCATAGGCGGATTGCGTTCATGCGCGGGCCGAAAGCGATTCCCGACTCAGCCATTCGCTGGGAGAGCATCCAGCAGGTGGCGCAGGAGATTGGGCTGAAGCTCGATCCAGCGTTGGCCATCGGCATCGACGCGGCGGGCTGGTCCATAAAGACCGGACGGCACCCGATGGCGCCGGAGATCGGCTACAAGCCCATGCAGGCGCTGCTGGGAAAAACGCGCGACTTCACGGCCATCTTCTGTTTCAACGACATTGCGGCAATTGGGGCGATCCGGGCGCTGAAGGACGCGGGGCTGAGAGTGCCGGAAGACGTGTCCGTGGTGGGCTTCGACGACGTTCTATCGGCGGCTTACGCAACCCCCTCGCTGACCACGGTGCGGCAGCCGTTGGCGGAGATGGGCAAGCGCGGAGCCGAGGTGCTGCTGGGGCGAATTGCGGATCGCGAAAAGGAGCTTCCGGCGGAGATCGTCATGAAGTCGGAGTTGGTGGTACGTGAGTCGACCGGGCCTGCGCTGGCAAAACCGAAGGCCTGAACGACCGCAGTATCTTCCCAGGTTGAATAGTTGTGTTTTCTGGATGCAGCACGTAAACTTGTGCTGCACGGGAAAATGTGCAGCCATGAAAACCAATGTCACGTTGAAAATCGATTCCGACCTGCTGCGCGAAGCTCGCATTCTTGCGGCCATGGAAGGCTCATCCATCAGCGCCCTGCTTGCCGCCCGGCTGGAACAGGCTGTGCGCGAGCGCAAAGGATACAGTCAGGCACGCCGAAGCGCCCTGGCACGGCTGCGGACCGGTTTCGAGCTAAACTGGACTCCCGCCCGCTCTCGGGATGAATTGCATGAGCGATAAGTGCTTTGTCGATACCAACATTCTGGTCTATGCGCATGACCTGTCGACCGGAATTAAACACCAGCGCGCACGGGCTCTGATCGAACATCTCTGGAATTCTGGCAACGGCGTACTGAGTACGCAGGTTCTACAGGAGCTGTGCATCAACCTACGCCGCAAAGCTCAAAATCCCCTGCCGCTGGATGAAGTACGCATGTTGATTCGCGAATATTCAACCTGGGAAGTGGTCACGAACACGGCTGAGTCGGTTCTCAGAGCGCTTGATATGGAAATGCGCTACATGACTTCGTTCTGGGATGCGCTGATCCTTCAAGCAGCCGAGGATACGGGCGCATCCATTCTGTACTCAGAAGATTTGGCAACAGGACAACGCTACGGAGCAATTGAGGTCGTGAATCCACTGATCGAGCGCCTGGCCCCGTAACAGAATCCAACGCGGGGCAGCGGCCACTCAGGAACACAAGGATTCGAGCCAGCGGCTGATGTAGACCTGGGCGTGAGCTTCGCCGCAATAGTGGCGGGCATGGGGAGCGCTGGCGGCTTCCAAGCCCCATTTGAAGACCGTCAACTGCTCGCTGGCACAGTGAATGACGACCCAGCGAACCGGAGCGTCACTCTCTTCGCCGCAGATTTCACACTTGTAGATGGTGTCGATCATCGTTCGCCCTCAGCCCCCTGTGACTCAATTCATCCAAGATACACTGCACAGCCGCGAGTGACTACTCAAGCATCTGGAGGTCGAGCGGTTCGCTGAGCAGGCAGTCCATGGTGCGGATGCTGGCCAGTGCGTGCTTGAGCGCCGAAGACTTGCAGGGCTCGACGGTAACGACGAACGGAAGCGCGTGCTGAGGGTAGCCGGGCTTCTGCACGATGGCGCGGATGTTGATGCTCTCCTTGGCGAGTGCGCCGGTGATTTCAGCTACGATGCCGGGCCGGTCGTTGACCATGAAGCGGATGTAATGGGGAACCTCAAACTCCGCGCCCACGCTGGCAGGAACGGAAGGAATCTCAACACGGCGGGAGCCGTGAGCCAGGGTAAGCAAGTCACTGACGACAGCCACGGCTGTGGGCTGGCCACCGGCGCCGTGACCGGAGAAGACCACGTCTCCGCCGTACTGGCCGGAGAGAACGACCATGTTTTCCGTACCGCGGGACCAGGCGAGAGGCGAGTGCCGGTCAATCAGCATGGGGCCAACGGTGGCGGCGACACGACCTTCAGACTGCTCGGCGCGGGCAATCTGGCGGATGGTGCAACTGAGGTCGCGCGCATAACTGAAGTCAACGGCAGAGACAGCGGTGATGGGCTGGGGAACAATCTCTTCGGGATTGACGGCGACGCGCAGGGCCAGACGCATGAGAATGGAGAGCTTGGCGCGGGCATCGAATCCGCCGACGTCTTCAGTGGGATCGGCCTCGGCATAGCCCTTGGCCTGCGCCTCGGCCAGGACGGTGGCGTACTCCGCTCCGTGCTCCATGCCGCTGAGAATGAAATTGCAGGTGCCGTTGAGAATGCCTTCAATGCGCTCAATGCGGTCGCCGGCAAGGCCCTGCTCAAGGCCGGGAATAACGGGAACTCCACCGGCGACAGCAGCGCCGTAACGGAGGTGGCCGCCCTTGGCCACGGCGAGCCGCTCCAACTCGACACCGTGATAGGCGATCAGCTTTTTGTTGGCGGTGACGACGCTTTTGCCAGTTTCAAGGGCGCGACGAATCCAACTGCCGGCCGGCTCCAGGCCGCCGGTAAGCTCGACGATCACATCCACATCGGAGGCGAGAACAGCATCGGCATCCTCGCTCCAAACCACGGTGGAGGGCACCCAATCGACGCGTTTGCGCGCGACGCTGCGGTTGAAGATGTGAGTGAGCTCCATGCCATGGGGACGCGATTCCACCAGAATCCGCGCCGCCGAACTGCCCACAGTCCCAAAACCGAAGAGCGCGATGCGCAGAGGGCGCGAGATGCGCGACTTGCGTGCGGGAGAAACGGAAGACTTGAGCGGCGATGCGAAATTATGGAGTTCAGACACGTGGAGTTCCTTTGTTGTGAGTTGGACGGATGAAGATACGGATAAACTGATGATACCTGACCGGGTAGCGGCGGATCGCGATGCGGGAAAAACTAGAAAAACCCGTCAGTTGAGGGGCGTGCTTTCCCACCCTTCGCAAAGTACGCGAAGGATGGGGCACGGGGCATTTGTAGCTAGACCGTCAGTCCGAGATTGAGATTCCTGCGTTACTCGACCACGAAGAGACCGGGGAGGACCTTGCCGGCTTTGCCTTCGACTACGTGGGTAAAGGCGGAGGCGTTGAGCGGGGGCTCGGGGCCGATGTAGACGGTGCGTGCGCCTGCGCTGCGCGCCCAATTGACGAAGTTGGCGGCGGGATAGACGGAGCCCGATGTGCCGACCACCACCATCATTGTGGACTTGGCAATTTCCGCTTCGATGCGCTCCATTTCCAGGGGCATTTCTCCGAAGAAAACGATGTGGGGGCGGAGACGGCCACCGCAGGGACAATGGGGCACGTCGGCGAGGCTGCGATAAATGGCGTGGTCTTCGACGGGCGGACGGCCGCACTCGCGCTCGCAGCGCGCCTTGGATAGTTCACCGTGCATGTGGACCAGGCGAACGGAACCGGCGCGCTCGTGCAGGTCGTCCACGTTCTGCGTGCAGAGAAAGAAGCGGTCGCCGAGCTTCGACTCGAGCTCCGCCATCGCGATGTGCGCGGGGTTCGGGAGAGCGATCTTCCCTGCTTCGCGACGATCGGAGTAGAACTTCCAGACAACCTCAGGATTGCGCTGCCAAGCCTCGGGCGTACAGATTTCCTCGACATTGTGTCCGGCCCAGAGGCCGTCAGAGGCGCGGAAGGTGGGCAGTCCACTTTCCGCACTGATACCCGCGCCGGTGAGAACGAAGACGCGGTCTTCGGGAGTTACGGTAATGCTTGTCATTGTCTTGCCTCGGTCAAGTTGCGGCTTAAAGTTAAAGTGTTACGTGAATAAAAATTCTTTGTAGAAGCGGTATGTCCTCGGGAGCTAAAAAAGCTCTTAAGTATTTTGCTCCATAGGCGGTGTTACAGCCAGCGCGTCATTGGATACATCCTTTAAAAGCATCGACATACGCAGAGTTCCTAAAGCAGTTTACGCATCTGCGGATCACTGACAGCTGCATTTACGGCTCGAGGAGAATCTTGCCCGTAGTTTTGCGGGCTTGCATGTCGATTTGGGCCTGGGCCGCATCGGCGAGTGCATAGGTATGCTCCGTACGCAACTTGAGCTCACCACTGGCCGCCCAGCCGAGAATGTCACCGGAGCGGCGCTCCAACTCGGCACGGGTGGCGATGTAGTGCCAGAGCGTGGGGCGGGTGACGAACAGCGAGCCCTTGGTGCTGAGCTGGATGAGGTCAAAGGGCGGGACGGCACCGCTGGAAGCGCCGAAGAGCACGAGCAGGCCGCGGGGATGCAGGCAGTTGAGGCTCTGGTTGAAGGTGGTTTTGCCGACCGAGTCGTAGACCACATCCACCCCCTTGCCGCCGGTGAGGCGCTTGACCTCATCCTCGAAATCCTTCTCGGTGTAAAGAATTACCTCAGCGGCTCCGGCCTCGCGGGAGAGCTCGGCCTTGGCAGGAGTGGACACGGTAGTGATGACACGCGCGCCGAGCCGCTTGGCGATCTGGGTGAGCAACAGGCCTACACCTCCCGCGCCAGCATGGACGAGGGCCGTGTCTCCGGGCTTGAGCGGAAAGGTTGAAGTGGCAAGGTAATGCGCGGTCATGCCCTGAAGCATGGCGGCAGCAGCCTGCTCAGGCGTGAGGCTGGAGGGAACCTTGACCAACTGCGCGGCTGGAACCAGAGCGTACTCGGCATAACTGCCGATGACGCTGGTGGAGGCGACGAAATCACCGGGGACAAAACCGGTGACGCCGTGTCCCAGTTCCTCGACGGTGCCCGAGGCTTCACTGCCGGGCGTAAAAGGCAGAGAGGTCTTGTAGACACCCTGACGGAAATAGATTTCGATAAAGTTGACTCCAGCAGCTTCAATGCGGATCAACACCTGCCCCGGTCCCGGTTCGGGAATGGGCAACTCGGCCAGTTGAAGAACCTCCGGCCCGCCTGTTTTGAAAATCTGGATGGCCTTCATGACAGGGTTAGCATGAACCCGAAGGGCGGGCTACTGCAAGGGTGACGCGCAACTACGCCACATTCAGCCTCGCGGAATGTCGCGGTGCAGGGTTTTCACCTGATAGCCAGCTTTTTTCAAGCGCAGACCGATTTCTTCAGCCATCATCACACTGCGATGCTGGCCGCCGGTACAGCCAAAGGCCACGGTCAGATAGCTTTTGCCCTCCGACACGTAGTGCGGGAGAAGGTAAAGCATCAGATCCGTCACACGTTCCAGGAACTCCCCAGTCTGCGGGAATTGGCGTATATAGGCGACCACTTCCGGGTCCAGGCCGGTCTTCTTGCGAAACTCCGGCACAAAATGGGGATTGGGCAGGAAGCGCACATCGAAGACCATGTCCGCGTCCAGCGGCACGCCGTTCTTGAAGCCGAAGCTGAGAGAAGAGACGAGCAGGCGCTTGATTCCGTCCTCGTGACCGAAACGGGACTGGATGTGAGCACGCAGCTCATGCACATTGAAGTTCGAGGTGTCGATGAGCGAGTCCGCTACATTGCGGATGGGATCGAGCAACTGCCGCTCTTCAACGATGGAGCGGGAAACAGTCTCCATCCGGCCCAAGGGGTGTGGACGCCGGGTTTCAGAGTAGCGGCGAACCAGAACAGCATCCTGCGCATCGAGAAAAACCACGCGCGTATGCAGAAATTTTCTTACGCTTTTCAGAATTTCCGGCAGGCGGTCAAGTGTGACGCCCTCGCGAACATCAACGACGATGGCAGCGCGCTCCGTCTCTGCGGATTTGCTGACCAGCGCGGCGAAATCGGGCAGCAACTCCAGCGGCAGGTTGTCGACACAATGATAGCCAAGGTCTTCAAAAGCCTTGAGCGCCGAAGCTTTGCCCGCACCGGAAATTCCGGTGACAATGACCAGTTTTCTGACCTGCGCGTCCGCTGATTCGTCCTGTTTTGCGGCCACCCGCGGTGAGGCTGTCCGGGGCGCCGACTCGATTGGCGTCATGCCTCATGCTACACCGGCGGACACAGTTGTGACATGCGGAAAGAATGGATGGAGGGTACCAAAGCTTTGCCTTCAGGGCCGGCTTCGCGTTCGGCTCGGCCCTATTGGTCCATAAATAGTGCGATGGCTTCCCACCCTTTCGCCAGAAAAAAGGCGAAAGGATGGGGCACGGAGCATTTGTAACTGATTTGGAAAAGAGCAAAAGCAAAAACAACCGCAGGTCCTTCGACTCGCTACGCTCGCTTGGGATGACTACTCCTGAGGAAGTGCGATCCTTTTGCTCTTTGGATTGCGATTCTTTTGCTCTTTGGGCTGTATGGTTTTTTGCCCGGATCAGGCGAGGGGCGCGGCCAGTCCGTAGGCAAGCCTGAGCGCACGCTCCTGCTCCAAGGGGGGCGACAAGAGCGGGCCCTGTCCCAACTCGCAGCCCATGCGTCCCAATGCCTGCAAATGCTCGGGAGTTTCAATTCCCTGCGCGACCACCTGCACGCCCAGCGTGCGACCGAGATGGATGATTGACTCAAGCACAGCCTGTTGACGGCCTGGAGATGTGGCAGAAACGGTCAGAATCGGAGCCAGTTTCACACGGCTGAGAGGCAAATACACCAGATGATTCAGCGACCCCAGCCCGCTGCCAAAGTCATCCACAGCTACGCGCACATTGCAGTCCACCATGCGCTGCAAAATGGCCACCGCCGCATCGGGATTCTCGTTCAAAGCCGTCTCCGGCACCTCAAACAACAGCCGCGACGGATCGACGCCACTGGCAGCAAGCGTGCGTTTCAACTGCTCAACCAGGTCGGGAAGATAGAACTGGCGGTGCGTCAGGTTGACGGAGAGGGTAAAGTCCGCCTGCGGCACGGCATCGGTCCAACTCCGCAACTGCCAGCATACGGCGTCCAGCGTCTCGCGGATCAGGGCGATGGACATCCCGGTGTCCTCGGCCATGACAAGCAGGTCATTGGAACTGTCCCGCGTGCCGTCGGGCCGACGCCAGTGCAGCACAGATTCAAACCCATCCAGCTTGCCACTGTCGAGCCGGTAGACCGGCTGATAGAGAAACTCAAACTCGCGCTTTTCCAGAGCTTGGCGCAGTTCCTGCTCACGCTCCTGCTGGCTGGAGAAACAGACTTCCATGTGCTTGTCGAAGATTTCGTAGTGCGAGCCATCCACCTGCTTGGCGCGGTACATGGCAAAATCCGCATCCCGGATGAGCAGTTCCGGAGCCGTATGGTCCGGTCCGGCCATGGCCACGCCAATGCTGGCATGGGTCTGTACCAAGTGACCGA
>Ga0224530_1001448_pt1 | contig 12419 bp, 9 predicted proteins | sample CBST75metaG_FD_179873 | JGI IMG/M metagenome (GOLD analysis project Ga0224530, IMG submission 179873) | Peat soil microbial communities from Stordalen Mire, Sweden - C.B.S.T75 | ecosystem: Environmental > Terrestrial > Soil > Wetlands > Peat | place: Sweden: Norrbotten County, Stordalen Mire...
TAGCATTAAGTGTTCGATAGCGGCTTTGTGTTCGTTGGTTGCCGTTACAATGCCTGCTGCCGCGCCTCTCGTAACAACAAACGGTAGAGATAGACTTGGCCGAAAGCTTCGTTTGAAGCGATCGACTCGATCAGGTAGTCCTGCCCCGCAACAGTCACCGCCAGAGTCATGGCAAATAGCGATTGGGCCGAAGCGAGGTCCAGCGCGCTCACCTGTTGCTCCACCCCGGTCGCCGATACAAACAGCTCCCACTTTGATTCCCCGCCCTCTTGCCAGATCGGCCGCAGCTTGCGCATCACCACCGGGCTAATCACTACATCGGCAAAGGTCGTTGCCACCAATCCCACTTCGGACTGATTGGTATCCGCATTCGTGCCCGTCACCCTCAAAAGGGCCGTCGTTCCCGTCATGCTGCGCAGCAGGGCATCGGCCAGCATCTGCGGCGCTCCCACTGGATTGCGCGGCGCTGAATCGCTCATCGCTCACCCCAGCCTGTTCGCAATGTACGGGCGAAGCCATGCCTGCACCGTTTCGTCTAGCAGCGAACTTGAAAAATACTGCATCTGCATCGTGTCGATCTTGGTTTTGCTGGCGTTCAACGCCGGCGTCGATTGCGCATTGCGCACAATCTGCGCGCATGCCGCTTTTACGTCGTTGCCGATTGCGGCCAGGCCCGCCGTGTAAGTGACCGCCACCTCGTTGTAAGGCAGCCCCAGCACATTCCAGGGCAGCGTCAGCTCGCCGGTGTTGGGATCAAAGTCCACGGAGTTTGGATCGATCGACGTCCACTGCCCGGGCAGCGAAAACGCCCACACGATCTCAAAGAGCGGTTGGGCGGAAATTTCGCCGCGCCTCGGCTTCGCATAGCGGCCTTCGATACTGACGATCGGCGTGGTGGCCGTTCCAAGGGGCGCCAGCGGCAGATAACTCAGCAATGCTGTCTGCGATCCGCCGGTGAGCCGCAGCCGCTCAGAGTACTGGATCACGTTCAGGTCCGGCCGCCTGCAGTAGCTATTGATGAGTGCCGTGGCGGCCGTGATCCAGTCCGCCGTTGTTCCAGCCGGCAATCCATAGTTCGGGTAATCCGCTGGCTGCAGATATGCCATAACGATCCTTTCGAAATGCAAAGGTTAGGGGTTAGGAAGTAGGGAGCAGGGAGTAGAAAGCAAAGACAGTCGTGCTTGCGGAGCCGCACTCTCGCCGCCATCGGAGCGGTAAAAGCGATCAGACTGGCTGTCTTCGACTCCCTACTCCCTAATCCCTGTTTTTACCGGTCCACCAGAACCTGGTAGTGTGCGTAGTTAGCGCCCTTCACCACCGGGGCGCCGAACTTTACCGCGACATACTGCTGAGTCAGCGAGCCTGGCAATCCAAGCTGGAAGATGCGTGGCGTTGGATCGCCGAGCCAGTGATACTCGATCAGATCTTCGGTCACGATGTAGGCCGGAAGCACCGCCGAGCCCGATCCTGGGGTGCCCGTGTAGCCCAGGCTCCAGTCCGGAATCAGCGGCAGGTCGCCTGCCTGCGTCGAGAGCATCTTCACCCGGATTCCTCCCGTGATGCTGTCGGTATTCAACACCACGTTGAACTCCGTCTTCATTTCGCGGTCGATCAGATCCAGCAGCACCGGGTTGGCGTAGATGGCCGTGGGCCGCACATAATAGCCGTTATTGGCCACCATCTGCGCCACCGCCGACTTGAGCCCGTCCACGATGGAAGCCGTTGCGCCGATGGTTGTTGTCAGGCCTCCGGCCACGATCTGCGAAACGACGCCCATGTACTGCGTGGTGGTCGGCGCGCTCAGGCTGGTGTCGTTGCCATTCCATAGCGCCACGTCGTGCGCAACCATCACGCCGCTCACCGTGTCCACCAGGTCCTTGGCCTGGAGATAGGCAAATTGCTTCTGCTGGTCGCCCAACTCCACATCGAACAGGTTGTAGTTGATTTGCGAAACGATGGCCTTCAGCGGCACGCTCCGCTCCACCCTGGTCGGGCTGACCACCGGCGCAACGATGCTGCGCGGATTTACAAAGCCGGCCGAGCCCGGATTCGGAATCGCCGTCTCCTCGAAGAACCGCGAAGGATGACCGGTCGCCGGGACCTGTTTGATGCGCTGCCCGAAGGGGCTCGAACGCCGGCAAATGTCGAAGATCTCGGTCTGGTAAAGCGGTACCTCGACTGCGCCCGGCCCAATAAAGTCTGCTGCCGCGTGAATATCTGCAAAGGTTGCGTTCATAGGCTCTTTTGCCCCCTCCATGGGGCCAGTTGTTGCTCGAAAAACAGCTTTTCGCTACTAGCTTCTAGCTACCAGCTTTCCTATCCGAGCGGTAACTCCAGCGTGTTTACGGCAGGATTTATTCCAAGCGCCTGTTAGCGCCTGGATTGATTCCTTGCCGTGTCTTTTCGGCCTGCGGCAAGGCTACCGGCCGAGCGTCAGGAAGCTTTTAGCTAGAAGCTAGTAGCTAGAAGCTGAGGACTGCCTTTACGCGATCGCTCCCGCCCGCAAAAGCTGGCTCTTCACCGCGATCCGCTGTTCCAGGCTCAAGCCGGCCAGCGCTGCGTCCAGGGTCCGCACGTCCACTGGGCCTTCGCCGATTCCGTGCTTGGCCAGCATCTCTGAAGTAGCCGCGGGCACCGTCCTGCGCAGCGGATTCACTACCGCTGCCGCAGACGCGGCCCTTAGCTCTCCCAGCTCTCTTTCGGCTGCCGCCAGCTTTGCTGCCAACTCCGTTTCCCGCTGGCTCTGCTCGACGGTGGCCGAGATTCTTTCCACCTCGCCGGTCAACGCGGCCGCTGCGGCAACCCGCTCCTCCAACAGGCTTACCGTCTTTTCCAGCAGGATCGCTGCAGCTTCAAGCCGCTCCGCTATCTCGTTCTCTTCCTTTTCCATGCCATCCCCTTCCTGTTTTGCCGTAAAAACCCTGATCCATCCGCACTCACTCGTTAACAAAACAGGCTCCGCAACGCGGAGCCTGTTTACTAACTAGCTGACCCACTGTCCAGCTAACTCGCCATGCGGAAGCTTGTTGCCCGGTAAGCTGCCTTTTCCCTGAGCAGAATCGCCGCCCCGGTAAAGGTCACGCGAGTCAGCTTCCACACTTCGGCCCGCATATCCTCCACCCGCGCGTCGGCCAGTTCGTAGCTCATGCCCATCGCCTCGGGCGGCTGCGCCTGGATTGCCCCGGCCACCTCGGGAAAGTCCCGCGCGTACAAGTATCCCCGCACTACCAGACGCTTCCCGATCAGATTCGCCTCGGTCAGCAGCCCGATCTTGCGCCGCGCATCATGGCCGTCCCATCCTGGCCGATAGTCCACCGCCATGCCCAGCAGGGATGGCAGTGCCTTCTCCGCCGCCTCGTGCGTCAGCATGACGCGATGCCCCCGCGCCCCGGCCGGCGCCTTATCGCTCGCCGCGTTCACCACCGTCAATACCCCCTCGAACGCCACCCGGTTGGGGTGCCCGTCCACATGGGGAATCGTTACCGCCATTGCTTCCAGTCGCATGCGCTCTCCGTTCCATGAGAAAACAGGGATTAGGAACGGGAAAATCCGGCCCCGTATTGAGAACCGCATCATCGAGTCTGGAACCGCACAAACCAGTCCCTTTCCTATTTCCTATTCCCTGTTTCCTGGTCCCTGGTCTTCAGTCCCTGTGATCTTCCGCTTCGCTCGCCAATTGGGCAGTTTCATCCTGCCCCAGTGGTCCCAGCCCCCGCATTGCCCGCACCTCGTTCACCGTCAGCACGCCAGCCTTCAGTAGTTGCACCTGCACCGCCAGCTCCGTCTCTTCGTCCCGCGCATTCAGGTCGTTGAAGACAAACTCGAACTCCCTCCACCCGATGCACTTGCCAAAAAGGTCGCGGGTAATGTGTCCGGCCAGCAGCATGGCCAGCGGCGCAATCGCCCCGCGGAAGGCCTCGTCGGTCATCTCCGCCGCAGTCGACTGGTTCACGTCCGCTTCAAGCCCCAGCATCAGCGGCGGCAGGCCAAAGGCATTGGCGATCATACGAATGAGAAACTCCTGCCAGGCCAGACGCATATCCGCATCCGTCCCCTGGGCAAAGCGCAGCACCTCCGGCTTTTGTTCGGTCGAGATCAGCGGCACCCGCCCGGTTCCCTCGATCTCGTCCTGCCACCAGCGAATCAGCCGGTCGTGCTGCGCGGGTGTGGCCTCGTTCAGCCACAGCGCATACTGCGCCACCGTGTTGGCCGCCAGCTTGCCCGCGAAGCGGTGCGCGCTCAGGAACTGGTTCACCGTTTCGAAGGCAACCTCCAGCGGACCCAGTCCAAAGGGCGTAAAGCTGCGCGGATTCATGCGCACATACATCAATTGGTCGTCGCGCAATTCCACCGCACTCGACTCCACTTGCCCGGGCAGCGTTTGCGCGTACCGGGGTGTTTCCGCCTGCCCGTCCCACCGCGCGTTAATGCGAATGGAGGCCCCGTCCACCGCCCACAGCATCGCCGGCCGGTCGGCATCGCCCGTCGGCTCCATCTCGATGGCCCCGAAGCCGCCGGTTAACGCATCCTCGATCACCTGTTCCATCAAGGTGCGAAAGCTGTCCACTACGTTCGGCTCTTCCAGGGTTCGGCGCAAGGCGGTGAGCTTGCTTGCAACGTCGGATACATCGCCTGGTCCAACGCCGCGCCGCACTCTCACCTGCCAGTCCATGGCCGCAATGCGATCTTTGATGACGTTAATCGCCCGGCGCACCACCGGCGTCTCCGCAAACCGGCGCAGATTGACCGGCGTCGGCTTGGGCAAATGGTGCCCCGGAAACTGGACCGGACTCAGGATTGAAGGCAGCGCCAGCGTCTTTCTTTCCGCTTCGGCATCGGCCGCGTTCGCCGCCAAATCCGCCCGCCGCGGCAAACTGCCCCCGGTCGCTTGCCGCCATATCTCCCGCAACTGTTTCCCTACCCTCACGCGCACCTTCCTTTTCCCGACCTCAAAAACAAAAAGGCACAACCCCGGAAAGGGCCATGCCTCGATTTCGCCAGTGATCAGTCGTCAGTCCTTATTGCTACTGACTTCCATTCGCTCTCAACAGTACCGATCCTATCTTAAAGACAGGTAATTATGTGCAATACACTCGCCCAAAGTTTATGTAAATCTAAGTTACCTGTAACTAGGAAGTTAGTGAGGGATCTGTCCACTATCTTTCACACCCGCAGTTCCCGCCGTGCCGTTTCCGCCACCCGCCCCAGGTCCGATGTGGTCAATACCCGTATCTGGTGCTCTTCCATGGTTTCCACGCCAAAGCGGTACATCTCCAGCCGTTCCGGCTCGTCGTCGGTCGCTCCCAGTTTGGCCGCCGGCTCAATTACGGCGGTCAGTTCCAGGCTGGCCTTCTCCACCCGTTCCACGCCGGCGCGCAATGCAGCCGCCGAAAACGCCAGCACCTTGGCCATCTCAACCCCTGGCTCGAGGCTCACCGCATGAAACATGCGGATAAGCGGGATTCCCGCGGACAGGTTTTTGTCCGTGGGGTGGCTGGTCCCGTTCGGCTTGTACCCCACGTCAATCCGCAGCGGATCCCCGGGCCGGGTATACTCCGAGGCCGCAATCCTCTTTCTCATCAACTCCCACACCCCGGCATGTTCGAACTCCGTGCGCATCCTGGCTTGGATCGCCGCCCGGCCGCGCAGACGCGGCAGGTGCTCTCTCGCTGGCGGCTCCACATAAAGCCGCATCAGCTCTTCCATTCCCGCCGGAAGGCTCTCCGCAAGGTAAGCCTTGGCTTCGGTCATCTGCACACTCAGAGAAAGAGACTCCGAGAGCAGCCGCATCAGATTTCCGTCCGGCTCAGCCCGGAAGCGCTTGCGGAGTTCGTTTTCCATCCCCTCCAGCAGCGCGGTGTCCGCCTCCGGATCGAGGCAGCGCACACGGCGCCAGTCGCGGGTAAACCGCACTTCCGCCGCCTCCCGGCTGCCCTGTTCCCGCAGGATCACCCCAATATGCACGTACTCATTCCGCACCGCATCCGGCACATACCGGAGCAGATGAAACTCGCACGCCCGCCGCCCGTCTCCGCTATTCATCGAAAGCGCTCGCCCCAGCCTTACATGACTCTTCCCGCAATGCTAGTACTCCACCTTCCATCTTTCCAGCCTTCTTCATCGCTTTTTCCCATCCCCACCCATTTTGGAAACGGCTTTCTATCCGACTTTCCGAACCCTTCAATCAGTTCCCGAATTCTGCTTCGCTGCTTCAGCAACTTCTCCACCAGCGCTTCCATCTCGCTCAGGTCGCCGCCGTACCATTCCGGAGGCACTTCGCCGGCAGCCGCCCACACGGTTTCCGCCGCCATCGTCTCCAGCCGCGTCAGCCAGGGCTCAAACGACTCCCAGCCGGTGATCTCCCGGTAGACATCGTTGCGGAAGTAGACTCCGCGCAGCGGGGCGTCTTCAAAGCGCCATTCTCCGGCGTGAAAACAATAACCAAAGTCGATAAAGACCGCCCGGTAGCGCCGCTCCCGCTGCTTGCGCGTAAACACCGCCTGCCGCCCGTTAGCGTTCCCGGTCCACTTGTCCAGGGCCAGGATGCCTGCAAACTCGCCCAGGTTCTTCACCTCGGCCAATTGCTCCTCGGGCAGGAAGTCCACCACCTGGCCCGGCATCAGGCCACCCACAAAACGCGACCCGAACTGCAAGCCCGTCTGGCATGGTACACGTGTTTTACCCAGGTCGATTTCAAGCTCCGGCGTGTTCTCCACCAGCCAGCTCGATACCTCCACCAACTCCGTCTCCGGCACCGTCAGCCCCGCCGCCGCCGCCAGCCGCGAGGCCAGGAACTCGTTGGCCAGCACCCGCATGTGCTGCGGATTGTTCTGGAATTTCACCACGTAGAGGTGGCCGTCCGCACCCAGCATCAACTGGCCCTGCGCACCGCCCCGCATCCGCCGGATATGTTGCACCGCCAGAACCGCCAATCCCGTTCGCCTGCCTTTTCCTGATTCTCAATCGAATTCTAAGCGCTTTGTCCTGAATACTCTGCAAAGTGGGGCACTATTTCACTCATTCACTTTTTCACTATCTTCACTCTTTCACTACCCGCTGTTCACTGTTCACTAGCTCCTCCCAGCAGCTCCGCCCGCGCACCCAGCCCGATCGCCATCGCCATCACCCGATCGTCATGCGTTCCGGCGCGCGCCCCGGTTCCGCCGTTTGGCAGCCGCACAAAGCTCCTGCATTCGCCCAGCAGCCGCCGGCTCTGGAACCGTTCAGGCTGCTCCACCAGTGCCGCACCCAGCCGCCCCAGCACCGCCGGCCGGCTCGTCTGCGTCGTCAACCAGCCAAGCTGTCCCCCCTGCCGATAGATCCGATTATATTTGCACGCTGTCTCCACCAGCGCCAGCACCCCGCTGCCATGGTTATTCCTCTCCACCACCAGCCAAGCCCGGTTGTACTCGGCAGCCAGCACCGTCACCAGCCGAGCCAGTTCCAGGCCACCCACATGCCCGGCAAACTCCGCGCACTGCAAGCCCGTCTCCATTTCAAGCACTTCCGCCGCCGAGTAGTCGCCCTCGCTGCCGCCGCCTGCCGGGTCCACAGCCACCAGGTACTCCTTGCCCTTCAGCGCCGGCAGCCACACCTCCAACTCCCCGTTTCGACGCCTTTCCACCGGCTCTGGAGCCTCACGGAGCCGTGCCTCAATGGCCGCCAGCTCAAACACCGAATCCCCACTGGCCAGGAAGCAGCTCTCTTCGTCCTCGGCATACTCCTGCCGCGCCAGCCCTCGAAAGCTCGCACGTATCTGCCGCCGGTATCCAATCTGCTCCCGGTCCAGCCCGTGCCGGGCCATTAGCTTCCGCTCTTCTTCCGTCAGGCTCGCCTCATCCACCGCCTCGGCCCGGTAGCGCCGCTCCATCCACCACGGGAAAAAGTGCCGCACTATCCCCGTTTCGCCGGCCTTTTGCCATTCCTCGTGGAAGCAACCACCCACTCCGTCCGGCGTCGACTCCACAATCAGTTCCGCCCCCGGTGCCATTGTTGCCCGCAGCCCCGCCAGGGTTTCCGCCGGGTCTCCCGGCCAGCGCGCCAGTTCGGAGCAGTGCAGGTTCTGAACCGTCATGCCCCGGCCGGCGTTCCTGTCCCCGGCAGAAACCACGCGGTACTGCGCGTCCATTTCCGGAAACACAATCTGCCGCACGTTGGTCCGCGAAGTTCTCAGCGGTCCTTCCCGCAGCTCTTCCGGAAGCCAATCGAGAAACCGGTGCACAATCCTGAAGATCTCCTCAGCAGCCTCCTGCGTATGCGCAACCTCCAGGGTCAGCGTTCCCGGATGGGTAATGGTCCTCAGAAAAAAACGCCCTGCCGCCCAGGTCGTCAGCCCCATCTGCCGCGCCTTCAGCACGATGTTCTTCTCGCCCCGCCGCCGCTCGAAGGCTTGCTGCGCCGCATTCGCTTTCAGCGGCGCAGTCCAGCCCTCGCGCGTCCGCACCAGCAGCAGTTTTTCCGCCAGCGCCATGCCGACCGTCCGGCCCCGCAGGCTTGCCGGACGCTGGTCCAGAATGCTTCCAAAGCGAGCCAGTTCCTCTCTGTCGAGCCTCTCCGGACACAGTTCCCATTCCTCGTCCGCGCGTCCTCCTCTTGTCTCTGCCACGCCCACCCCGCTCCGGTCCCTCCACGCTTGAAACCTTCGCCCGTCTTCGTCCCGTGCGGCATGTCCCGCAGATCCGGCGTCCTGTACAGTCGGTACGGCCTACCGCTCGTGTTTCCGATCTCCATCTCGAGATCGTCGTCTCTTCCTATTGCAAACTCACCAGCATGACCGCATTGCCTTGCGCGCCGCCCAGCGTGGTGGTCAAAGTGGCTGTCCCGCTGGCCGTGGCCGTGCCGTTACCGCATGTTGCGGAAGTCGCCGCAGCCGTGGCTGCCTGGCCGGTGTTCGTCACCACCCATGTAGCCCCGGAAATCGTATTGGCTGCGATCAGCGTGCCGGTCGCCGTAGCCGTCGTGTTGCCGTTGTTGAAAGAGGTCAGCAGCACCGTCTGGCCGGTCGAGCCGGTCACCGTGCATCCGCTGCTGGCCGTGATTGACCCCAAACCCGTCGCGGTATAGGCCGTCGATAGCGATACCACGTTTGAATTGGTTGTGTTGATCATCGTGGGGTTTGGCGTGTTGATGTTGTACCAGTAGGCGGTTGACTGGTAACTCATGGGCAGCGACGGAATCCCAAGCCAGGAAGCTGTTATCAAGCCGCTGCTGCCTACGGTGAGCGGAACCAGATCGAACCCAATCTCCCCCATACGGAAGGCCATGCCGCCGTCAATAGCAGAAGGACCCGCTGTGGCCAGCACCGGAGTTGACCCTATAAAAACCTGAGTGGGAGTCAAACCGGGCGGCGTAGAGCTGCTCACAAAGGATAGTTGCGCCCTATGATTCAAAGGAGTTCCCGCGACCATCGTGTTAGCTGGCACAGGAATGGTGTTTTTCGAAAAGGCGGTCGCGGTAGTGGCATCGGCTGCTTGATTTTCGCACCACAGAAACACATCGCCCCCACTGGACACTGTGCCGGAAGACGCCGTCTGAGGGAACGTCATGAGCAACCCGGTTGAGGATGTCAGCGTGTATGGACCGCCATTCAGCCTTGCTGTGCTGTTGCCTGCGATACCAAAGATTTGGCCCGGTACTTGGTAGATACGACTGTTCCCTGTATTTACATTGATTGCGCAGGAGCTTCCCGAGCAACTACCGCCTGTAATGGGGACGTTGTAAACGGTCGTATCTCCGGCCTTGGCACAAATTAAATCGCCTGGCACTGTACTGGCAGTTGCGGTTGTACCGCTTCCACCGCCGGACGTTGCACAGTTGGCGTTACCGTTTGCCGCGATGCCGGTTGCGAATTGGCCTCCGGTACATTGCGTGGGCGTGGTGGCAAGCGCCGAGGCCGTGGCTGCGTTGCCGGTCGTGTTCTGGTTCCAAGTGGGCACAGTGCCTGTCAGCCCGCTATAAGGCACGTTGGTAGCTGTTGAAGCATTGCCGGTTAATGACCCGATAAAGGACGGCGCAGTCACGGGAACCGTGAAAGTCTTGGCCGATGAAGTCAGATGTTCGAGCCACGAAGTCCCGTCCAGTAGGCTATCAATGTACAAGCTGATTGCACCGGGACTGCGAAATGCCATGTTGCCTGAGCCGTCTGTCCCCAGGGCCGCATCCCCGGCGTCCGCCGCAGGGCGATTCTGCACCGTTGCCATGGTCTTGTATGGGTTGCTGTCTACGAGAGTCAGAATATCCGCATCGCCGGTCGTAGCTCCGAGATTCAACACCCCTTTGATCGCGGACGAGGTATAGGGCCCATAGCGATTTTGCAGCATCAATGCATGTTGCAAGTAAGTCCCCCACGAGTCAATTGTCTGCATTTGTACGGGAGAGTAGGAGATTGAAACACCAAAGTATGGATAAGTCGATCCCGTACACGTTACCTGCGGATAATTGATTACTCCGTAATTGCGTGTGGTGACGAAATTGGTCCCAGGCCAGCAGGCTCCCGAGTAGCTTCCCTCGGTGGCATTGCTGTTCACATTGCGGCCTGACAGGATCACCGCTCCGCTCCAATTCGCGATGGTGGGAAAGAAACCGTTGAAAATATCTGGTGCAAAGCTGTATGTGCCGAGGCTCGCCGTGGCAACGCTATCCGTATAGGTCCAGTAAGTGCCCGTGCTGCAACTCTGCCCGGTGGCCACCACATCGGCCACGCCGTCATTTGGATAGGGAGCTGCGGACAACCCGGTGGTGCGCAGAATCGAGCAGGTAATTGTGTCGCTTCCCGTAGGAATAAAGGAGGGAAAGGTTAGAGACGCGCTCAGGCCAGACCATGAAGCTGTGCCGTTGTTCACCATGCCAAAAGGCATGGGCGCGGTGTCGCCATACGTCGCGCTCTTGGCAATCACCCAATACTGCCACACTGTCGTTCCGGTCGTCCCCGTCGCGGAAAACACTGCGGGCGCACCCTCGAAAATCCCATCGGTGCCGTGGAACTGCCCCCCGTTCATAATCACCTCGGCAACCGAATGAATGCCGTTTAGAGCCGGGTTGATGCTGCTGCCCGAGTCCTCGAGGTGGCACTTATCGCACAGGACGTTTCCGAGAGATCGGATCATGAATTGGGAGGTGTTCTCGATCACCACGCCGCTGAGATGGATGTCATTCCCGTAGGCCTCCCATTCGATCCCGTTGCCCGAGTTCTCAAGGTTGAAGCTGGAGTTATTCATGTAGACGACCGCGGCGGAGCCATTGCCCAGGCCAGGCGTGTTATAGAGCACATCTCCACAAAATGTCGTGTCGCACTCCAGCACAGCAAAGTTACTGTTGGCCTGATTGATCACGAACTGTTCGTTGCCGTCCACCTGGAACAGGTAGTGCCAGTAATATCCTCCCGCCGGATTGTGGCCGGTCTGCTGCAACCAGGACGCATTGTTGATCGTGGTGCCGATGCCGCTGACGTCGTGGATCGACGCCCCCGTTGAGGCTGCCCCTGGAATCAGGCATGGGGAGTTAATCACCACATTGTCGACCGTGGCGCCCGTTGTTTGGATATAGATTCCGTCGCCAGTTCCCGTGGTCACAATGCACGCGCCGTTAAAGTTGAACGTGAGGTTCGGTTGGGAGATCGTAAGGCCCGGATTTCCAGAAACCGTGTAGGTCGTCCTCGGCGTCAGGTTCACCGTGCCGCCTGCACCCGCCGCGGTAATGGCAGCCTGAATATTCCCGCCGGCAGGAACGGTCTGAACCCCGTTGGTGCTCGGCGCGGAAATTGCTCCTGTAAATGCCGCGCCGGCCATTGCCACGCCACCCAGGTTTGCCAGCGCCGCGGCAGCGGTGGAAGCTCCCGTGCCTCCCGCCGCGACGGGAACCATGTTCATGCCACCCACCTCCGCGCCGTTGAGCGTGTAATAGGCAATCTGCCCCGTGCTTCCCTGCATTACAGTGCCGCTGCCGCCCCCGCTGCCGCCGCTCCCTGAGCCGCAGGCCGATCCGGTATTGCTCACATAGCCCGAGTCATCAATCTGCAGACAGTAGGGACCGCTGCTCGCCGCCAGCCCTGGGAACATGATCGCGTTCGGAGCAGTGAAGCTTGCGTACAAGGAACTGTTGTTGCCGCCATAGACCTTCAACCCCGTCCCTGCGCCGGTTTCATAGTTGATCCGCACCACGCCCGATGGATTTGAAGCATTGATGTAGGTATCGCCGCTGTTCGTGCTCTGGTAGGCCTTGAAGCTATCCAGTCCACCCGTAGCCGAGTTCAGCGCCCAGTTATTGTACTGGTCCTTCACCATGTACCACTGGCTGGCGCCGTTGTAGTCGTTGTAGATGAACGACTCCTTCTGACTTGCGGAGTTACCGGCCTGCAGAACGGCATCAATCTCGGCATTGGCCTGGTTCCTTACGGTAGGCGTGCCGATGAAGGTAGATGT
>Ga0224530_1001455_pt1 | contig 12364 bp, 10 predicted proteins | sample CBST75metaG_FD_179873 | JGI IMG/M metagenome (GOLD analysis project Ga0224530, IMG submission 179873) | Peat soil microbial communities from Stordalen Mire, Sweden - C.B.S.T75 | ecosystem: Environmental > Terrestrial > Soil > Wetlands > Peat | place: Sweden: Norrbotten County, Stordalen Mire...
AACCAGGACCAAGTGAAAATCTACTGGCAGTTTACACGTCGAAAAGCTCGACTGAAGTTCCGCTATGAAAGAACTGGTTTCATCCGGTCAGAGACCTAGTGACCTGAGTCTTTAATTCGCAACATAAATCGTCAAGTGCAACCGCAGATCCTTCGACTCGCTGCGCTCACTCAGGACGACAAAGTGAGGTTCGGGCCTATGCGATCCCAGGTCCCAAAATCGGGACCTGGGGCACCCGACCTATGCTGATTCCCGCGCGTCTTACGAGCGCGGGCCAGCCGAAGGCGTCTGCCGCACCGCAGGTGGTTAGTACTACAGTTGTACTTGCCCCAATCGGCTTTGATCCAGGCCTAAAGGCCGCGCATTTTGGGCCAGTTTTCAGGAGGTTAAAACCCCCTGCTCCCTCCGGACTTTCCTATCTACAACGGTATTACTAGGCCATGGCTTCCTTGCGCATTGGCTCGAACCGCAACTGGTTCGTTTTGCGGTCTACGTCGATGCGGACGTGCTCGCCGTGCTGTACTTCGCCGTTGAGGATCTTGATGGCCAGAGGGTCCTGAATCATGCGCTGCAGGGCGCGCTTCAGCGGACGAGCACCGTAGGCTGCATCCGATCCCGATGTCAGAATCAGTTGCCGCGCCGGTTCGGTCAGCTCCAGCGAAATCTGGCGGTCTTCCAGCAGCTTGCGCACTTCGTTCAACCGCAGATCCAGAATCCTGCTCATCTGCGCCTGACCGAGCGAGTGGAAGATCACAATGTCGTCCACGCGGTTGAGGAACTCTGGGCGGAAGTGCTCGCGCACCACGCGCATGACCGACTCGCGGGCCATTTCAAAGTCGTGCTCGGTCTTCAACGTGTCGCCCACCAGCAGATGCGCGCCCAGGTTCGACGTCATGATGAGCACCGTGTTTTTGAAGTCCACCGTGCGGCCCTTGGCGTCGGTCAGACGGCCGTCGTCCATCACTTGCAGCAGGATGTTGAAGACGTCGGGGTGCGCCTTTTCGATCTCGTCGAACAAAATCACCGAGTATGGCCTGCGATGCACGGCCTCGGTCAACTGGCCGCCTTCGTCGTAGCCCACATAGCCTGGAGGCGCGCCAATCAACCGCGCCACGGAGTGCTTCTCCATGTACTCGCTCATGTCGATGCGAATCATGGACTGCTCGTCGTCAAACAGGAACTCGGCCAGCGCGCGCGCGGTTTCCGTTTTGCCCACGCCGGTGGGACCTAGAAAAATGAACGATCCAATCGGCCGCCGTGGATCGCTCAAGCCAGCGCGCGACCGGCGAATGGCATTGGCCACCGTAACCAGCGCCGCATCCTGCCCAATGACCCGCTCCCGGAGGCGGTTCTCCATCTCAACAAGCTTCTTGACTTCGCCTTCGAGCATGCGCGAAACCGGAATCCCGGTCCACTTGCTGACAATGCCGGCGATGTCTTCCTCGTCCACTTCCTCTTTCAGCATCCGCGCCACGCCCGACTTTCCGTCCTGCGCGGTGTTCAGTGTCTTCAGCTCCGCTTCCATCTTGGGCAGTTCGCCATACTGAATCTGCGCGGCGCGGTCGAGCTGTCCCTTGCGGGTCTGCTCCTCGGCCTCGAAGCGCAGGGCTTCGATTCTCTTCTTCAGCTCGCTCACGCGGCTGATGGCTTCGCGCTCCGTGGTCCAGCGGGAGCGCAGTGCCGTAATCTTCTCCGTCAGCCTAGCCACCTCGCGCTCCACCACTTCGCGGCGCTCGATGCTGTTGGCGTCAGTTTCGCGCTTCAGAGCGGCGCGCTCAATTTCCAGCGAGGTCCTCTCGCGCTCCAGTTGGTCAATCTCCGTGGGAACGGAGCCAATCTGAATGGCCAGCGCCGCCGCTGCTTCGTCGACCAGATCGATGGCCTTATCCGGCAAAAAGCGGTCGCTGATGTAGCGATGCGAAAGCGTCGCCGCGGCCACAATCGCCGCATCCTTGATGCGCACGTTGTGGTGCGCCTCATAGCGATCCTTCAGGCCGCGCAAAATGGCGATGGTGTCTTCCACGTTGGGCTCGCCCACATACACGATCTGGAAGCGCCGTTCAAGCGCCTTATCCTTCTCGATGTACTTGCGGTACTCATTCAGCGTGGTTGCGCCGATGGCCCGCAGTTGGCCGCGCGCCAGGGCCGGCTTGAGCATGTTGCTGGCGTCGATGGCGCCCTCGGCCGCGCCCGCGCCCACCAGCGTGTGCAGCTCGTCGATGAACAGGATGACCTGCCCGTTGGCTTCCTCAATCTCTTTCAGTACGGCCTTGAGCCGGTCTTCGAACTCGCCGCGAAACTTGGCACCGGCCAGCATTGCGCCCAGATCGAGCGAGATGACCCGCTTGTCTTTCAGGCTCTCGGGCACGTCACCGGAAACGATGCGCCGCGCCAATCCCTCGACGATGGCTGTTTTGCCCACGCCGGGTTCGCCGATCAGCACGGGATTGTTTTTGGTGCGGCGGCTCAGCACCTGCATGACGCGGCGAATCTCTTCGTCGCGCCCGATCACCGGGTCTAGCTTGCCGCGCCGCGCCAGTTCGGTCAGATCCTGGGCATACTTTTCCAGCGCCTGGAACTTGCCTTCGGGATTCTGATCGGTCACACGCTGCGAGCCGCGCACCGCGGTCAACGCCTGCAGAATTGCGTCGTGGGTGGCGCCAACCGCCGCCAACGCCTCGCGCGCCGCATCGCCCTTCAGGTACGCCGCGCCGAGCAGCAAATGCTCGGTGGAGACGTACTCGTCCTTGAAGTTCGCGGCCTCGCGAAAGGCCTGTTCCAGCACTTTGTTCAGTGCCTGACTCATGCCCGGCTGTGCCGCCGAACCGCTCACCCTGGGCAGTTTTTCCTCAAGGGTGTGCAGTTCGGTTTCCAGCCGTTCGTTGGGAACGCCGATCTTGTCCAGTACGGCGGGGATCACGCCTTCGCGGTCCTCCACCAGCGCCAACAGCAGGTGCACCGGCTGGATTTCAGGATTGCCCAGTTCGGTTGCCCGCGCCTGCGCCTGCTCAACGGCCTGCGCCGACTTCACGGTAAGTTTGTCCCAACGAATCGCCATTGTTTCTCCAGTTGTCAGTGATCAGTTGTCAGTGATCAGTTGTCGGTTTCTGGTACGAGCCTGCAAGACTTATCGGCTCGGCAGGAGCTTTTTGTATCCTGCGCGCCTCATCCTGAGTGCCGATGGTCTTTTCCGACCACTGACCACTGGTAACTGACCACTGCTTGTTAAGCCGCCACGTTGATCTTGATCTGCTTGGGCTGCGATTCCGGCTTCTTCTTCAGCTCCAGTTTCAGTACGCCTGCATTGTAGTTGGCCTGGATCTTGTCGGTCTCGACCGTCGCAGGGAGCGTGAAGGCACGATAGAAGCTGCCGTAGCTGCGCTCGATCCGATGGAAGTTCTCTTCCTTCTCCTCGGCCTCGAACTTGCGCTCGCCCCGCACGGTGAGGGTATTGCCCTCCACCCGCACGTCGATGTCTTTTTCCTGGATGCCAGGAATCTCGAGCTTCAACGTGAGCTTCTCAGGATCCTCATAGATATCGACCGCCGGCACAAAGCTGGCAGCCGTCAGTGGGAGATCCTCTTCGTTGACATTGCGAAACAGGGAGTTCATCCGATTCTGCAGCGAAAGTACTTCGCGGAACGGGTCCCAACGAGTGATTGCCATGGTGAAATCCTCCTGATGGATTCGAAGTGGTGGTGGCCTGAATCTCAGTCCAAACCACTCAACTAATCTGATAGAACTATAGCACTAACGATTCAGAAAATATGCGCCAATTACGCTCATATTTATAAAAATTTGGACATCTGCAAAAATATCAATCGCTTACGCGAGCCATGGGATCAAGAGGGTGGGATCTGGCCCGGTTGAGCCCGCGGTTTGCGCCCTTTGCGGCGGAAATGGGTGGCATGGATGCCTCTGCGGGCCGGCCAAGCCGCTCCACGGGCCGTCTATTTCTCAACGTCAATCTCCGGGAACTTGTGCTTGACCGCAGCAACCACAGCGGCATGCGCGGGCTTGCCACTGGAGCGTGCCAATGCGTCTCGAGCGTGGGCGGCGTCTTCGATTGGATAGCGCCGGGTTTTGGGAAACACAAAATCGCCTTTGGGGAGATCTTCCCGCTCTGTTTGCGTGAGTTTCGCCATGTTGATTCCTCCAGGCTTTGCCACCGATCTACAGGCATTTTCTGGCTGGGGACGAGCGCAAGGCTGTCCAAAGTTGCACTCCCTGGCAAGGTTGGCCAGCCGGCGGGCTTTTACAATCAAAAGACGATGCACCTTCCCCCTTTCATGGATTGGCACTGGCTCTGGCTCTCCGTGGCTGCCTTTCTGGCAGGCCTGCTGAACGCTGTAGCCGGCGGCGGCTCTTTTTTGTCGTTTCCGGCAATGATGAGCATGAACATTTCGCCGATTCAGGCGAATGCGACCAACACGGTGGCGCTGTGGCCCGGCCAGCTCACCTCCATCGCCGCCTATCGGGACGATTTCCGCAAGAACAAGAACATGGTGTTGCCCATGGGGCTGGCGGGGCTGCTAGGCGGCACAGCGGGCGCCGTGGTGCTGCTCAACACGCCGCAGATGACCTTTCTGCATCTGGTGCCCTGGCTGCTGCTGGTGGCGGCGACGATCTTTGCTCTCAGCGGCCCGGTCGCCCGCTGGCTCGAGCACCGCAAGGCTGCCACGGCCGGCGTCCGCCATGCGCCGCGACGCCTGCCGATCTTTATTTCGACCCTGGCGGTGTGTTTTTATATTGGGTATTTTGGCGCCGGAGCGGGCTTTCTGCTGATCACCCTGCTCTCGCTGTTTGGCTACCAGGACCTGCACGAGATCAATGCGCTGAAGGTTTCCACAACCACCTTGGCCAACGGCATCGCCGTTCTCATCTTTGCCATCAGCGGCAAAGTGGTTTGGCCCTTTTGTCTATTGGCCATGGTTGTCTGCGCCATCGGCGGTTACAGCTCCGCCCGCCTGGCGCGCCGCGTCCCCCAACCGGTGCTGCGCGGGCTGGTGATCTTCATCGGTTTTTCCATGGCTGCCTGGTTCTTCTGGCGAAATCCGTAGAGCGGGTCGTCAAGCGTCTGACTCCGAGGCCGCTATGCTCTATTCTGGCGATTGCACTCGATTGGAGAACCACCCTCAATGTCCGCAAGTTGGATTACCGATACCGTCGGCTCCGTAGCCGGCTTCTGCACCACGCTTTCAATGGTTCCCCAGCTCTACAGCATCTGGCGCCGCAAGAGCGGCAGCGGCGTTTCCGCAGCCATGATGCTGGTTTTTGGCCTGGGCGTGCTGCTTTGGCTCACCTTCGGCATCCGCACCAGCTCCGTCCCGGTGATCGCCGCCAATGCCGCCACGCTGGCCCTGGTCATCGCCATCCTGACGTTCAAAGCCCGCTACGATCGCAGAGACAGAGACAGAGACAGAGATCAGGGTTCAGAGATCAGAGATCGAGGGACAGTTGTCAGTGGTCAGTGATCAGTTGTCAGTTGTCGCCACCGGGCTTTTGAACAGAAAACTGTAAACTGGTTCCATGAGCCACGAAGGCATCCGCATTGTGAACAAGGAGCAGGAAGCGCGCGAGGAAGAACAGAGCCTCCCCCTGCCCCGCATCGCCATCACCCCCGAGAAGGTCCGTGTGCTGCTCTCCGAGGGCAAGGGCCTGGAGATTGACTGGAACGACGGCCATCGCAGCAAGTGGACCTTCGCCTGGCTGCGCGACGCCTGTCCCTGCGCCACCTGTCTGGAGGAGCGCAAGCAGCAGGGCCGCAAGATCGGCCAGCCCAAGCCCAAGCCGACCGAACTGCTGCCCATGTACACGCCGCCGTCCAAGCCGGCCAGCGCGCACGCCGTGGGCCGCTACGCCATCCAGTTCAACTGGCTCGACGGCCACTCCGGCGGCATCTACTCGTGGGAGTACCTGCGCCGCAACTGCCAGTGCCAAGAGTGCACCTTCGCCGCCGAAGAAGCCACCGGCACACCCAACTAAACTGACCTGCAACTCATGCGGGCGCCCACCTTCGGCGCAGTCTCATCGCGCCGAAGGTGGGATCTTATCAATGGATGTTGATTGTTCCTCTATAAACTCTCTTGTGCTTTTCTACACTTAGTGCAGCAAACCAGCACCAGACTTGGCTACAATTGGGATCATTTTTTGCATCGTGAGGCCAATGTGCGCAAGAATGCAACCCTGCTTGTCGCGTTTCTTCTTTCTTCCCTGACTCCGCAGGCTTTTGCCGACTTAACCGCCATTCACGCCAGCGCGCTTCCGCAAGAGACAGCCGTTCTGTCTGCTCTTGACGACGCCCGGCAGCTTGAACCGTACTGCCATTCCTGGACCAACGACTGGAAATACCCCCTCTCCAAAGAGGACGTAACTACGCGTCTCGGCAAGGATCTGGGCTTTCTCACTTTTGCGCTGAAAGCGCATCCGGATAACGCCGAGTTGTTGCTGCTGACGGGCCTCGTCGCGCGCTATGCCTACAACTTGGATGTGCCTGGAAGTTACGACTCAGCAATCAACTCTTTGGCCCATGCCCAAAAGTTGGCCCCATCCGATGTGCGCGCCCCCTGGTTCCGCGCCACTCTGCAGTGCCAAACCACAGAGCCAAAAGCGGGCGGCGATGAGTTCCTCTCCCTTGAAGACGGCCATGTCTGGGATCAATTGCCTGCGTCATTCTGGGACGATTACATGGAATGCGCCTCGGTTACACACATGCCCGCCCATGTCCTGCGTGCCGCCGATCACTTGGCTCACCTGCACGCGCCGAGTTCCAATATGCGCGCCTTCCTCTCCGACACCGCCCAAAAGCGTTTCGATCCCTTTGATGCGAAGAAGGAGTATGACCCAAAAGAAGTGTGGCAGGGAGAAAGCACCGGCGCCGATCCTGAGTTCACCAGCACCACCTGTGGCCTGCGTTTCCGCGCTCATGGCAACTGGGCCATCAATCAACTCTCAGTAACAAAAGGCTCCTGCGTAGCCTATTTGAGTACAGGTCCTTACAAGGCCACAGTCCACGACCTGCGCCCCAGCCTCTTGATCCTCGTGAAGCAGCCCGAAGAAAAGGAAACGCTGGAGGATTTCTCAAAGAAATTCACGAAGAAAGGCACGTTTGAACCGTTTCCGTCCTCTCGGTGTCCTGGGTCGATCTGTACCTCGATGAAAGGCGTTCAGCCAGGAATGTATGGAAGAGATGGCGACGGACACGGCCGCATTGTGGTCTTCGAGCGGAATCAGCCTGATTTTCCGGGGTTGCTCTTCGAATCTCCGTCTGGCCCGCCCAAGCCAGATGCGTCGGGAGGCTTGAAATACTATCGCCCCAACCAAACCAAGCAGCGCATTCCCGGCAAGCTCTACTATCTGGTTCTGCTAGATGTCGCCGCCTCCATTGAGGAGCCCGCGCTGAAGGATTATGAGTTCTTTTTGCAGAACCTGACAGTGGAGTAAACCGGTATTCGGCTCAGCGGAATCGTAAGCTAATGGGCAGGTGAACACATAATCAACGCTCTTGAACTATTCCCTTTTAAGGCTCTCCAACGGTGGAAAGGCCCCAACAGCCATCCGCACCGCTTCCGCGCCACTCCCGGCCACGCGCAGCAGGTCGCGGTTCTTCTGTTTCAGGAATCCCGCCACAACCGCCGTATCCAGAAACGCCAGAAAGCCGTTCCAGTAGCCGGCCGTATTGATCAGGATGCAGGGCTTGGCGTGGATGCGCAACTGCGCCCAGGTCACCACTTCCAGCAGTTCCTCGAGCGTCCCGTAGCCGCCCGGCAGCACCAGAAACGCATCGGCCAGCGCGGCCATACGGGCCTTGCGCTTGTGCATGGTGGGCACCAGTTCCAGCCGGGTCAGCCCGGCGTGGGCAATCTCCTTGCCGGACAGGATCTCGGGCAGCACGCCGATCACCTCGGAACCGCCGGCCAGCGCCGCATCGGCCACCGCGCCCATCAGGCCCACGCTAGCCCCGCCGTACACCAGCCCCAGCCCTGCGGCGGCAATCGCTGTTCCCAGCGCCGTAGCCTCGGCCACAAAGGCAGGATTGGTTCCATTAGCCGATCCGCAGTACACGGCCACGCGGCGGGAAGATTGGATGGTCTCAGTCATGATGCCTTCAGGATAACGGGTCACCGCACAAACAGCGCCACCAGCGCCGACAGCAGCGACGTAAACACGCCCGCGGCGGCCATGGCCCAGGACGACACCGTGGCCTGCATCTCCGACCGGCGCACCAGGCTCGCCGTGCCCACGCCGTGCGAGGCCGTGCCCATGGCGGCGCCGATGGCCCGGTCGTCTTTCACGCCCACCAGCCGCAGAATCGGCACCCCGAAGCTGGCGCCCAGCACGCCGGCCAGGATGACCAGCGCAATCGTAATCTGCGGAATTCCCTTCAGTTCCCGGCACACCTCAATGGCAATCGGCGTCGTCACCGACTTGGGAACAGTGGACATGACCACCGGCAGCGGCGCGCCCAGCAGCCAGGCGGTCAGACCCGCCGTCACCATGCCCACCACCGAGCCGGCCAGCACAATCAGGGTGAGCGTGGGCAACGAATTGCGCAGCGCTTTCCCGTGCCGGTACATGGGCACAGCCAGCGCCACCGTGGCCGGACCCAGCAGCCAGGTCAGGCAATTGCCGCCGCGGTTGTACTCGTCATAGGGCTCCCGAACCAGCAGCAACAGCGCCACAATGGGCAGGCAGGCCACCACAATCGGGGGAATCCAGCGCCAGCGGCGGTGGAGGGCAATCGCCACTGCATAGGCGAGGACGGTGAACGCAATGCTAAAGGCCGGATGCCGGACGATTAATTCCACGTTCATCGGCTCGCCTCCGGCTCCGCGTTCGCAGTGGTGGGGTCGGCGGGCAGCAGCCAGCGGCCCAGCAGGCCGGTGGTGACCAGCACGGCCACCAAGCTGACCAGCAGGCTGGCGGTAATGGCCACTGCCTGCTTGGAAAGCAGCGCGCCCATCCCCATGAGGCCGACCGTCAGGGGTACAAACAGCAGCACCATGTGGCGCAGCATCAGCCCAGCCATTTCTTCCACCCACTTCAACTTCACCAGACCGGTGGACATGGACAGGTAGAAAAGCATCAGTCCCAGCACGCCGCCCGGGATCGGCATGCCCAGCCGATGCAGCCAGGAACCGAACAGGAAAAACGCGACCAGAATCGCAAAGCCTGTGAGGGCGTACAAGGAACGTAAAGACAGTTTTTTGATCATGGTGTCCGGTACTAGTCTATCGGCGCGCTGCAACCACTGGCTGTGACCCGGTTCACTTTGCGGTCGCCTGCCGCGCGGAGGACGAACGGAACTTCCTGTTTCTGCAGCGTTTGTCGTGCGAGTGACTCGGGGTGTCCGGAGTTGCTTCTTGTCCTCTCCGCCCAGGGCAATCGCAGGAACAGATTCCAGGTTGGCTGGAGAGTTTCGTTCCGGCCCTCCGGGGCGGAGGAACTGCAATTGGACCCGTTCCCACGGTTGCGCTGCGCTCCACCGTGGGCTATTTTCAGGCGCTCCCTCCGGAGCATCGGAAGAGGCTAGTCCGGCAAGGTCGACGCGACTGTGATGAATGCAAGGCAGAGCAAGCACAACCACGCATGGGAAGAGACTATTCCGGCAGGGTGGGATGCGGTTCGAGAGCGTCCCCTCCGGGAGCACGGGAAAAGGTCTTTCGTTGGGGCAGGAAGGAGAATCAACTTCGAAGACAACCATGTTCCTGCGATTGGTCTGCCGGTCAGCCGCCCACAGCCCGTCCGGTTTCTCCCCTGCGGGTACACTAGTCTAAGGACCCTTCCCCCCGGACGCCGCCTTGCAAACTCTGATTGCCAAATTAAATCCCGAACAGCGCGCCGCCGTTGAAACCACGGAAGGCCCCCTGCTGATCCTGGCCGGCGCCGGCTCGGGCAAGACCCGCGTCATCACCAACCGCATCGCCTGGCTCATCCGCGAGAAAGGCATCGCGCCGGACTCCATTCTGGCCGTCACCTTCACCAACAAGGCCTCAAAGGAGATGGGCGAGCGCGTGGAAAAGCTGCTGGACCACTCCAGCGTGGCCAAGCCGCTGCTCTGCACCTTCCACTCGCTTTGCGTGCGTATGCTGCGGCGGGACATCGAAGCCCTGAAGGTGGGCAACGTGGGGCTGACCCGCAGCTTCGCCATCTTCGACGAGAACGACCAGCAGGCCATCGTCAAGCAGGTGATGAAGCGCATGGGCCTAGATACAAAGCAGTTGACCCCACGCGCGGTGTTGGGCAAGATCAGCTGGGCCAAGAACCACATGGTCGATCCGCAGGAGTTTTACCTCAGCTCCAAAGACCCCAACAGCGAACGCATCGCCCACATCTACCAGGGCTACAAGAACGAGCTTGCCAAGAACAACGCGCTCGACTTTGACGATTTGCTGCTGGAGGCGGTCCGCCTGCTGAAGGTTTCTGGCGAGGTGCGCGCCCGCTACCAGCACCGCTACCGCTACCTGCTGGTGGACGAATATCAGGACACCAACCGGCCCCAGTACGAACTGTTGAAACTGCTGGCCGGCGAGGCCAAAAATGTGTGTGCGGTGGGCGACGAGGACCAGAGCATCTACTCCTGGCGCGGAGCCGACATCCGCAACATTCTGGAGTTCGAGAAAGACTTTCCGAACGCCAAGATCGTGCGCCTGGAGCAGAACTACCGCTCCACGCAGATCATCCTTGAGGGCGCGGGCGCGGTGGTGGCCAACAATGTGCGCCGCAAGGGCAAGAAGCTGTGGACCGACCGACAGGGCGGCAGCCTGATTGGCTACTACGAAGCTCCGGACGGCGAAAACGAAGCCCTGTTCATCGCCGACAGAATCCAGAAGTACCTGCGCGAGACCAGCACCGAGGGGCAGGAAGCGCACTGCGCCGTGCTGTACCGCACCAATTCGCAGTCGCGGCTGGTGGAAGAGGCGCTGAGGCGGTTCAACATTCGCTACACCATGGTGGGCGGATTCAGCTTTTACGAGCGCGCCGAGATCCGCGACATGCTCTGCTATTTGCGACTGGTGCGCAACCCGCACGATTCCATGGCGTTGCAGCGGGTGATCAACACGCCGACCCGGGGCATCGGCAAAACCACGCTGGAGATTCTGGAGCGACTGGCGCTGGAGACCGGCACCTCCACTTGGGAGGCTGCGGCAGCGGCCATTGCCAACAAGCTTGTCCCTGCAAGGGCGGCGTCGGCCATTGAGTCTTTCCGGCAGCTGATTCTGGATGCACAGGCCATGATGGACCCCGACTTTGCCGGCAAGCTCTCGGCCGATGTGGCCGAGGAAGACGACGCCGACACCGGCTTCGACTTTGGAGCCACGAGCGCCAACGAAGACAGCCCCGACGCGGCCAGTGCGGAGTCGGCCACCAGTTTCAACTTTGGCGAGCCCGGCTCGCAGCTCACCCTGCTGGATGCGGCCAGCTTTTCGCCCTTTGCCGAGCAGCCCAAGCAGCCCTTCCTCACCAAACCGAAGAAGGCTGCCGTGCCGGAACCGGAAGAGGCAGCGGAAGAGAGGCCCGCGTTCCGCGCTCCTGGCGACGCCGCTACCCTGCCCGAGCTGATCCGCTTCCTGATCGACCGCTCCGGCTACATCAAGGCGCTGGAAGTCGAGGGTTCGCCGGAGTCCCTGAGCCGCGTTGAGAACCTGAAGGAACTGGCCAACGCCGCTCACGACGCGGAAGCCCGCGGAGAAACCCTGGCCGACTTCCTGGACAACGCGGCCCTGGCCTCGGACACCGACCAGTTCGACCCCGAGGCACGCGTCACGCTGATGACGCTGCACGCCGCCAAGGGCCTGGAATTCCCGCTGGTCTTCCTCGCCGGCCTGGAAGAGGGCCTGTTCCCCCACTCGCGCACCCTCAACAATCCCGAGGAGCTCGAAGAGGAACGCCGCCTCTGCTACGTGGGAATGACCCGCGCCATGAACACCCTCATCCTCACCCGCGCCCACTATCGCCGCCGCTACGGCAACGACGCGCCCGAGATGAGCATTCCCTCCCGCTTCATTGAAGAGGTCCCCAGCCAACTCGTCGAGAACCTGAGCGGCAGCGCCCCGGCTTCCGCCTGGTCCACCCCCGGCTCCTCGCGCAACTACGGCCGCCGCGGCGGTGGCAGCGACTTCCAGGAGAAGCACTTCAACTACGAAGACGAGAGCCAGGAATATCAGCGTCCCGCGGCGACCGCGAACAAGTTCGGAGCTAGGCCGAAGTTCAACTCCGACAAGCCTTTCGTGGCTTCCTGGATGACTCCCAAGGCTCCCGCGGAACCCGCTCCAAAAGGAAAAGGCGCAGAAACGCCGGTAGGTAAGAATATGGGAGAACCCAACTCGATCGATAACATCGCCCGCTTCTTCGGCGGAAAAAC
>Ga0224530_1001458_pt1 | contig 12354 bp, 12 predicted proteins | sample CBST75metaG_FD_179873 | JGI IMG/M metagenome (GOLD analysis project Ga0224530, IMG submission 179873) | Peat soil microbial communities from Stordalen Mire, Sweden - C.B.S.T75 | ecosystem: Environmental > Terrestrial > Soil > Wetlands > Peat | place: Sweden: Norrbotten County, Stordalen Mire...
TTACTCACCATTTGGGTGACTCCTGGGAATCGGTTCGCGAAGCTCGCAACTCCGCGTCCCTACTGTTTTAAACCAGGATCCCCAGGGGTCGCCAAATGGTTATGTGCATGGTTCAGGTGATACGCTACTCGTGGTTCCGTTGGTTCCGTTCTGCTGCCATTGCGAAAACCCCAATAGGTGCAGTCCAGGTTGGGACTGTGTCCCTTTGCAGGAGCCGGAGTTACGGAGGCGGCCGGGGATTGCGTTTCCACCGACCGCGCCATTGCTCCACTGCCGCCAGCCACCATGAGCAGGAGCAGAGTGCCGGTTATCATCATCCCATACTTCACGGCTGAACCCAAATGTTGCCTCTTCGTCTTCATCATCATGATTCGCTTCTCCAGAATGTTGGCATCGAAAATACCGATGGCGCTAGAAGTAGGAACCGGTGCAGTGAGAGACATCATGACCACGAGTCGGAGCAGCGATTCCGTATACGTGTGCGAGTCGATCAGCTTTTCCGTGGCCATGTCATCGCAGATCATCTCCCGCGTTTGCGCAATTTGCGATTTTATGACCCAGGTAATGGGATGGAAGGAAATGAGCAGGCTGGCAATCTCATAAAACAGATTCTTCTGAAAATCCAGGCGTTTCATGTGTGCACATTCATGAGCCAACGCCGCCAGAAAATCATGCGACGTGCATTCCTTGACGAATCCTTCCGGGACAAGCAGTACAGGGTGTATCAATCCAATCGTCACCGGGCCGGCAACCCTGTGTGACTTCAGGATCCTGGCGTCTTTGACCAACAATACCTGTCTGCAGCGGCTCCAAAGTTCATCGCCCTCCGCTCCGAGCGAAACCGGACAGGCTCCCCGAAGAAGCGAGGTGGTGCAATGCAGTAACCAGCCAAGTCGAGCTAAAAAATAAACGAGCGTTCCCAGGTAAAGAAGCGAGATGGCCAGAATCAAAAATGGCGGCAGAACGAGACTATTGCTGAAGACTGGCCGAGCACCTTGTGCGGCCACCACAGTAATGGCGGGATGATTGTGGACGATGGCCGGCAAGCAAAGCGAGGCCAGCAGGGAGCGGCAGGAGGGGAACGCCGGAGTGATGACGGCCAGCGCCAAAGTCGCCACCCACACGATGTGCTGCACGCCTGGACCGAGGCGCTTCAACAGGCGGCTCACTGCCCATCCTGCTCCGCCAATTACCGCGACTTCCCAAAGGGAGTTGACCAGATAGGAAGCGATAAGCTGAACAAGATCATCCATCTTGTTCGTCCTTTTCAAGAGCCGCTAGCTTCCTGCTCAAGTCGGCAATTCGTGTGGGATCGATCTGCCGGCTCTTGATCAGGCTCATGACAAGATCCTCGGAAGAACCTCCAAACATTCTGTCGACAAGATCCCGTACCGTCTGCCCGAGGGCTTTCTCTTTCGATAAAGTGGGGAAATACTCAAAAGCCCGGCCTTTAAGCGCCCTCCGGACTCTTCCCTTCCGGTGAAGCACGTTCAGCATCGTCTGCACCGTTGTGTAAGCGAAATCCATTTCCGCCGAAAGGCTCTTCTGAACGTGCTGAACATTGCCCGATCCATCGCGCCATAGCGCCTGCATAATTTGGAGCTCAGCCGGCGTGAGTGTCTGCGCTTCCTTCCTTCGTCTGGCCACTTCTCCTCCTAATAGAATAGGAGAATAGCGCTCCAAATCAAGCGTGTCAACTAAAATTTTAGGACCACGATTCGAACGGCGCTGTCCGGCTTGCGGCTTGCTCTGCTACCGCAAACGACTGCCTGGAAACCCTCTGGCAACATGCCCGCGAGGCAAAAGGATCGCGCTCCAGCTTCTTCGAGCACATCCGAACCATCTCCGCTTACCTCGTCTTCCCCTCCTGGTGCAGCCTCATGAATACACTCATCTCCTGTAATCAGCCTCCCACTTAGAATTGCTGGCTGAGGGCGGAAGGGAGCGGGCCAGAGCTGGCCCCGGTGCTAAACTTGGCTTTATCTATGGCTGTTTCTTACCCCCCCCACTCGCCCCATTCGTCTTTGCCTTCCGCCTCCGTTGCCGAATCCCGCACCGCTCTGCTGAAGCGCGCGGCGCGCGACGCCATGGACTACCTGGAAGGCGAGGATACGCGGTCGGTTGCGCCGCGCCCGGAGGCGATTGCAGCGTTGAACGCGCTGCGCGGGCCGCTGCCGCCGGGGCCGACCAGCGCGGAGGCGGTTCTGCATTTGCTGGATACCTATGGGTCGCCGGCCACGGTGGCCAAGACGGGCGGCCGGAACTTCGGGTTTGTGAATGGCGGCTGTTTGCCGGCGGCGCTGGCGGCGTCGTGGCTGGTGAGCACGTGGGACCAGAATGCGGCGTTCTTTGTGCAGTCTCCCACGGCTGTCGTGCTGGAGGAGATTGCGCTGGACTGGGTGCGTCAACTGCTGGGGCTGCCGGAGGGAACCGGCGGCGCGGTGGTGACCGGAGCCACCATGGCGAACTTTTCCGCCCTGGCCGCCGCGCGGCATGCGTTGCTGGCCCGCGCGGGGTGGAACGTGGAAGCCGATGGGCTCTTCGGCGCGCCGCCGATTACGGTTGTGGTGGGCGAAGAGGCTCATGCCTCGGTGCTGAAAGCGCTGGGGATGCTGGGGTTGGGACGGAACCGGGTGGTGCGGGTTCCCGTGGACGGCCAGGGACGGATGAGGGCCGATGCAGTGCCGCACATGGATGCGCAGACCATCCTTTGTTTGCAGGCCGGCAACGTGAATACCGGAGCCTTTGACCCGGCGGCGGCGATTTGCCCGGCGGCGCGGGCGGCTGGCGCGTGGATTCATGTGGACGGCGCCTTTGGGCTGTGGGCCGCGGCTTCGCCGGAGTATCACCGCTGGACCAAGGGCTTTGAGCAGGCCGACTCCTGGGCGACGGATGCCCACAAGTGGCCCAATGTCGGCTACGACTGCGGCATTGCGCTGGTGCGCGATCCTGAACAACTGCGGGCCGCCATGTCAATGGAGGCTGCTTACCTGGTGCAGGGCGAACACCGCGAGCCCTCCTACTATAACCCTGAGTTGTCGCGTAGGGCGCGGGGTGTGGAGTTGTGGGCGGGATTGCGGTCGCTGGGCCGCTCGGGGCTGGCGGAAATTGTGGAGCGGACCTCGAACCATGCGCGGCGGTTTGCCGCGGGACTCAAGGCCGCCGGCTACCAGATTCTGAACGACGTGGTCATCAACCAGGTGCTGGTGTCGTTTGGCACGCCGGAACAGACGCTGAGCACCATTGCGCGCCTGCAAGCTGAAGGCACCTGCTGGTGCGGCTCGACGGTTTGGCAGGGGCAGACCGCGATGCGGATCAGTGTCTCATCCTGGGCCACCACCAAGGAAGACGTGGACCGCTGCCTGGCTGCAATGCTGAAAGCCGCGAAAGAGTAGGACTGGCGCGCCTAGAACGGTTTTTTCGGTCTGTGGCCAACCGCTTCAATTTGCTGGTTTATTAAGAATCGTCTAAAGATCTTTCCTTCTTGCTCCGATGAAAGAAGCAAAAAGGTTGATTCGCCAATGCCCACGGTCAAGCAGCGCATCCTTGTTACTTTGACGGCAACGATTATCGCTGCGGTGTGTGGCGCGATGGCCGGGTACCTGCTGGGCCGAACCATGATTCTGCGGCAGGCCGACGCCAGGCTGCAACAGTACGCTGCGCGGATCATGGCGGACGGGGAGGCATCGTCTGCCGAGTTGCGCACGGTGCTGACCGCTGTGAGCGCGTCGCCTTTTTTTTTCTGCTCGGATGCCGAGGTTGGGTACTTTCGCGCCCTGATTCTGGATTCGGAATACTCGAAGGACGTGGGCCGGATGCGCGACGGCAAGATTGCGTGCTCGGCCACGCTGGGCCGCCTGGCGCAGCCTCGCGCACAGGTCGAGCCGGATTTTACCCAACAAGACGGTACGGAGATCTACAAGAATATCGCGCCGTATCAGGATGGGAATCTGACGGTTGCCGCGCCGCAACTGGGCGGCTTCTATGCCGTTTTTACCCCGTTGACGCGGATGCACCTGGAAGCGGCGCCGATGCACTACACCGAAACGGTGACCGACGCCCCGAGCCAGAAATCCGGCCGGCTGCTGGGCGAGGCGCCTGAGGCCAATGGGCCGATTCTCACCACCGACGGGCAGGCGCGCGTGGGAAACAGCCTGTACGCCACCCGCTGCTCGATCCGCTTTTTCAACTGCGTCACGGCATATACCTCCGTGCAGGAGGCGCTGCTGGCCGATCCGGCGCATCTAGTCGGATATATTGTTCTGGGCGGATTGATCGGCGCCTGCTTGGGACTTCTCTGCTCGCTTATTTACCGGCGCAACCGGAGCATGGAGCAGCAGCTTCGCAGGGCGATTGCCAAGGACAAGCTGCGGGTGGTTTATCAGCCGATTGTGAACCTGGCGGACGGACGGATTGTGGGGGCGGAGGCTTTGGCGCGCTGGACCGATGAGGAAGGCCTGTCGGTCGGCCCCGACGTCTTTGTCCGAATTGCCGAGGAGCGCGGCTTTGTGGGATCGATTACCAGGCTGGTGGTGCGGCACGTTCTGCGCGATCTGGGAGAGACGCTGCGCTGCTATCCGGGCTTTCGCCTTAGCATCAACGTGGCCGCCGCCGACCTGGCCGATCCAGGATTCCTGGCCGCGCTGGAAGGATCTCTCGATCAGGCAGGGGTTCAGGCGCGGAGTTTGGCCATCGAGATTACCGAAAGCTCGACGGTGATGAACAAGGTGGCCATGGAGACGATTCGCGGTTTGCGCCAGAAGGGCCATAGCGTCCATATCGACGACTTCGGCACCGGGTATTCGAGCTTGTCTTACCTGCAAGACCTTTCAGTGGATGCCATCAAGATCGACCGGTCATTTACGCAGGCCATCGGAACAGGGTCGGTGACCGTGGCCATTCTTCCGCAGATTCTCGCCATGGCCGAGGCGCTGAACCTGGGAGTGATTGTGGAAGGAGTGGAGACCAGCCAACAGGCCAGCTACTTTGCCACTTCCACGCAGCCAGTGCTGGCGCAGGGCTGGCTTTTTGGCCGTCCCGTTCCGGCCGGCGAGTTTCATGGCCGGCTGGCCGAAGGGCGGAGGGAAGCGCTCGTTCCTGCAAACGCGGCGTGAGAGTGTGCATTTTCACTGTTTCCGCAATGCGGGCATCGTGATATTCCCCCCCCCCGATCACCTCACGGATGAAGACCTGTCCGTGGGGATCCCGAAGCCGCAAAAACAACGGCGCGGCGAGGATGGGGCACCCAGCTTTTGAGGTCGTACCGTTTCAAAAAGGGCGAATTTTATTCAGGCTGCGAGGAGCTAAAACACGCGCTGGATTTGTCGCATGGATGGCACGAATGAAGTTGTGCGCAGACGAGAGCGCACTAACACTTTAGTGTTAAGTGCGGCGGCTCAAAAAGTTACCGCAATAACTGTTGCGGCAGTACTATGGTAATAATTGCTGCGGCGGTACTATGCGAGTACAGCGGAATTCCCTTTCTGACTGCATTCCGCTCAAATTTTCCGGTCGGCTGGTAAATCATGGCAATTCACAAGCGCCACCTTTTTACGACATTATTCGCCATGATCGTCGCAGCTGGTTGCGGCACCCTGGTTGGCTATTGTTTTGCCCGCTGCATTGCGGCGAGGATAGCCGAAAACCAGCTCAAGCACTATGCGAGCCGCATGATCGCGGAGGGGGATTCGACGTCCGCGGAGTTGCGGACCGTGCTGGCCGCAGTGGGCTCCTCACGGTACGCCTCGTGTTCGGACGCTGAGATTGGTTACTTTCGCACGTTGATTTTTGCTTCGGATTACTTGAAGGACGCCGGGCGGATGCATGACGGCAGAATCGAGTGCTCGGCCGCTCTGGGCCGTTTGTCGCAGCCGAGTGGGCAATCCATGCCGGATTTCACCCAGCCGGATGGGTCGAATCTCTACAGAAATCTGGCTACATATCAGAAAAACGGCATCACAACCGTCACCTTGCAACTGGGCGACTCGTTTGTCGTGTTTACCCCGCTGACGCGCATGCATCTGGAACCGGAGCCGATGCATTTTACCGAGACGGTGGCCGACGCCCCGACGCACACGCACGGCCGATTGCTGGGCGAATCGTTCCAGGCGAGTGCGTCGATTCTCACTTCGGAGGGCAGGTTACGCATCGGAGACAGCCTGTACGCTACCCGATGTTCCACTCGCTATTTCAATTGCGTTACGGCCTATACCTCCATACCTGAGGTGATGGAGGCCAATCGCGCAAAGTTTATTGGCTTCATTGCCCTGTTCAGGCTGCTCGGAGGACTCTCCGGTCTTGCCTTTGCGCTTCTTTACTACCGCTACAAGAGCTTGGAGCAGCAGCTTCGCCGGGCGATTGCCAAGGACAGGCTGCGGGTGGTTTATCAGCCGATAGTGAATTTGGCGGACGGACGGATTGTGGGTGCGGAGGCGCTGGTGCGCTGGAACGATGAAAAGGGTCTTTCGGTCGGCCCCGATGTCTTTATCCGAATCGCCGAGGCGCGCGGCTTTGTTGGATCGATTACAAGGCTGGTAGTGCGGCACGTTCTGCGCGAGCTGGGAGAGACGCTGCGCAGCCATCCTGGCTTTCGCCTCAGCATCAACGCGACCGCAACCGACCTGGCCGATCCCGGGTTCCTGCCCATGCTGAATCGTTCTCTCGATGAAGCGGGAGTACCGGCGCGGAGTTTGGCTATCGAGATCACCGAAAGGTCCACCGTCATGCGCGCGTTGGCCATCGAGACGATCCGCAGCTTGCGCGAGAAGGGATTCAGCGTCCATATCGATGACTTCGGCATCGGGTATTCGAGCTTGTCGTATCTGCACGATCTCTCGGTGGATGCCATCAAGATAGATAAAGCCTTTACACAGGCCATTGGCACAGGGTCGATCATGGTGGCCATCCTGCCGCAAATCCTGGCCATGGCCGAGGCGTACAACTTGGAAGTCATTGTGGAAGGGATCGAAACCGAGGAGCAGGCACACTATTTCGACGCTTCCGCGCGACCGGTCCTGGCGCAGGGATGGCTCTTTGGATACCCCGTTCCGGCCAAGGAATTCCATCGAATTCTGGCCGAGGACGAGCGGAAATCGCAGCCCCCGACGGCCGAACTTTGACCGGCTACGCGGCTGGCACGGCGCAGGCCGCTTGACAGCCGCGGCACAGGGCATGAGGCTGGAAGCATGTGCCGCATGCCGCGTTTCACCTCATTAGCCGCCCTAGTTCTCGCAACCCTCTCACTTGTTCCTCTCGCTCATCCGCTTGAAAAGCAGCCATCCGCGGTCTACCGTGCGCGGCGCGTGGCGCTGGCGGCGAAACTCCATGGCGGCGTGGCCGTGCTGTTTGCCGCCGAGGAGCCGCAACTGGACTTCATGCCCTATCGCCAGGATGCGGATTTCTATTACCTGACGGGGTGGAACGAGCCGGGTGCGGCGCTGCTGGTGGTGGGCGAGGAGAGCCAGAGTTCGGGAGCGCAGACTGCGGGGACGCTGGCTCCGCGCGCGTACAAAGAGATTTTGTTTTTGCCGACACGCGACCTGCGTATGGAAAAGTACACAGGGGCCAAGCTGGATGCGGCTTTGCCAGGTGCGGCGCAGACTGCGGGCGTGGACGCAGTGCAGCCGATGACGGAGTTGCCCGCCGCGCTGAACCGGTGGATCGACGCCGATCGCCGGCTGGCGCGGAATGTGTGGGCGCAGCCCGAGGCGCAGCAGGCCAAGGCGCTGTTGGGCTTTACCGCGGCCACGTTGGGCGTGGACACGAACAGCGTGGCGGCTCGCGATGTGACCGGCCTGGCGGCGCAGTTGCGCGTGGTGAAGGATGCGGGGGAGATTGCGCTGCTGAGGAAGGCCTCGGATGCCTCCATCGCCGCGCAAAGGGCGATGATGAAGGCGGTCAAGCCGGGCGCGACCGAGCGTGCGCTGGCCGGCAAGATGACGGCCGCGTGGTTTGAGAATGGCTGCGAGCGGCCGTCGTATGCGCCGATTGTGGGCTCGGGGATCAACTCGACGACGCTGCACTACTCCGAGAACACGCGGACGCTCGAGGACGGCGACATTCTGCTGGTGGATGCGGCCTGCGAATACTCGATGTACGCCTCCGACATTACGCGCACCGTGCCGGTGAACGGCCACTTTACCGCGCGGCAGCGGGAGATTTACGACATCGTGCTGGGAGCGCAGCAGGCGGCCATTGACGCTTTTGTGGCGGGCAAGTCGAAGATCAACGACCGCGACCGGCGCGACCCGGATTCGCTGGACCAGGCGGCCTACAACTACATCAACACACACGGGAAAAGCCTGGACGGCAAGCCGCTGGGCCAGTATTGGCTGCATGGGCTGGGGCACATGGTGGGCATCGACGTCCACGATCCGGCGGATTATCCGGCGGTGCTGAAGCCGGGGATGGTGTTTACCATCGAGCCCGGCGTCTACATTCCCGAGGAGAAGATCGGCGTGCGCATCGAGTGCGTGTTCCTGGTGGGCGCGGATGGCAAGCTGATCGATCTGGTAGCCGCGCTGCCGCATACCGCCGAGGATGTGGAAGCTGCGATGAAAGGGAAATAGAAAATATGGACCCGCGCGACGAAGTGGAAGCCGATCAGTTGGATATGTTGGCCAGCGCATTTCGAGAGCAACTGGTGGCTTGCCTGGAAGAGTGCGCGCGAGGCCGCGAAGGGCTGTTTTCTGACATCGAACTGCTGAGCGATGAGGCTGAAGACCGCGCATGGCCTGAAGCGGCGCGGCTGCGCGAATTGGCGCTGGCGTTGCAGGGCGTTTTTGCGCAGCAGGAACGGGAGAATGCCCTGGGCGATGAGTTCCTCGACCTGTGCTCCATCCACGGCGAGAGCAACCCTGGGGAACGGAAGCTGGCGCGGGCCTTTCTGGAGCGGATCGCGAAAGGCGCGGTGGGCACGCCAACGCAAGAGGAGAAAAAACCGTGGTAATTCTGCACACGTTTCTGGCGCTGCTGGCCGGCTTTGCCACCATGGCGGTGTTGGTGACTGTGGCGACCGCGCTGCTAACCCGGCTGACGCCCGGTTGGGCCGACGCCGCAGGCAGTCCGCAGCCCGGCTACGTCTTTGTGAACCTCGGCTACTCGTTTTTGGCGGCCGCGGCCGGAGGCTACGTGACAGCATGGGCCGCGGAGGCCAACCCGCTGGTCCATGTGCTGGCGCTGGGGATTGTGGTGCTGGCGCTGGCCGCGCTGAGCGCGCTGCAATCGCGCGGCAAGCAGCCCGTCTGGTATGCGCTGTCGCTGGTGGCAATCTCGCCGCTGGGCGTGCTGGCCGGAGGGCTGATGCGGCTGCGGGTGCTGGGGATTCTGTAGGGCGGCTCCCTTGGGGAGAACGGGTGAGAGCCGCCCATTTTCGCTGGACAGTCTTTTACCAGCGGAGGCCGATGGTTACAGGGATCAACTCGGTGGTTCCCGTACCGTTGGTAGCTGAAACCGATGGAGTGTCAAGGAAGAGATAACGGGCTTCGGCAAAGGCCTTCATCTTGCTGTCGCCGTAAACGCCGCCCATCCGGTGCGTGATGCCGAGACCGATGTTCAGGCCGCCTTGGTTGGACGAGAAGTGGTACACCGTTTCGTTTTCCTCAACGATTCCGCAATAGTAGTAGCACTCCTCTGCCTCTTCCGGTTCGGTAAAGCTGGTCACCTTGCGATAGAATCCGCCGCCGCCGGTCACGTAGGCGCTGGTGATCCGCTTGGGAAACAGATCGATGACCGGATCGAGGGTGAGCGACCAGATGTGGGCGTGTCCGCCCTGCGTGCCGACTCCCGCAATCAGGCTGCCGGGGAGTTTGTTGTCCATGAACTGGTACTCGGCCAGCAGGGAGAAGCGATTGGAAAGGTGCAGTCCGCCGCCGGCGGTGAAGTTGCCGCCCCAGGTGATGTAGGGGCCTCCCGCGGCGGTTGAAGTGTCGTTGCCGATGGGGGCGTTGAAGCCGCCGCCGGCCTCGAATGCGAAGTTGTTGGAGAATTCGTGCTTCCAGCCGTGTCCGCCCGGGCTTGCGCCGGAATCAGCGGCGGCGGAAGAGAGTGCCGTGCCGCCGAGGCCGTCATCGGCCACAAACTGGAAAGCGGCGGAACTGGATTCGTTGGGGGAGAGGGTGGACTGGGCGTTCACGGAAGCAGCCGCGAAGATCGCCGCGGCCCCAAGGAAGCTGACACGCCGCATGAGCGGCATCCAACATAAAAGTGACATGTCTCGACCTCAAAAGTGGAGTGTGTTTCTTGTTTGCCCCCGAATCTGATGGAATGCTTCGGGCAGGGAATTAGACACGTTTCTTGGGGGAAGGTTGCGGTGGGCGTGCAATTCTGGGGGATAGAGAAGGAGATCCACTTTCTTGATTTGTGCCATTGTGGTATGTTAGTGTCACCAATGATGGAGGGTGGAAAATATGGGAGTTGTGGGTCTTAAGAGGCGAACAGAACCTGTCGAAGTCGCGGGACTCAGGAATCGGACGCGCATGGGCGAAAAGGGCCGTTTGGTCATTCCGGCGGCGATGCGCGAAGCGCTCGGGATGAACGCTGGCGGCGTGCTGGATTTGTGCGTTGTGGACGGTGAGCTGCGAATCTCGACGAGGGAAAGTCGCCTTCGGCGCGCGCAGGAGGATTTGCGGCGATACATTCCAGAGGGCGTTCTGCTTTCAGAGGAGTTGAGCGCGGAACGTCGCGAGGCTGCCAAGCATGAATGAGGTTGTCTTGGATGCCTCTGCTATTCTCGCTCTTCTTCTGCAGGAACCAGGCGCGGAGAAACTGACGGATGAAATCCGGATGAACGCCGTTGCCAGCACGGTGAATCTTGCTGAAGTCCAAAGCAAGCTAGTGAAAAAGGGCGTTCCACCCGAAAGAGCTTGGGAGAATACGCTTTCCGCCATCACCGAGGCTGAGCCATTTACCAGCAGGCAGGCGAAGATTGCCGGAAGCCTGATCGCAAAGACGGAGAAATATGGCCTGTCTCTGGGAGACCGGTCCTGCCTGGCGCTGGCCATCTCGCTCAATGCTCCGATCTATACCACGGAACAGATTTGGAGAAACCTGAAAGTGGGCGTTGCGATTCATGTGATTAGGTGAATAGCCAGCGAGCCATTTTCGGGGCTTCCTTCTGCAATAGAGTTTTGAAACACGGCAAAGTCTCACGTTATATGGCTTTTTGAGATGTTGCAGAACCGTTCAAATCGGAGCACACTGCATGACGACGAGTTTGGACTTTGCCTAAGCTGTTAAGCTCCAAAAGAGGAAGTTCGATGAATGGAAAAATTCGTGAGAAGGCTCGTGAGAAATGTGGATTTACCTTCGATAAGGAACGATCGAATGAGACGTTCTGGTATAACTTTGCCGTTTCCTTCCATGAGGGAGCGAGTATTTTGTGCCACCATGAAGCGCATATACTTATTTTTCTTTTTAATGCGGCTTTATCTATCGAATTATTGCTTAAGGCCATAGTTGTTGCAAACAAGAGCGATATTCGATTCGAACACAACTTGCTTGATCTTGCGAATGATGCTGAGATTTCGTTTTCTGATAATCAAAAAAAGACCTTAGAATTTATGAGCGAAATTCTGATATGGAGAGGGCGCTATCCAACTCCGACTAAAGCAGGAAGATGGAATAATTTTCAAGATATTGTGCTTGAAAAACACATAATAAGGGAAAGAAATGGAAATGTTGGAGTAACACGGGCAAATCCGGAAACTTTTCCTTCACCTGAAAATTATGAAGTGCTATGGAATATCGCAAATCAAAAATGGAGTGAGCTTCAGATGAACAAACAAAAAATAGCGGCACATATTTCGAAGCGGCACGAAGAAAATTCGTAAGCGCTATACGAACCACATCTTGTGCCAGGAGATATGGTTCGTATAGCGCTCACGGTCGGCGTTGCGTGTTGAAGGTGCCTAAAACAGCAAAGGCCGAAGCGATTGCTCCGGCCTTGCTGTTTGCTAACTCCGCTAACCTGGCTAGTCCCGCCAACTCCGCTATCCCTGAATGTCGAACTGCTCAGGGTGCAGAGTGGCGTCGCTTTTGACGAGGATGTTTTTGCCGACCAGCTCCTCGAATTCGGTGAGCCAACTGGCGTTGTTGGATTTGAGCACCTTGACGGTCTCGGGGTTTACGCGCAACAGCACATCTTCGCCTTCGAAGTGCTTTTTCATCTTGCGCAGCTCGGTGTAGATCTCGTTGCAGACCGTGGTAGGGCTCTTGACCATGCCGGTTGCCTGGCAGGTGGGGCAGGGCACGCTGAGGGTCCGCTCCAAGGATTGCTTGACGCGCTTGCGGGTGATGGCGACCAGACCGAAGTCATTGAACTGGAGAACCTTGGTGGGGGCGCGGTCGCTTTTGAGG
>Ga0224530_1001460_pt1 | contig 12325 bp, 9 predicted proteins | sample CBST75metaG_FD_179873 | JGI IMG/M metagenome (GOLD analysis project Ga0224530, IMG submission 179873) | Peat soil microbial communities from Stordalen Mire, Sweden - C.B.S.T75 | ecosystem: Environmental > Terrestrial > Soil > Wetlands > Peat | place: Sweden: Norrbotten County, Stordalen Mire...
GTCAAGGGGTACGGACCGGGCACATACCTGACAGATTGAACCGGGAGATAGCTTCTCCACTCGTCCTCTCCATTCCCATTGTGCGCCGGCGGAGGATTATTTTATGCAAACTGCGGCGGGGAAAGGGCTTGTGTGGGTGGGAGGCGGGATGGGGGTTGTGGCTTCCCAGGATGCCTGGGGTTAGGGATTAGGGATTAGAAGAATCCATTGGTTGATATTCTTGCTATCCCAGGTCTCAAAATCGAGGGCCACCCGATCATTTGTAGATGGTCAGACCTAGGCCACCTGCCTGGCCACCCGCCCTAAACCTTTCATTTTCGGAATACAGGAGACGGGTGGTCGAGGTTCGTGGTATCCCACCCTTTCACGATGAGACTGTGAAAGGATGGGGCACGGAGCGGAGTTAGGTGGCGGCGGTAATGCGCATGGCGTCAATGGCGGCGGTTAGGCCGGTGGAGAGGGATTGCCGGGCTTCGGGAGTCAGCTTCTCTTCGTGGCTGGTGATGTAGAAGACATCGATGGCGGTTTCGCCTTCGGTGTCGATCAGGGCCACCTTGATGTTGCACTCGTGCTTGCTGAGGGTGAGGGCGATCTGACGGAGCAGGCCGGGGACATCCTGCGCGACCACCTGGAGGAGCGTGGCGTGGGTGGAGGATTCGGAGTCGAACTCCAGCCGCGTGGCTACCTCAACCTTGAGGTTCGAGGGGTGGTTCATGTGGCTGCGCGCTTCAAGCAACTGCTCGACGGAGACCTTTTGCGCCACCACGTCATGGAGATTGGCGAGGAAGCGGTCCTTCTCGCTGGGGTTCAGTTCGAGGGTGTGAAAGACGTCGGTGAAGTGGAAGCTATCCACAATGACGCCGGCCTCGTTGGAGAAGGCGCCGGCCTTGACGATGTTCATGCCCCAGGCGGCCAGTGCGCCGGCCACGTCGGCAAAGAGGCGGGTGCGGTCGCGGGTAATCACGGTCAGGTCAAAGAGCTGACGGTTGGGGCGCAGGTCGAGCTGGACGTTGTCCTGATCGAGGCTGAGGGCCATCTGGAAGTGGTTGCGAATCTGCTCGGGGAGGCGGGTTTGCAGATAGCGCTGGGGAAGGCCCTCGAGGAACTGCTTCAGCTCGTCGTATTGCGCGGCGGGAACCATGGAGCGGATGCGGTTGAGCAGGGTGGGGTCAATGGCGGCGCGGTAGCGGACCTCGTCCACGCTGCGGTCCATGAAGTTGGCGGTGGACATGTAGAACTGCCAGAGGTTCTCGGCCTTCCACGGAGTAAGGGCTTCGGGGTTCACGGCCTTGATGTCGGCAAAGGTCATCAGCGTGAGCATCTTGAGCAAGATGGGGCTGCCGATCTTCTCGCTGAATCCGCGGACATTATCGAGGTCGAAGATGTCGCGGCGCAGGGCGTTGGACATTTCCAAATGGAGGCGGATGAGCTTGAGGATGGACTCGCGCTCCTCGGAGTCGAAGTCGAGGCGGGCCAGGAATGCGTCGGCCAGCTCGACGCTTTGGCCGGCGTGTTCGGCGTTGCGGCGGGCCTTGCCGGTGTCGTGGAGCAGCAAGGCAAGCAGAAACAGGTCGAGACGATCGATCTCCGGGAGCAACTGGGCCAGGCGCTTTTCGAATTCATGGGCGGGCTGGCGGAGGCCATGCACGTTGTCGATGGTGAGGAAGGTGTGCTCATCGACGGTGTAGCGGTGATAGCTGTCGCGGATGACCAGGGCGTCAATGCCGTGGAACTCGGGGATGAGCATCTCAAGAACGCCGAGGGCGTGCATGGTTCTGAGAGCATGAGCGGCGTGGGGTCCGAGCAGGACTTCGCGCAGGGCGTTCCACAGATAAGGCCCCTCGGGGATGTGAATGGCCAGGGCGGGCAGGGCGTCGGTGATGCGGTCTTCAGCGGCCTGCGAGAGGGTGTAGCCGTGGGTGGCCATGAGCGAGAAGACGCGGAGAATGGCGCTGGTGTCGTTGAATTCGGCTCCGGGGACGATATCGATGCGGCCCTGGTCGAGGAGGAAATCGGTTCCGGCGATGGGGGTGCGGCGGCGGCGGAACTGGCGATAGAAACTGACCGGCGCGGGCAGGTGCTCCATGAGCAGGGCGGCGCGGCGGTAAACGATGCGGGCGTGACGATAATAGGTCCGCATCCAGTAGGCCGGGTCGGCGGTGCCGCGGGTTTCAAGGCCGATGGAGTTGGCGGCGGCTTCGTCCTGGGACTGCCAGTCGAGCGTATTGTCGTCGCGGCCGTGACGGAAGTGGAGGAAACATCGCGCGGCGGCGAGAAAGTCGAAGGCGGCCTCGGCGTCTCCGCGGGCGCTCTGGAAGACTCCGCCGCGCTGGCGGGGCCACTCCTTGGTTTCCTTGAGGTGGAAGAGCAGGGCGAACCAGACGGCGAGGTGATAGTCGCGCAGGCCGCCGGGACAGTCCTTGAGGTTGGGTTCGAGATGAAAGATGGTGTTGCCGAACTTGGCGTGGCGGGCACGGGCGATTTCGCCCAGCTTTTGCGTGATGGTGTTCCACTCGCTGAGCACCAGGCCGGGGAAGGTGACCTGATGAAGCTGCTGATAGAGCGGAAACTGACCGGCAAGGAAGCGGCGATCGAGGGTGGCCAGGGTGAATTCGAGGTTGTCGGGGTCAAAGCGGCCCGCCTCTTTGAGAGTGCGCGAACAGGGGCTGGCGCGCAGGCCGATATCCCACATGCCCTGAATGATGGCGCGCACGGCATCTCTGGATTGCGCCTCGGTTTTTTCGTCGGCAAAGGCGAAGAGTACATCGATGTCGGAGTAGGGGAAGAGATCCTTGCGTCCGTAGCCGCCCAGAGCGAGGAGCGAAACATTCTGCGCGGGCTGGCCGGAAAAGACGCGGCGCCACATTTCAATCAGAATGCGATCAACCACGGCGGAGCGGCGTCGAATGGCGGCCGTGCCGTCGCCAGTGCGTTCGCAGGTCTGGCGAACGAGCGCCATCTCGCGCGTATACTGCTCCCGAAGATCGTCAACCGCCAAAGCGACTGGATTCATGAGTTTTTGTGTGACTCGCCGAAGCGAGAAGGGATTGTTAACAGAATAAGCGATATTCGCGCGGATGGGGAATTTTGCTTGCCGGGTCTCGAAAAAACGGGACGGGCGGGCGATGGATTTTGGCTTGTTGCGGCTGGGAAGAGTCCCGAACAGGGCGTGAAAAATCGAATGCTGGGGAATTCTCTGAAATGTCGATCTTCGGAGAAGGGGAAGGGAATAACAGGCCGTAGATGCAGGTATCCCACCTTAACCGATTCGCAAAAAGCGCGAATCGGCGAAGGTGGGGCACCCAGGATCTGAGCACCCGCATTGCTGGGGGATTGGTTGAGACTGAAGAGAAATCCCAGGTCCCAGAAGCGGGACCTGGGGCACCCCGATGTTGGCAAAAAGACTAAAGGGCGGTTTCGCCGCGTTCGTCGTTGCGGATGCGGATGGCTTCTTCGACGCGGCTGATGAAGATTTTTCCGTCTCCGATGCGTCCGGTGCGGGCCGCGCCGATGATGGCCTGCACGGTCTTCTCCTTCAAATCGTCGTGGACGACCAGTTCGATTTTGACCTTGGGCAGAAGGTCGACTGTGTATTCGCGGCCGCGATAGAACTCGGTGTGGCCCTTCTGGCGGCCATGGCCGCGGGCTTCCAGAATGGTCATTCCTTCGATGCCCGCTTCAAGCAGGGCATCCTTGACTGCATCCAGCTTGGAGGGCTGAAGAATCGCTTCAATTTTGAGCATATGGAAAACGCCTCGTTTGACAGCGTAACAGGCGGGACGGCTAGTTAGGCCAGTCCCGCCAAATCTTTTCAAAAACAAGCGCGGATCGGGAAGAAAAATCCACGAATCAGGAGACCATGTCGTAGGCTTCTTCGCCGTGCTGCGAGAGGTCGAGGCCGACGGCTTCGTCTTCCGGCGAGAGGCGCAGCCCGATGACGCTATCGACGACGAAAAGCAGCGCGAGGGTGCCGACAATCGAGATGCCCCAGGCGATGCCGACGCCGGCGAACTGATTGAGCATCTGGCCCCAGTGCCCGTCGATTGCGCCGGTGGGGATGGGCCTTCCGGCTGCGTCCTTGCCGAAGGCGGCGTTGATGGCTCCGGTGGCAAAGAGGCCGGTGAGCAGCGCGCCCAGGGTTCCGCCGGCTCCATGCACGCCAAAGGCGTCAAGGGAGTCGTCGTAGCCGAGGCGGCTCTTTACCTCAAAGACCATGAAGGAGCAGAAGACGCCGGCGATGAGGCCGATGGCCAGTGCGGAAAAGGGCTGAACAAAGCCGGAGGCGGGGGTGATGGCGACCAGGCCGGCGACAGCGCCGGAGATGGCGCCCAGAGCGGTGGGCTTGCCGTTGTGAATCCACTCGGCGACGGTCCAGCCGAGGGCGGCGGCGGCGGCGGCGAAGTGGGTGTTGACGAAGGCCGAAGTGGCCAGAGGGCCCGCGCCGAGCGCGCTGCCGGCGTTGAAGCCGAACCAGCCTACCCAGAGCATGCAGGCGCCGATGAAGCTGAGCACCATGGAGTGCGGGGGCATGTTGGTGTGGGGGTAGCCGAGGCGTTTGCCGAGGTAGATGCAGGTGACCAGGGCAGAGACGCCGCTGGTGATATGAACCACCGTTCCGCCGGCGAAGTCGAGGCTGGGAATATGGCCGCCGGAGGCGTTGAGGAAGCCGCCCACGCCCCAGACCATGTGGGCCATGGGGCTATAGACCAGCAGGGACCAGAGGCAAAGAAAGACCGCCATGGCGCTGAACTTCATGCGCTCGGCAAAGGCTCCGGTGATGAGCGCCGGAGTAATGATGGCGAACATGAGCTGGTAGATCATGTAGGTCTGTTCGGGAATGGTGGCGGCGTAATCGGTGTTGGGCGCCAGGCCCACTCCGCGCAGGAAGGCGTGCTCGAAGCCGCCGATGAATGCGTTGCCGTGGCCGAAAGCCAGCGAGTAGCCGACGACGGCCCAGAGGATGGTGATGAGGCCCATCATGGCGAAGCTCTGCATCATGGTGCCGAGCATGTTCTTTTTGCGGACCAGGCCGCCGTAGAAGAGAGCCAGGCCGGGACCGGTCATCAACAGCACCAGGGCCGCGGAGACCAGCATCCAGGCGTTATCACCGGCGGACTGGGCGCTGGCGCTGGCAGCCTGAGCACTCTGGATGGCCTGCTGGAGGGCGGCGATCTGAGCTTGCGTGGCTGGAGCCGAGGCGGCAGGGCCCAGAGCAGGAGCCACGGCCAGAGCCATGGACGGAAGTCCCAGGACGGCAGACAAAAGCAGCAGTTTGATTGCACGACGACACATAGGTTTCTACTCCCAGAAAGATGCAGAGGGCCAAGGCCATGCGATGAGGCGGGAGGCCGGCCGCCGATCCGGATGGAATGAAGAAAGACGCACCGGCGGTGGGAGCAAGCGCGGGTGGAGGCCGCCGCCGGTGCAGGAATATTGCTTGAGAACAGTCGGACACGGCTGAGCCAGCCCACAGAGGGTTCATATTGGCTCAACTCACAGGTAATTCTCTTCAAAGAATTTTAGAGTTGCCCGTATAAGGAACCCATGAGGATTTTTATGAAAGCCGGCAAAACCGCTTTGGAAGGGGCAAAAAGCTATGGCAATTTCATTATTTCTAGGCTATAGGGGGTTTCATTGCGCGGCCGCGTGGGCTGCTCGCGCCGAGAGGCGTGCGGGTCGAGCAGGCCCAGGTCTCAGAATCGAGACCTGGGGCGCCCGACATGCCACTCGGCAACCTGGAGAACGGCTAGAGCATTTTTGGAAATGGTGTAGACCGAAATTGTGTTTGGTATCCCACCCTTTCCGCAGGAAAAAGCGGAAAGGATGGGGCACGGAAGTCTACAGCAAAAGCCAAAATGCTCTAAATGGCGTTTTCGCCGCGTTCGTCGTTGCGGATGCGGATGGCTTCTTCGACGCGGCTGACGAAGATCTTTCCGTCGCCGATGTGGCCGGTGCGCGCGGCGGCGAGAATGGCCTGGATGGTCTTCTCCCGCATATCGTCGTTGATGACCAGCTCGATTTTGACTTTGGAGAGGAGATCGATGGTGTACTCGCGGCCGCGATAGAACTCGGAGTGGCCTTTTTGGCGGCCGTGTCCGCGCGCTTCGAGAATGGTCATTCCCTCGATGCCGGCTTCGATGAGCGCTTCCTTGACTGTATCCAGCTTGGCGGGCTGGATCACCGCTTCAATTTTGAGCATGAACAGAATCCTCGCTTCGGAGTTTGACTTGGTGCTGCGTCTGAGATTGTCAGTATCCCACCCTTTCGCCAAAGAACGGCGAAAGGATGGGGCGCCCCGTCCAGTTCCTGACGGGTTGAATTAGCCGTTGAAGTCGTAGCCTTCCTCGCCGTGCTGGGAGAGGTCGAGCCCCGCGGCTTCGTCGGCAGCGGAGATGCGCAGTCCGATGGTCTTGTCCACGAGGAAGAGCAGGAAGAGCGTTCCGGTGATGGCGAGCGCCCAGCCGACGCCCATGCCGACGGCCTGGTTGGCGACCTGATGCCAGTTGCCGTCGATGGCTCCGGTGGCGAGGGGCTTGCCGGCGGCGTCCTTGCCGAAGACGGCGTTGATGGCGCCGGAGGCAAGCAGGCCGGTGAGCAGCGCGCCCATGGTTCCACCTATGCCGTGTACGCCGAACGCGTCGAGCGAGTCGTCGTAGCCGAAGGATTTTTTGACTTTGAAGACCATGAATGAGCAGACGATGCCGGCGATGAGTCCGATAAGCAGGGCGGACATGGGCTGGACAAAGCCGGAAGCTTGGGTGATGGTGGCCAGGCCGGCAACCGCGCCGGAGATGGCTCCGAGGGCGGTGGGTTTGCCGTTCTGAATCCACTCGGCGGCCACCCAGCCGATGGCTGCGGCGGCGGCGGCAAACTGCGTGTTGACAAAGGCGCTGGTGGCCAGCGGACCGGCATTGAGTGCGCTGCCGGCGTTGAAGCCGAACCAGCCCACCCACAGCAGTCCGGCGCCGATGAAGCTGAGCACCATGGAGTGGGGCGGCATATCCTCCTGCGGATAGCCGGCGCGCTTGCCGAGGTAGAGGCAGGTGACCAGGGCCGAGATGCCGCTGGTGATGTGGACTACGGTGCCTCCGGCAAAGTCGAGGACCGGCCAGCGGCCGCCGGCGACGTTGAGGACTCCACCGACGCCCCAGATCATGTGAGCCATGGGGCAGTAGACGACGAGCGTCCAGAGGGTGAGAAAGATCGCCATGGCGCTGAACTTGACGCGCTCGGCAAAAGCGCCGGTGATAAGCGCCGGAGTAATGATGGCGAACATGAGCTGGTAGATCATGAAGGTCTGCTCGGGGATGGTGCCACCGTAGTTGGGATTGGGCGCCAGACCCACGCCGCGGAGGAAGACGTGCTCAAAGCCGCCGATGATGCCGTTGCCCGCTCCAAAGGCCAATGAGTAGCCGACTAGCGCCCACAGAACGGTGATGAGGCCCATCATGGCGAAGCTCTCCATCATGGTGCCGAGAATGTTTTTTTTGCGGACCAGGCCGCCGTAGAAGAGAGCCAGGCCGGGCGCGGTCATCAGCAGGACAAGAGCCGCCGAGATCAGCACCCAGGCATTGTCGCCGGAAGACTGGGCATTGCGGACGGCCTGTTGGAGGGCGGCGATTTGGGCCTGGGTGGCAGGAGACGAAGGGCCCAAATTGGGGGCTACGGCCAGAGCTGCAGCCGGAAAGGCCAGGAAAACAAACAAGAGCAACAGCTTGATTCGATGACGAGACATGAAGATTCTGGCTCCCTGGAAGCATGCAACGAGTCAAGAGCATGCGATTTGGCGGGATTCCGGCCGCCGTTCCGGATGAAGAGAAGAAAAATACACCAGCAGCGGGGGCTGCACGATTCCAAATCGCTGTCGAAGCGAAGAATTCAATGAGGCAGCCAGGCGTTGCCGACGCCGGCTCGCTGTAGGGTGATGTCGGTACAAATCTTACATGATTTTTATAAATACTGAAAAATACACATGGCTTTCTTATTTTCCTTACGATAAAGAACTTTTTCGATTGCGCAGGGAATCTTGGATCGCGTTAGCGGAAGAGAGCGCCTGGGCCGCTGGAGGTCTTGCTCTTGCAGTTGTGAGCGAGGCGGGAGGTGCAAGATAGACAAAGCGAAGAATCGCAGCGAGAGGATTGGGAATGAACGTGAGCTGCCGTGGATGGAGGGTTGGCTCTGGCGCTGCATGGACGATTTTGGCGTTGGCCGCGAACCTGGCGGGCGCTGCCCAGACGCGGAGCTGCCAGAAGGTTGTGCTGGAGGGCGAAGTAAGCGTCGGGCAGGAGTGGAGAGCGGGTTTCGGAGAAGGTTGGGTCTTTCGCGTATTGCCGATTGAGCCGGGGAAGGCCGGTTACAGCGGATGGGATCTGGTGGTGGACCGGGAGCGGCCGGTCGGCTATCCGGATGCGCTGCTGGTGGCCACGCCTCCATATAACTCCATTAACGAGCGCGAGGTGGGAAACACGTTTGGACTGCGCGCGCAGGATGCCGTGGGCTGGAATCCACGCAGCTTTCGTTTTCTCACCGCCCCCGATGCGTTCAGGGAGAGCCAGCGGCTGTTTCAGGTTTTGGGCGGGACAAAACATGGAATGGAAGCACCGGCGGCGAGCAGCCGCGAGGGGATGGCGATGCAACGCCAACTGAAAATCAATCAGAAATCGTCGCCGGGCCAGCTTCGCATTCTGGACGCGCGGCTGACGCCGGGTGTGGCCGACGCAGCCCCATACGCCGAGAATTGGGCGCTTCAATCGGCGCAGACGCCGCATACCTACGAGCCTGCGCCCGGGGGTAAGTCCACGCCCAAAGGGAAGCTGGACTGGATGCGGTTTTCCGTCGCGCTGTGGCTGCCGGGCGCATGGAAGGCGCCGGCCGGGCTTCATGGCACGTGAGGCGCTTGTTTGGAGTGAGAGCAAACAGATGACAGATTACAGCCGACATTATCTCCCTCAAGCCGGGAATCTACGGTGTATTGGTTGATCTTCCAGCGCTTTGGTGACAGATACGGAGCCGGGTGAGGTGTGCCTGAGCGGCAATTCCCGGCCATCTCCGAGCATTTCTCGGCCTCTCGGCGCCGCCGGTAGGAGTGTGCTTAAACTGAAGTATTCCTTATCCCCCTAAGGCCTTGTGTCCGTCAAGCCTTCCCTAGTTGCGGGAAGGCTTGACGGACTGGTTCATTGCCTCTGCAGCCTACTTCGTTGCCGCCTCTGCGGCCTTCTTGTGGTGGTGCTTCTCGCCCAGGGGCTTGCGCACCTCAGGTTTAACCACCGTCTCATCCACCGCGGTGGTTCCTTGCACATCGGCCGAGAAGGTTGCACCGGAGGGCACCAGGTAGTCTTCCACCGTCTGGCCATCCGTGGCGCCGGTCGCGACGCTAACGCGTGAAGCATCAACGCCCTTCTCCGTCACCAGATATTCCTTGGTGTTGACCGCGCGCTCACCGGCGAAGTCTTCAACCTTGGCATGCTTGTGCTTCGCCGCGAACTTCTCTTCCTTGGCGATCTTTTCCTTCTCCTGGCCATTCAACTCGCCAACCACTACAGCCTTCGCATCCGGCTGCTTCTGCAGGTCGAGGGCTACCTCGTCCAGGCAAGCCTTGGCTTCGTTGTCTACCCGCGTCGGGCGCTGGGCGTCGGTCGCGAATGAGAGAGAGCAGAGAGCCTGCGTGTGAGGAATCGGCGCCACATACGGAGCCGTGATCGTCACGCTGGTGTTCGAGGTTGCAGTCTGGCCCTTGTCGTCGGATACGTTGCAGGTGATCCCTACCACGCCCGTCGGTGCGCCGGTTGAAGAGAATACGGCGCTCGTGCCGCCGCCGTTGATGGCGCCGGACGCAGCCGAGTAGCTATAGGTCAGCGGGCGATTCTGCGGGCTGAGGCCGCTGGAAGTGATGGTGCTGGTCTCACCCGGCTTGATGGTGCTGGGGCTGGCCGAGCAGCTCACGGTCGGCGGCTCAAATGCCTTGACCGTGAAGGTAGCCGTCGCTTCGGCGCTCTCCCATGGCTTCAGGCCTTCCTTGCCGGGCCTGCCTTCCTTCACTCCGCAATTCACCGTATAGGTTCCGGCCGCAAGCGAACCGGTGGCGACCGTAGCCGTCGCGCCGTTGCCCGTTACTCCGGTTCCCGCCCAGGTATAAACCACGTTCAGCTTCGGATTCAGAGATCCGGCCGTCGCGGTCACCGTGACCGGGTCGCCGGGAAAGATCGTCTCCGGGCTGGCCGAGCACGCCAGGGTCACTGGCGGAGGCGGCGCAATCGAGCCAACGTGGTACACAAGGCCTGTGCTCAAGCGAGGCGCATCGATGTTGGCGCGACCACGCCAGACGCCCGTGCCAAAGTCATCGTGAATGTACTCAAAATCGGCCTGGAAAACACGGATCGCCAGGCGATGATTGAAGAACGGCGTCGGGTAATCAACGCCGCCGCCAACGGTCAGCGCCACACCCCAGGTCATGGGCTCATGCTCCGGACCGCTTACGTCAGCCGTGCCCACCAAGGCGTGTGCAAAAGGCTCAATATCCCCCCCCGGATAGCGAACAATCAAGCCGCCCGCCACCGTGGCGAACTGGTCGTTGCTCTCAGGGCTATCGGTCCACTGGCCATGGCTGGCGCCTTCCACCTGCGCGCCTACATACTTGTTGAAGTAGTATGCGCCGCTCGCGATGACGCCGAAGTCCGCCGCTGAGTATCTCTCAGAGACGGTCGTACCGTCATACTGCAAGACATCGATGTTTCCCTTGGCGCCGAGGTAGCTGTAGCCAGCAAAGATGTCCCACCGGGACGGAGAATCCTCCGCGCTGGTTTTCCCCGTGGATGTGGCTGTGACCTGGGCCGCCAAGGCAACGGGCAACAATGCCGCAAATGCCAGGGCAAATACCCGAAATGCAATTTTTGAAAACTTAGAGTGCATGCGTTTATCCTCCGCAATCAAACTGAATGACCAGATGGAAAATGCTGTTAGCGAGCACAAATTCCGGCTCGTTCTGACTCGACTCCGCACAATGAACACTGAAGCGTCACTACGGCACTTTCAAACGTACCATAGGATGATTCCACAAGATCACAATTTTTTCTGCAAGTTACCTTCCTGATTCACCCTCTGCATTCGTGGTTTGCAGTCGTTACCTTGGTAATGCGCAGCTCGATATACAGACTTGCGCGCCAAAACTCACCCTGCATTCAGGGTCTTCAGCAGGCTGCGTGGTTCGCGCTGAATCTTCTCTTGTAGAAGCGTAATCGCGTACAAGAGTTGCTCGGGACGCGGGGGACACCCCGGAACATACACGTCCACCGGAATCACTTGATTCACGCCCTGCACCAGCGCATAGTTGTTGAAAACTCCGCCGGAAGTGGCGCAAGCGCCCATCGAGATCACCCACTTCGGCTCCGGCATCTGATCGTAGAGCCTGCGAATCACCGGGGCCATCTTCTGCGAGACCCGGCCGGCAATCACCATCAGATCCGACTGCCGCGGTGAAGGCCGGAAGACCTCCGCGCCAAACCGCGCAACATCGAAGCGCGACGCGCCCATTGACATCATCTCGATGGCGCAGCAGGCCAGCCCAAAGGTCATCGGCCATACTGAATTCTTCCGTATCCAGTTCACGGCAAAATCCAGCGAGGTCAGGAAGACGCCTTCCGGCTCTTCGTAGCCGTAGCTCACTTCCTTCAACTTGGCGCGGTTTTGGGCACTGCTCTCCAGCGCTCCAAAGAGGTAGTGGTCCCGTTCTGCCGTAGCGGCCATACGACTAATATACCTCCACTTCCCGGTAAGGGAGTGGTCACAATTGCTCCATCCCACATTTCCATCTTGAGTCGTAATACTGAATCCTCCGATCGTCGCAATCGTCAATGTTTATTAGGGTGAGAGCGCGATAAAGACGTTCCGGAGGTGAATCCCCAATGGGTGAGATACAAAACCGGCCTTTTCGGCTTTCCTTCAATGCCTCTCTCAAGGTCGGCTTCCAAGGTTCTCGCGTCACTTCCGACGGTGGCCTGATCCTGGTGCGTGAACTCGACGAGCGGCTCGGGTTCGGCGAATTGATCGCGCAGCATCTGACCGACTCCCGTGGAAAGAATGCGCAACTTGGATTCGCCGACCCGCTGCGGCAATCGGTCTATAGTCGCTTGGCTGGCTACGAAGACCTCAACGACGCCGAGAGGCTTGCGCCGGACCCGCGGGATTGTGCTCCGCCCGTTCGATTAAGAACTTATCCGTAAATAGATATGGTCTGTCTCCAGCAAATCAGGGCTGCGGCTAAGGAAAGCAAGGCGAAGTAGCTGGCCTCCGATTTCTCGAAGCTGACCAGAAGTTTGCGATAACGATT
>Ga0224530_1001463_pt1 | contig 12308 bp, 11 predicted proteins | sample CBST75metaG_FD_179873 | JGI IMG/M metagenome (GOLD analysis project Ga0224530, IMG submission 179873) | Peat soil microbial communities from Stordalen Mire, Sweden - C.B.S.T75 | ecosystem: Environmental > Terrestrial > Soil > Wetlands > Peat | place: Sweden: Norrbotten County, Stordalen Mire...
TCTATGCGCTGGCCTGCTTCAACGTACTTGCTCATAACCGCGACGATCACGCGAAGAATTTTTCGTTTCTGTTGGATGCAAGAAACGAGTGGATCTTCGCGCCTGCCTATGACCTTACCTTTTCCTACGGCCCAGGCGGAGAGCAAAGCATGCTCGTCATGGGAGAGGGGAAGAATCCCGGCGCAGTCCAACTTCAGGCATTGGGCAAACAGCATGGGATAAAGAACGCACAGGAAATTCTGGCAAAGGTCAAAACTGCCGTGGCTAACTGGCGCCACTATGCCGAACAGTCAGAGGTATCGCAAAAATCCACCCAAGAGATTGCTGACAAGATCAAGTTGCCTTGAATGAGCACGATTCGCCTGCCGTTGTGCAGGCCTGGCTAACGGGCGTGAATCCGGGACTGGGAGACAGAGTGCCTCTGCGCCTGATGAGCGAGAATGAGATTGATGCTGTGGCACCGGCGATCCTGAGCACCACCAGCGCGTTTTTAGCCGTGCAGAAGGCCCGCGCAATTTGAAACGTGCCCCAAGGTCACATCACTTGCTCTTCGCGCCTCTTTTCAGACTAAAACTGTAGGAGTGGCTGCCCCAATAAATAGATTACAGGAAAGCCACGCTGCTCTCAGCAAATACACTATTTGTATGCAGCTACCTTCACTTGAACAAATACGCGATGCACAGGTTTTGGTTTACAAATCCATGCCTCCTACGCCGCAGTTCAGCTGGCCTCTCCTCAACCAGCGCCTAAAAGCAGAAGCCTGGATCAAACATGAAAATCATTCCCCAGTAGGAGCCTTCAAACTGCGTGGAGCCCTGGTCTATATCGATTGGCTGAAGCGGACGCGGACCGGCTTGTCTGGTGTAGTTGCGGCCACACGTGGCAATCATGGCCAGGGAGTTGGTATGGCCGCGCGTCTTGCTAGCTTGCACGCTGTCATCGTCGTCCCTCACGGTAACAGCCGCGAAAAAAATCGCGCCATGATTGCCCAGGGAGTTGAGCTGATCGAGCATGGCCAGGATTTCCAGGAATCGCTCGAATATGCCCGTGACATCGCTGCACAACGTAGCTTCGCGATGGTTGATTCGTTTCACGAGCGCTTGGTAATGGGTACAGCCACCTATGCTTTGGAGTTCTTTGAGACTGCGTCTCCGCTCGACACCGTGTATGTTCCCATTGGTCTTGGCTCCTCGATTTGTGGTATCGCCGCGGCGCGTAATGCTCTGAAACTGAACTGCAAAATAGTTGGCGTTGTGGCTGCGGAATCGCCGTCGTATGCCCTTAGCTATAGAGAACAAAGAGCGATAGAGGCCCCCTCGCGTACCGTGATTGCCGATGGCCTTGCCTGCCGTACTCCAAGCCCGCTGGCGCTAGAGGTCATATACAAGAATGTGGAAAGGATTGTCGAAGCCTCAGAAGATGAGATCGCCCATGCCATGCGCGTCTATTACGAAGATACTCACAATCTGGCCGAAGGAGCCGGAGCTACGGCTTTGGCTGGAGCGCTCCAGGAAATTGATGTCAATGAGGGGAAACAAATCGGCATCATTCTCACCGGAGGCAACGTAGACCGAGAGGTTTATGAACAGGTGTTAGCAGGCATCCCGAACAGCGGTTACAAAGTTTTATCGAGCTGAAAAACACCCAACCCATGAACTGTCTTACCCGGTTCAAGTTCTCCTATAGTTCGCAGCTTTTCCTCACCGAGAGCACTTTGTTCATCGACGCGAGCACGAAGTTCTTTGGCTAATCAAGCAGCCTTTGCGGCCTTCTTCTTCCCCTTGGGCAGCGGCGCAACCGTGGCGTTCATGTTCGCCTTGGAAACGCCCTTCAATACCGCCCAGCGCTTGATCTGCGCTTGACGGACGCGTTCTCGCCCCTCTGCGCTCATCTTCTTACGCTTCTTCGCATTCGGAATATTCGGAACGACAATGGCTGCCGTCTTGGACGGCCTACCCGGCTTGCGCTTGATTGCGGTCGTTCCTGCGGAACTCAAAAGTGCCTTGGCTTGCACAAGACGCGCAATCTCGGCATCGATCTCGAAAAGAATGGATTCTATCATGGTGTGGTCAGCACCTCCCCAAGCAGAATAAGCGAAAGACCGACTGGTTGGCACCTAACCTTACCATGCGGTGTGCTCCGGCGCTTCGCATGGTCGCCAGTCGTCTCAATCAAAACCCGACAGAAAGGAGGTTCGATGGCCAGGAGTGTCGCGAAACTTAAGATGGGCTTCTATCCGCTCCCCGAGAGTGAAGGCACCAATCTTCGTCAACTTCTCAGCTTCACAGGACCGGCATCGGTGGTCGATCCCTGCGTGGGGCAAGGCGTGGCTCTCAACCTGATTGCCCAAGGTGCCGACGTGCGCCGCTATGGTGTGGAACTCGATGCCGAACGGGCGCTGGCCGCAAGCGCTACGGGGATCGAAACTATCCAGGGTAATACGTTTGACGCAGTGGCCAAGCCGGAGTCCTTCTCGCTGTTGTACCTCAATCCGCCCTACGATTCCGAGATCGGCTCAATCGGCAACAGTCGCATGGAGCGCCTATTTCTTGAGCACACCTTCCGTTGGCTGGTGATGGAGGGCGTACTGGTGCTGGTTATTCCGTTCGAGCGATTGCATGAGTGCGCCGGAGTGCTCAGCTCGCATTTCGCCGGACTGAATATCTTTCGCATGACCGATGAAGAATCGGTTCGCTTCCGGCAAATCGCGGTCCTTGGAGTGCGCCGCAATGTGCGGGGCATGGCGGTCGAGGAGGCGCGGCGGCAGATTCAGCGCATCAGCCCGTATGGCAGCTTTCAGGCGTTGCCGGAACTGGCGTCGGGCGTGTTTGAGCCGTATACCGTGCCTCCAACAGGAGAGGCAACTCTAAGTTATCGCGGGTTGCCGTATGACCTGCTGGAAGACTTGCTGCCGCAGTCAGGCGCATGGAAACAGACGTTGCCGTTTCTGATGCCGCGCGAGGACGTGGCCACGGGGCGGCCGATCACGCCGCTACACGGAGGACATGTGGGGTTGCTCTGCACGGCGGGCCTGCTGAATGGAGTCTTCGGCCAAGGCGACGACCGGCACATCGCGCGATGGAGGTCGGTCAAGCATGTGACCACATTCGTCGAGGAGGACGGCGATGAGCAGATCATCCATCACCGGGAACGGTGGACCAACGAGTTGCGATTGGTATATGCCGACGGCAGAACCCTGAAGCTGACCGAGACGCCGGCAAAGCCGGAAGGAGAGGACGATGCAGAATGCGCACCTGAGGCTCGGGTTGCTTGAGTATCACCGCATGACGGAGAAGACCTCGACACGGATTCGGCTGCGTGTAGACCGCTATGTGGGCGAAGACGAACAGGCGCATCTCATCAGCGTCTTCGGCAACGACTCTGACGTTGGCGCGATCACGGCGGCGGTTCACGAGAAGGCCACCTTCACGCTGACTTTCCCGGACGGTGAAGTGAAGGAAGTGTCACTCGGCGAACACGCCTCCTGCTACAAGGGAGCCGTGAGCTTGCAGGACCGGAAGCATCCCGTGCGGCACCTGGTGGCCGTCTCGGAAGCACTGTATACCAATGGCGGCGTGGGGCGGACGATACTGCTCGGATACCAGCGCGATCAGGCTTGGGCGACACTGGTGAGCTTTCTCGGGTTGCCTGCCGAGCCGTCATGGGCTGAGCACGTTCTCGACGTGGTCGAGGCGGAAGAGCGCATCAAGCCACTCGATGGCATTGGCTGCCAGCCTGTCCTGATCGCGGCGACGACCGAGGAAATGCTTGAGCGGATCGGGGATGGACTGCGTTCCCGCGCTTTGAGCTTTCCAGGGAGGAATGGACCGATAGTTTGGCCGCGATTCTCTCTGACAGCAACAATGAACCCATCTCCGGCAGCGGCTGAATCGATAGGCTTTGGTACGCCAGTTGCCTTAATTGGGAAGAAGGTTGAATTCCGCGAAGACAGACTTCAAGCCATTCCTTGAGCGATGCAGTGAGCACGCGTCAATCAAGAATCCCTCCTGGCGACACGCGCTTTTTCGGGGAATAATCCGGCCTGACTAACCTAAAATGGACGGTTCCAAGTTGCCGAAAGGTCAAAGATCTGACAGTGTTAATGATTAGCCTTCCAGATTCACAGCAAATGCTATCGATCAGATGGTAATCTCCGGATAGGTCACCCGGCCGCGATCCTAGTGGTGAGCGCACACATGACAAATATCGTCGTAGTCAGTTCTGAAACAGGCTCTCAGTGGTTGGCGGAATCACTGAATTCAATCAGTTCAGGTCGTTGGTGGAATGGGCTACGCTATCAGTTGAAACTGGCAGACTGTTGGACCTTCCGAGAGAATTCAATCAGCACCGGATTCACCCATGGCGTTGAGGTGTCGTCGTGACCGCGAGTATGAACAGAGCGTAATTGTCGTTAGTTGTCCCAGTAGTCTCTTTGCTTTCTACGGGTGTTCATGAAACCCAGATCTATCCTTCGTGCCTCGACGATTGCCGTTTGCGCATCGCTGCTCCTTTTCATAAATCGACCAACTACTCGCTTTCCATCTCGTCCGTACCAGGCACCTGAATTCGAGTTGCTGGACCTGAATGGCAATCAGGTACATCTGGCCGATTTTCGTGGAAAAGGGGTTGTCCTGAATTTTTGGGCATCCTGGTGTGCACCATGCAGGAGAGAGCTACCGTGGTTCATGGACTTTCAGAAAGAGTATGGCCCGCGAGGACTACAAATTATCGGGGTATCGATGGATGACGGCGGGAGAGAAGCGATTGCGCCGTTCGTTCGCAGAACAGGCATAAATTATGTCGTCCTTCTCGGCGACAATCACGTCAGCTCTCTTTATGGAGGGCTGGATGTCCTGCCGACAACCTATTACATCTCCCCCCATGGAGATGTTATTGCATTCGTGAACGGTGTGATCAGCAAGTCCGAGGTTGAACGCGACATCAAACAGGTACTTAGGTCGGGTGTTAAAAACTAGGCCCCGCTCATTCAGCGCGGAGAGTCTCAGAAGGATCGAGCCAAGACGGAGCAGTTCGGCACAGGAATTCAATCAAAGAAGACTTGCTGGGAGCGCACAACTGGCTCGAAGAGGCCAGATCACTCGTCGGCCCGCACTTGCGTTCATATCGGCTCATAGGTACCGATGCACGGGCATTACGCCAGGATTCGGCATTCCGGTCGGACGACCGCTAGCCTGTCTCGGTGATCCGTCTGACAGAAAGGGAAGAGTGGACCGGTTCACAAGTATCATTAACCTGCACAGCCTCGCGCGCACGAACCTCGTACACAGCAAGGCAAAGCCAAACAAAGGTTGGTAGGGTGCCACTGAGGGTGGACCCTTGAGGGGAGAATCTATTGCTTCAAAATGCCGGCAGTTCTCGGCAGCACGGTGGACCCACGCTGGAACGAAAAACTCTACGCTTTCCTGGGCTGATGTGGCTTCTGTCACTGCTGATTTGCACGCTCGCGGTGGCGCTGGCATTTGTCTACCTCGATGTACCGATAGCTCATCGCGTCTATGGGCTTCTTGGGTCAACTGAAAGCCTGGGGAAGGGATTTGCAAGTTCCGTTCTTCTCGGTATCGAAGCAGCTGTCGCGCTGGCGCTGATTTATATTCGGGTAATGCGTGGACATTTGTCGCGCTTTGGTGAGGCGACCGCGCTCGCGTGTCTGACCTCCATCTGTGCTCACGCAATCAATGACAGCATTCTGAAGCTCTTTTTCGGAGTACCGGGTCCTGCGGTCGTGTTGCACGGAACCCGACATGCATTCGATCTCCTAACCGGCTCTTCGAACAGCAGCTTTCCCTCGGGCCACATGGTCCTCGCCGCCGCCTTCGCGGGTGTTTTCATGCGACTCTATCGAGCCAGTATCTTGCCGTTATCGGCACTGCTGCTCATTGCGGCAGTGCTGCTGATCGCAGGTGACTGGCATTTCGTCAGCGATGTAATCGCCGGAACATTCCTCGGTCTCTCGGTCGGCCTACTGGCCGGCGAGGTTTGGCTCGCCCATTCAAAATAGGAGGTTGTGCTGCTGGCAGTCCTGCAGGCTTCGGTCGGCGAAAGCTCTACGGTGGATTTCTGCACCCCTAATTAGCTGAATCGTCGGCAAATCGCGAGGTTTGGGCTCGATCGTCAGATCACTACCGCACGAAGTTGACGACAATATTCACACAAAAAACGTGGCTCCGGTCGAATAACCTATTTCAGCATTTCCCCAGTACTTCCCCCCTTTCCAAATTATCGACGAAGTTCTCCCACCGGTATTTCCTTGTGAGGTGTCCGCTTGGAATCCACATTCGATTACCTGCGCGCCCATGCTGCCGAACTCGGCTCGCGCATTCTGGAAACTTATCCGCCGCTTCAAAGCATGAAAGACCCTGTTGCGCCGCGCATTGCAACGCTTCTGCGAAAGGCACTCCCTGCACAGGCACTTGCGATCACAGGCACTGCGAAGTACCTGCGTAATGCCAAGTCCGCGCGTATCGTAGCCGAGTGCGGGGCAGGCAAAACCTACATGGCACTGGGCGCGATCCATGTGCTGGCCGAGGGACGGCCTAGCACAACGCTGGTGATGTGCCCTTCGCACATTACGCACAAGTGGGCGCGTGAGGCTCTGCTGACTGTGCCGCGCGCCAGAACCTTTCTGATCGAGGATATGCGCAACGGCGGCGATCCCAAGAAGCCGCACGGCATCTGCGAAGTCAAACTGCGCAAGGGCAGGATCGTGTACGAGGGATTGCGCTTGTCGCTTGCCGAGTTGCGGCGCATGGGCCGCAAGGAGTGGCGGAGTCGTTGCTCTGGTCCAGTGTTCTTCATCACCGGCAAGGACAAGGGGAAGCTGGGCTACTACTGGGAGCACGCCTATATCAAGGCAAAATCCGGGCCAAATCTCGGAGGCGTCATCAATCCCGACACCGGCGCGGCGATCCTGGACTCGGAGCGGCAGAAGCTTACCCATCTCGACTTCGTTGACAAGATCAAGCTCTTTGAATCGCTCACTCTGCCGCAGGGCGGCACTATGCGCTATTCGGCACTCTGGCAGGCGGACCGCGAGCGCATTCAGCGCATGGCGCCGATTGAGTACATCGGTCGGTACATGGGCGGATGGTTCGACTTTGCCATCGCGGATGAGTTGCACCAGTTGGCCGGCGACACGGCTCAGGGCAACGGTCTCGGCGTATTGGGACGAGCGGCAAAGCGGCTGATCGCTCTCACCGGCACTCTAATGGGCGGCTATGCGGACGATCTCTTCAACATCTTCTACCGCATGGAGCCGTGCACGATGGCCGGCGAGGGATTTGCCTACGGCGGCCAAGGCCGACGCGACTTTCAGCAGCAGTATGGTGTGCTGGAGACCATCGAGAAGGTGCGGGAGACGGACAACGCCTGCTCGCGAGCGACGAAGAAGACGATCCAGGTGCTGAAGAAGCCGGGAGCTTCGCCGCTGCTGTTCGGAAAGTTTCTGATGAACACGACGGCGTTTCTTTCGCTCGAAGATATTGCGGACAACCTACCGCGCTACGACGAGAGTGTGCTATCGGTTGAGATGGACGAGGAACTGGCCAAAGCCTACGAAGAACTCGAAGAGGACATACGGTCGGCCATTCGGTCGCATCGGGGCAACAAGAGCCTGATGAGCATTCTGCTCAACACGCTGCTGCTCTATCCCGACCACCCTTTCGGCTTCGAAGACATCTGGGCGCGGGCCTTTGACGCGGAGACCAAAGAGTATGTGAAGTTCCTGGTGACGACGCCCCAGAACCTCAAGGAGGACGGTCTCTATTCGAAGGAACGCGCGCTCATCGCCGATGTGCGTGAGGAACTCAGGCAGGGGCGGCGCTGCCAGGTCTATGCGACTTACACGGGCGAGAAGGATGTTACCCTGCGGCTGGAGTCTGTGCTGCGGCAGGCGGGATTCCGGGTTGCCGTGCTGCGCTCTTCGGTTGCCACCGACAAGCGTGAGGATTGGTACGAGCGGCAATTGAAGGGCGGAGTCGAAGTTGTGATCTGCCATCCAAAACTGGTGGAGACTGGCCTCGATCTGTTGGCCTTCCCGACGCTTTACTTCTACGAGACCGGCTATTCGCTCCACACACTACGGCAGGCAAGTCGCCGCTCATGGCGCATCGGCCAGCGGCACGCGGTGCGCGTCAAGTTCGTGACCTATACGGGCACCATGCAAGAGACCTGCCTCCGTTTGATGGGCAAGAAGATGCTCGTCGCACTGATGATGGAGGGCAAGTTCTCTGGTGAAGGGTTGCAATCGCTCGACACCGACGAAGACCTGATGAGCGCCATGGCGCGCGAGTTGGTCGAGAAGGCCGGCGTCGGGGCAAGCGCCGATCAGATGTGGCGCTTATACCGAGCTCGGTATAAGCGCCACTATTCCGAGTTGGATGTTATGCCGAGTGACTCAATGCCCACGTTGGAGGCTGAAACCCATTTCTCCAGCAGGGACGCGGTGCAACTGGAACTGTTCTGCTGAGAGAATTGATGCATCTACTCGGCATAATCTCAGGTCTTACAGATCATTCAAGAACGACAACAACGTATCATCGGGCTTGTACCGGCGCAGTTTGGCTTCCAAAGGCTGCACTTTGGCCAGGGCCTGTTCCTTCATGGCGAGATTTGCATCAAGGTAAATCTGAGTCGTTTCGATTGATTCATGACCCAACCACAGTGCTATCACGGTTCGATCTACCCCAGCCAGAAGCAATTCCATGGCTGCCGTATGTCGAAGAATGTGTGGACTAACGCGCTTCTTGCCGAGTGACTGGCAACCAACAGAAGCAGTGGCAACATGTTTGGATATGCAATATTGAACGCCGTCGGCACTCAATCTTCCGCCGCGAGCATTTGTGAAGACTAGTCCCTCATCGCCGCGATCCGGTTCCTTCAACCACTCTCGCAATACAGACTCTGTGCGTTTGGCGAGCGGTGTGCAACGTTCCTTTCGGCCCTTGCCCATTACCCTCACATGGGCGCCGGTCTTTAGAAAAATGTCTTCTCTTTTGAGAGTGATCATCTCTGAAAGTCGCAGGCCCGTTTGCAAGGCCATCAATATCAGCATTCGATCTCGTCGACCAGCCCAGTTCGTCAGGTTGGGTGCCTGAAGTAGAGCCTCAGCTTCCGGTCGGGAAAGAAAACCAACCAAACTTCGATGGTACCGCTTCGGGGGAATTGCCAACACTCGTTGAATTTGCGCGGCGTGTGTGGGCAATTCAAAAGACAGATAGCGGAAGAACGACCGAATCGCGCTGAGGCGCAGGTTGCGACTACGAGGGCTAATTCCGCGTTGATTCTCAAGATCATCGAGAAACGCCACAATCAGAGGAGCTTCAATCTCTTCAAGCAACAGGCTCGACGGAGGCTTTCGCAGGCGTTTATCGAGAAATCTCAGCAACAACCTGAATGTGTCACGGTAGGAAGAAATCGTATGCGAACTTACCTGCATCTGTCGAAGCAGTCGGCTGGTAAAGAAGCTTTGAAGAAAGGGTGCGAGGCTGTGAGGCGTATTCATAGCGCTTCCTCCCAGCGGCTGTTGAGTTTGCCGACAGCCAGATTCATCAATTCGGGGTATTCGGTAAGGTACCAATACGTGCATTCAACAGAAACGTGGCCTAGAAATGTCGACAGTATCGGCAGGCGCTGCTCAACGTCTTGGCCGGCGCGATACCAGCCAATCAGTGTTTGCACGGCGAATCGATGTCGAAAATCTTGCAAGCGGGGTCCCCGTCCCGAAAGTTTCTTCCGAAGACCGATGGAGACAGATAGAGAGGTGAAGACGGAGTATGCAATTCTCCGACACAGCCGTGTTCCTCGCGAACTTATGAATAAATGTGGAGACAATTCTGAGAAGTGTTGAGCAGTGCGCCGCTCCAAGTACGCTCTTAGCTGATCCACTGTGGACGGATGGATCGGAACCAAACGAGACTTTCCGAACTTGCTGTTACGCACAGTAAGGATTCCATTCTCCAAATCAACGTCTTCGACGCGCAGTTCGAGGGCCTCGCCACTACGCAGCCCGGACACAGCAAGAAGGCCTAACAGACAATAATAGGTCCGAAGTGGTCGATCGGGCTCGTACTCATATGCTGCCTTCATTAACCGCTGAACTTCATCGTCGCTGTAAATATGGGGACGAGGGCGGCGGTCTATCTTTGGCAACAGTGTATCGGCTGGAACTTCTGTGCGGACATCAAATGATGTCATGTATCGAGCGAACCCGCGCACAATCTTCAGCCGCTCTTGAGGTGACGTTCCTGTTACCTGTCTGGCCCAATCGAGCGCCACGGATGCGCTGATAAATCTTACCTTCCGGCTTTCCAGAAATGACAGGAACTTTGGTAGCCGCACACCTTCTTTGTACAGCTTGTAGCCCAGGCTGCGACGCATGGCCAAGTATTCATCCAGATGTTCTTGCAATGTCATCATGCGACACCTCCCGGCCAAGGTTGCGCCAACGGGAGAAGCCGGTCAACATCAACTTTTGTATAGATGAATGTCGTCTTGGGAAGGGAGTGTCGCAACACTTGGCCGATCTCCGCAAGCGCCGCACCATTCTTCAACATATCCGTGGCCAATGCATGTCGAAACTGGTGAGCACCTCTGCTGCGGGTATGAATTCCGGCTCGCTTCAAAGCATATTTCACGACTAGGCTAACTGCATTTGGTCGCTTGAAACCTATATGAGGAGCTGGTATGCGCAAAAATATACGCCGACTCGAAACGGTTGGACGATCATTGCGCAGGTACGCGGCAATGGCTTCGCCAACATCTGGAGGCAGAGGAAGACGACTAGGCTTTGCACCCTTGCCACACACTGATACTGTTCCCTTCGTCCAGTCGATGTCATCGAGTGTGAGGCCGCCAACCTCTGCGGACCGTAATCCAAGACGCGCCAATAGCAGCAGAATCGCGTAGTCTCGCCGTCCAATTGCGGTCTTCCGATCACAGCTTTCCAGGACACAATTAACCTGCTGGTTTGTCAGCCCTTTTGGAATATTCGCATAGCGCCAGCTTGCAACACTAGGTACCGACGAGGAAATGTCCCGCTTGAGAAATCCACTATATTGCAAATAGTTCAAGAATGAACGCATCGCGGATGTAGTCTGTTTTGCGCTTGCTGCCGATTTGCGTGCGGCCTCGAATCGAACGAAGCTGCTTACATCCTTGGGTCCAATTGCAGACAAGATAACATCGTTCTCCCCAAAGCAATGAGAAAGGAACAATCGGACAGCGGCATGATGCCATTCGATTGTGCCTGGAGAAAGCGCACGCTGTTGAAGTAAATAGGCCGAGTAGTTGTCCGCAATCACTTCTCTTTCTGTTTTGTTGGGAACAACGGGCTGCCGAATAATGTCTTTCTCAAGTAGGATGTCGAGAAGCATACGAACTGTCGTTGCGTCGCCTCGCTTGACACAGCCAAAACGGGCAACATATTCGGCTGCATGACCGGCAGTAAGATTCGCAATGTCGACATCACATCGCGCGAGCCACTGCCCGAACTTATGCGCGCCACAAAGCCGGACATGAATTGAATGTGGAGCGTACCCCTGTCGTGAGAGTTCTTCCGCCAGGAGTTGGATATGTGGCCCGAATTGGCCAGATCGAAATCGCTGGATTGTTCTGCTGTCTTTGACAAATCGTTCCATAAAATCCTCCGGACCGCAGTGTTTCATGGCGTTCCGTAAGGTGTCGCGCGATTATGCCGAGTAGCCTGATTCTGGATATCATCCAAAAAGTTCCAGCTGAACCGCGTCCCTGCTGGAGAAATGGGTTTCAGCCTCCAACGTGGGCATTGAGTCACTCGGCATAGTCCCAAACTCGGAATAGTGGCGCGAGTTAGAGAGAGAACGCGAGAAAGTGCTTCCTCAGCCCGCAGCCGAGCGCGTTGAAGAGGCCCCACTTCCATCGCTCGAATCGCAGATCGCCGCCGCACAAGAACTACTCCCGGTTGGAACCGGAATCCATCTGGTTGATCCGCCAGCAGTTAACGAGAAGCGGACAAAACGATCGCTCTGGTCCACAGCCACCGAACCCGCCATCCAACTCAACCTGTTCGGCTGAGACTGTACGTTGTTTCCCCCAATTCCGAGTAATCTCTTGACGTCGCAATTGATGCAGAAAACGGTTTCAAAAGAAAGCTCTCGGTATATATTGCTTCCGACGCTTCGGAAGGATTACACTTGTTTGAGGAGAGCGCATCCATGACCACCCAGATTGAGGTTTTGACAGCAACTGAAACGGCAGTCGTTGCCGGTGTGTCGGTGCGGGATGTGAATCGGATCATCGACGAGAGGATTCTT
>Ga0224530_1001464_pt1 | contig 12301 bp, 10 predicted proteins | sample CBST75metaG_FD_179873 | JGI IMG/M metagenome (GOLD analysis project Ga0224530, IMG submission 179873) | Peat soil microbial communities from Stordalen Mire, Sweden - C.B.S.T75 | ecosystem: Environmental > Terrestrial > Soil > Wetlands > Peat | place: Sweden: Norrbotten County, Stordalen Mire...
GAGGAATCTCTCTTCTTTGTCGCCCCCCCGCGCAGGCGGGGATCCATGCTTTCTTAGCTTAAGTTTTTAAGAAAGATTTAATCTTCTCTTTGCTAGCATGGCCGCATGCGAAAGACGGAGAACAACTATGCCTTTATTGACGGACAAAATATCTATAAAGGCATCAAAGACCTAGAATGGACGCTCGACTGGAAAAAATTCAGGGTCTACCTCAAAGAAAAATATAATATTGCTGTTGCATATATCTTTCTTGGATTTATTCCTGAAAATCAAAAGCTTTACCAATATCTCAAACAGGACGGCTTCATCCTTAGATTTAGACCAGTGACCTATGGTAAGGGAATAATAAAAGGCAATGTTGATGCTAACCTTATATTGCAAGCGATGATAGATTTAAAAAATTACGACGGAGCTGTCATCGTATCAAGTGATGGAGATTTTTATCCTCTCGTCGAACATCTCATAAAAAAAGGAAAATTGAAGCGAATTTTATGCCCATCTCATAAAAAATGTTCTTCACTGCTGAAAAAGTTGGCACACGATAAAATTGATTCCTTAGAAACGCTCAATAAACTGCTTTCTGAAAAACGAATTGGCCCGCCTCATTTCTGAGGCGGGCCAATTTATGAGAGCACCCCGAAGGACGGAACCTTTTGGCGTGTTGATCCCTGGTGATTACTCCACCATCTTACCAATCTACCCAACCCTGTCAAATTCGATTTAATGATTTTTTAATGTTGCCTTGCCACGCAAGTAAGTCATCCTCGCGGAAGCGAATAGCCGTGCTTTCTCTATCATGCCGGACTCGATCCGGCATCCATACCTTTAAAAATATTCTCCTATCATTTTCCTTCGGTATAAATCTGGCTTTCGTCAGGACGACAAAAGAGGATGCTATTTTAAGACTTTGCAAAACTTACTGTAAAATCCATCTCTCCATCTCCCCAAAAAACTTTTCCTTCGTAAATCGTTTTTCAACTTCGGCAATAGCATTTTCCGAAAACTTTTCATATTCCTCTTTGTTGGTCAAAATCTCACGCAATGCACCGCCAAGTGCCCCCGCATCCCTTATCGGCACCGTCCTTCCCGTGATACCATCAATGCTTACTTCCGGAACGCCGGTTGAAAGATCCGTGTTCACCACCGGTTTACCGCACGCCAACGCCTCGATCTGCACGATACCGAAAACTTCCGACGGTTCGCAAGAGGACAGCGCAAAAATATCGCACGCATGATAATAAGGGACAAGATCATCCACGGGATCGATGATATGAACCTTTTCGCCGATCTCCAATTCATCAATCTCTTTCTGTAAAATATTTTTCAGAGGTCCGCTGCCCACAATGAGCAGATGCGCAGGAACGCCTTTCATCGCCGCGATAAGATAAAGAAATCCTTTGTAATACACCAATCGCCCGACTGAAAGCACGAGTGGCGTCCCAAATTCTTGCCGTATCTCCGCAATTTTTTTCTGTATGTCGCCGGTCATCTTGAACCGCGCGGGATCAATGCCAAAATAAATCACCCGGCATTTTTCCGAAAAATCACGGAGCATCGATGAACTCTTGATGATCGCCTTGTTCGAAACGAAAATATGATCCGCCCGACCGAGCGCAAAACGGATGAACGGAATGAACGGAATTTTTGTCAGTCTTTGCCGGACAATATCCGAATGATACCAAACGAAAACTTTTTTCTTTCGCCCGAAAAACCGATATGCGACGAAGGCGAGCGGAAATGGCTGATGCAGGATGATCACATCCGCATCCGCCGCCAGTTTTCGGAACAGACGAAAAAAATCCAGAGATATCGGCATGCCGGATACGATACCCCAGCTTCCTGCCCGATAGGTCGGCACGCCATTCACCATGTCGAGCTTTCGCTTGCCGCGCGGCTGGCAGACCAGATTTGTCACGGTCACGCCGTTCCTGCCGTTAAAATGTTCGGCAATATCCTGCGCCACCGTCTCCACGCCGCCGATCCACGGCGCATAAAGTTTATTGACCTGAAGAATACGCATAGTTATGTTCCTTCATTTTACCACGCCGAGCTTACCCCGTCAGTCTTTCCAAACTTTGCCATCCCAAACCTCTTTCGTCGTCCTCGCGAAGGCGCTTTTCTTTTGTCGTTCCCGTGCCCGCCTGCGCGGGTACAGGCTCCAGCGGGAATCCAAACGTTTCGTCATTCCGACTTGTCTCGCCAAAGGGCGGGAACTCTGCGAGGAATCTCTCTTCTCTGTCGCCCCAGTTACTCAAAGAACTCCGGCAGGAATCAGAATTTTAATTTTTCTTAAACCTGTCGCCCCCGCGAAGGCGGGGGTCCATGCTTCCGATTTTTTTCTTTTAGAATTTTTTAATCTCCATTTCAGTATCGTGTTCAGATGGGAGATCCCGTTGCGGAAAATAGTTACAAAAAAGCGAAATATCAAGCAGAAAAATTCTATAAAAAGATCGGCTATGTGTGGTGTTCCGCGCTCCATGATCATGTCGTTTTTAATCGCGCAGGATTTCGGCATTTGATGCGAAAAGGAAAAATATGGCGACCTAAAAGTGAACAGAAACGAAGATTCGCATTATTACCGTTCGTGGAAATGATAATAGAAAATCCAGCCGCTCATTTCACTACGAGACAGGGATCAAACGTGACTTTCTGGTCCTTCTCTAAACAGGACAATAACGAACGTATTACGTTGATAATCCGACAGGTCGGCAACGGAAAAAAGCACTTCTTCAGTATTTTTTGAGATAAATAAAGCTCTCCCGCGGCAAGCCGTCGGGGTATCGGGGAATTCAAAACTCCCCGATACCCTTCACGCGGCCATACGGCCGCATCAATGCGTTTGGGAAGCTTTTCCATCCTTCGCGTCCGCAGAAAAGAAAGCGGACGCTCCGGGCTTGGCTTCATATCCCATCCCAAGGGACGGGATATTCGCCTAAGATGGAATAAAAAATCGCTCAACGAAGAGCGAGTTTTTATCGTGCCCGCCTCAGCCTTGTAACCTTATGGTTGCGTTTACGCCGAAAGAGATAATAAATATCTCGCAGGCATGATTCTATCCTATCAAACCGCTCCGCCAAGTCAAATTCGATTTAATGATTTTTTAATCTCATTATCTTTGTTTTGTCGCCCCCGGCCTCTTTCCGTCATCCTCCGCGAAGGTGGAGGTGCGGGGAATTGAACCCCGTGGGTTTTGGATGGTAGGCCAAATCCAGCACCAACGCCACCCCCACCAAGAAAAATGATAACGAACGGACATTAATAAAAGATTAAAAGCCATTTGACAATATCGAGCAGATACATAAACTGAAAATATGGTTGGTAGGCCAGATCCCAGTGCCACGTTTGGGCTGACAAAAAGCACACTAGAAATAGTGTGCTTTTTGTTTTAATCCATCTTAGGCGAATTCCCCGCGCTTGAGCGCAAGGATGAAATCAAGCCCGGAGTGTCCTCTCTTTTTTTGTCATCCCCGCGAAAGCGGGGACCCAGGTTTCCAGTTTTCTTCTTCCTATTCGGCTTTTGCTGCATCATGCAATACGGCCATCGTTTGCCGCGCCGCCTCATCCCAGGAAAACCGTTTTATATTTTCTTTTCCCTTTTGGATCAGCTCGTTTCGCAAAGTTTCATTCGTAGACAATTTGATCATCGCGTCCGCAATTTCTTGCGGAACATAAGGATCAACATACAAAGCACCATATCCGCCCACCTCCGGCAACGAGGATGTATTCGACGTAATAACCGGTACGCCGAGCGACTGCGCTTCGAGAACCGGCAGTCCAAAACCTTCATAAAGACTCGGGAATATAAGACTTATCGAGCCGCGATACAATGCCACTTTTTCAATATCGGAAATAAAACCAGTTTCTATAACGGCATGCTCAATACCAATGTGTTTCGCATAGTCCGCAACATTAAAAAAACTTTTATCGATCTTCCCTGCCAGCACCAATTGAAAATCCGGATGCTTTTTAACAATTTCAGACAAAGCATCAAGAATACGTTTGATATTTTTGCGCGGACGGGTGTTGCCGACATAGAAAAAATACTCTTCGTTGATATGCCACTTTTTCTGAGCCCGAACGATGTCTTCATCGTGTGCAACAGGTAATATAGGCGCGCCTTCAGAAACCACGGTGATATTTTTCAGTGAAATGCCATATACTGCCGAAACTTCGGAACGAGAAAAATCCGATACGGTCGCAACGCCTAAAGATCTCCACTTTACAAAAAAGCGCACGAGCAAAAGATACAATTTCGTAAACATACTCCGGGACTCCTCCCTGAACCGCGCATCGGCGCAATCATGCACTGTTGCTATCTTCCGTTTATACCACAACGGGACCGCCACTGATGGGCACCATAAAATATCTATGGCATTTTTTCGGCAAGCTCGCGGCAGCCACCATTGTTGCAACAACATCAATCGCAGGGATGATATTTTTCCTTGCGGCACCTCAATGAACACAACGTTCTCTGCCATCAAAGAAGAGAATATTGTGCAGGACTTTCCGTTCACAAAAAGAAAAAATCTGTCGCTCGGATTCTGTTTGATGGCTGAACCAAGAATGTTCAGTACAAAAACCTCGATTCCCTGCAAATCGATGTATTGAATAAGATTTACGCCAATGTTCATTTTTAATAATTTATCCTTAAAATAAAGTCTCGAATTGAAATTTTAAATTTAAAAACTGTTTTCCATCGTAACACATAATATTATATACTATATAAACAATGGTTTATGACTGTTTTCCATTTTTTAATGAGTTAGACCTTCTTGAAATAAGACTTAACACGCTCAATAATGTCGTGGATAAGTTTATTCTCGTCGAGGCAACGGAAACTTTTCAGGGAAAACGAAAACCCCTATATTTTAAGGAAAATAAAAAAAGATTTGAAAAATTTCTAGATAAAATCATCTATGTTTCCTGTGAATTTCCGCAAAAAACACAATCTTCGTCTTGGGAACGCGAATATTATCAAAGAAATAAAATAGTCGCCGGACTTTTAAATGCAACAAACGATGACTGGATTATCTTATCAGATATCGACGAAATCCCATCCCCCCCCCTCCATAGAAGAAGCTAAAAAAATTCCTAATAAAATAACCGTTTTTGATCAACGTTTCTTTTTATACTTTTTGAACTGCGAGAATAAAAATCGATGGTGCGGGTCTGTGATGTTCAACTATCACTATCTTCAAAATCATTCCCCACAAGACCTTCGCAGAATAGTCGTCATGTGCGAAGCGCTTAAGCATGATCGGCGTTTCCCTTATTTTTTTAAAACAGCAACCGAATTCATATATCTTACAAGAATAAAAAAAATGTCGATTCGTATCACTAAAAATGGTGGATGGCATTTTACTTACATCGGTAACGTGAAAAAAATCAGTGAAAAGTTACACTCATTTGCGCATACCGAATTGAGCACGATAGCAAATGACGAAGTGTCTACAGAAAAGATGATTAATGCAGGAATAAACATTTTTAATGGGAAAAAAGAATGTCATTTTGTAAACATAGATAAAACATTCCCTGTTTACCTACGGAGAAATATAGAAAAATATATAAAATTCATAAAAATGAACGAGTGAGAATTTTTTCGCTCTTTCATTTTTACATCTAATGAACCTAACTAAATTAGTATTAGAAGTATTTAGCCGTCTACTATTAAACAATCTCAATTTCTGGTAGTGGAAATATAAGTTTTCCACCAGCTTTGCAAAATTCCTTTTCTCTCTCGACAATATTATCCCGGAAATGCCAGGGCAGAACCATAAAATAATCAGGTTTCATTGCCTTCGCGTCGGCTTCGGAAATAATCGGAATCATAGTCCCTGGTGTATATCGCCCAAATTTATATTCGTTTACATCCGCAATGAAAGGAATATCTTCTTTGGTTATACCGCAATATTGAAGGATCACATTCCCCTTTGTTGAAGCTCCATAACCAAATATTTTTTTACCCTCTCCTTTTATTTTTTCGATCAAGGCCAATAGATCCTTTTTATGCGCTTCCGTTTTTTTCTTGAATTGTTTATAAATCTCGAGAGCATAGAATCCTCCGTCACTTTCCCCTTTCAAAACCCTATCAATTTCTCCGGTTGCTTCCTGATAGCCGGAGTCTTTCTTTGCCAGCGTCAAAGCAAAACTAGCTCCATTAATCCTATTAAATTCTATGTCGATTATCTTTAAATTAGACCTATCGGCCATCCATTTGAATTGCTGAAGCGCATAGAATTCCAAATGTTCGTGGCAGATCGTGTCATAAGAAACATTCTTGATCATCTCCGGCATGTAGCTCTGCTCGACAACCCAAATACCATTATCGTCCAAGACGCTTTCTATTTCCTTCATGATCGCAAGCGGATGCGGCAGATCGTAGAACATAGCGATCGAGGTGATAACTTTTGCTTTCTTATCCCCCCGCTTTTCTTTCACGATCCGCTCCGAGAAAAAATCGGCGACCGATTCGACATAATTCGGATAAAACTCTCTGAATTTTTTCGATGTGGGATCGATCCCCAATAGATCAAGGTTTTTATTCTGATATGAAGAAAGCAAAGTGCCATCATTGCTCGCAATATCAATGACCAGATCAGAATTGGAAAGCGGAATACGGCCCTCTATCTTTTTCACTATGTCCGAAAGATGGGCGACCATGGATTTGTTCAGGCCTGAACGATAACCATAATTATCGCCGTACAACTTTTCCATTTGGTAATCATGCTTCAACTGAACCAACCCGCACGAGTTATCGCCAAAGCATTTTACCAGCTCAAGCGGCCCCTTTTCGATATCTTCCCCCTTCTTCGGGAAAACCCCGGTCAACGCCTGCTCTCCCAGATCAATGATCGAAACCAAATTTTTATTCCCGCATATCCGGCACTCCTCAATTTCTTTATACAACATAGATTTATTAATATGGCTTGTATATATGATACCTAAATAAACCCCAAACTTCCATAATTATTTATCACCCAGAGCGGCTATATGACGAGCCCTCTCATCGCGGCGCCGCTGAAGTAAAAGGTCAAACACAGGCGCGATTATCCCTATGGGAAAAATTGCAATTGCCAAAGCCTCCAGCTTCCATAAAGGATTTGTCGTTAATTTTGAAAGATAAAGACGATAGGACTGCATATTATAACCCCCTATCCGACGCTGAATAACAAGATTTCTCAATTTTCTCCACGGTTCTTTATCAACGATTTTCTGCTTAGCTTCAGAAGAAATCTCATCAAACGACCAGACAAGCTTAGGCCATTTAAACATCCAGATACCAAAACTACGAGGGGTCCATTGGGAATTCCCTAAACGAATAGTGATATACGGATAAGCAATAACAAAAATTGGGGTCGCTATCTTTTTCTGGAAAATAACACCCATATGAACAAACTCTGTTCCGAAATACGATGCCCGATCACGTTCCAACCAAACACTGCGTCTAATCACAACGGAACCGATAAATGAAAGATGTTTTGCGGTATCGACAAAAAAACGATCGAGCTCACGGGGGGCATATGCCTTATTTTCTCGTACCATGACACGCTGACTCTCAACAGTAGTTGATAAATTAACGTCTCGCTCTTCGCCGTTCACCACCACTAGATCATATCCTGCGGTAATAGCTTTTTTTACAGCAGCGATCGCACCGGGTTTCAGTAGATCGTCATCGGTAAAAAGCCAGCAAAATTCACCGTGAGCCAGTTCGACCGATTTATCATAATCCTGATCAATACCCCCCTTCGCCGCCAAACGAACGTAACGGATGCGCGCATCCTTACTGGCTAAACCCTCTAAAACCTCTTGGGTCTTATCGGTCGAAGCACCATCCACCACTAATAATTCGACGTCGTCTTCCAACTGAGGAATGATACTGTTCAATGTCTCGCCAATATAGCCAGCGCGATTATAAGTAGCGATACAGATGGATAGAAGAGGTTTATTCATTCCTTATATCACGAATTCACTTTTTTACCTGTCTTTTTTCACAACAAGTGTTGCAAAAGTATATTGATATTTTCCTAAGAAATTGAAGTCCGGATTTGGACACGCCCATTGCGGTTCATCTATTACATTACAATCCCGCATTAATGGTAATAAACGATTTTTTAAATCTTGTTGCGTATAAAGTCTCGCGTCGACATCTGGTTTAAGATCGCCCGACATCCATCCTTCTTTATAATCGCACGTCATAACAAATACTCCTCCGGGGGCTAGCAGCCCAACGACACACTTTATGAATGATTCATCGTCTGGGTCATGTTCGATAACTGAAGTTGAAAAAATGATATCATACGAATTTTTAACGGTAGATGGTTTTGTATAATACTCTTGTAGAGAATAATTTAATACTGGGTCAACCTCCTCGACCTTGACCCCCATTTTTTTCAAACTCATCGAAGCAGTATCTTCGTAACTACCAACGCATAGCACTTTCGGATTTTTATAATGGGGAATATGGTGCCACACCGTATCGAATACAAATGCTTGCTGAACATTTGCTTCCGGAATTTTTTTAGAAATCGTCAACGGAACCAATTCCGTTATCTTATCAATTGCTGGTTTATATAACTCACGCGCCTCGTCATCTAAAATGCGATTTAGAGATACACCACTAGGAACTTGTATCGGATGGTATGGTTTAATATCTGTTGCATTCATGTCATCTTTTGCCATTTTCTCGGGATCTCTCAACCAGGTAAATGTTCTATCTGGTTTTAAAATAAATCTTCTCCACTTCGAATATAACTTCCTCGCAAAGCTTCTTTGGGATTTTAATGGCTGTGATTGTTTTGTAAATATCGAATCCAAAATTCTTTCGTAATCCCATAAAAGATTTTCTACGTCCCAGTCCCTGGAATGCTCTTGCAATGGCCCAAATCCGTTTTTAATTATGGTTCGCAAACTGTTCTTTGCAATGCATATTGAAGGTGCTGTATCGAGAATGTGCCGAAACATCAAGCTATCAGATACGGCAATAGGCCTCTGAACTGCCATCGCCATATCAATCACACTAGACAATCCCCGATCACCCATATCTTCATATAAAAAGACATTGACAGTGTTTTTCGCCAAAAAATCTAATACACCTTTATTGTCTAGGAAATCGTGAGAAATCACCAACTCAATGCCTGGTTTGGTTATGATGGCCCTACATCTTTCTGCGACATCCTTTGCATTAGCACCATTCTTATCTCCAAAATCGGCTGACGGAATATTCAGTCTTATAATAGCCTCGTCGAATTCTTGTTGAACTAGTTGCACAATCCTTTCGAAACCTTTTCCCGGGGTGGCAAAACCAAAACTACCAATAGTAATTTTTTCGGGGAGTGAAAATGTATTCTGATATGGCTGTATTAATCTCCCAGTTTTATAAACAAGATCATTACGTAAAAATAAAGTTGGGTCTGGAGCGATATAAAAATCAAACAATGAATTATATAAGCGCTTAGTTCTGCCGAATATAAACTTTTTCCTATATGCAGTAGCTAGGTCGGCAACTTGTTGAGTCACTTCATGTATAATACCGATCTGCTTAACCTTAATAGATGTGAGATTATTTCTATAAAAAACCCCACCCACCCTCGTTGCAATCCACGGCAATACTGGTGGTATATAATTATAGATAATAGCAGAGGGCTTATGTTCAGCAAGCGCGTTATTCAACTCATTTAACGAAGAACATTCGACTCGAACAAAATCATATTTTTTTGAGCGAGAGAGAATATCGGTAATATTTTTACCGAACTCATACACGCCACATTGTGTTCTTTCGTGAGAAATGAATAGGATTTTTTTGTTCATAGATTTTATACGGCTAAAATCACATTAATTTTACTGATTATTATATTTTTTGACATCACTCATAACCATAATTTTGACCAATTTTTTAAAATCGATACCAGGAGACCAATGAAGCACTTTCCTTGCCTTTGATACATCGCCAACCAACAAGGGTGCATTTCCTGGAACATTGCCAGAAGCTGCCGCTTTTACGATAACTTGCTTCGTTTTTACATTCACGGCCCTATACGATCCTTTACTTTGAATCCATGCCAATTTTATACCGACACACCTGAAGGCCTCATCAATAAAGTCCCTTACTGAATGCAATTTCCCGGTAGCAATAACATAATCATCCGGTTTCTTTTGCTGAAGCATTTTCCACATCGCCTCTACATAATCGCCTGCATAACCCCAATCTCTTTTAGCACTGACGTCTCCTAAAACAATCTCCTTTTGTAGGCCAGCATAAACTCGAGCGACGCCTATGCTTATTTTTCTCGTAACAAATTGTTCTCCTCGCATTTCCGACTCATGGTTATACAATATACCACTACAAGCAAATATTTTATAATTTTCGCGATAGTATTTTACCGACCGAACAGCGGCCAATTTTGAAAAACCGTAGGGATTTCTCGGAAAAAACGGTGTCTTTTCATTTTGGGGATAAATCATTGCGTCGCCAAAAAGTTCGGAAGATGCCGCTACAAATAATTTCGTCTTGCGCGAAAGATCCTTGATAGCGTTTAGTAAAGTCAAAACGCTATCGATATTATCACGATATGCCAGGGACGGATCTTTAAGGGAAGGATGTATCGAGCTTTGTCCTGCAAGATGATAAACCTCGCCAAATCTGTATTTTTTTATATACCCCGACAGTAAGCGAGTGTTATTAATATCCCCTCGCAAAAGCTTTATTTTTTTAAAATCATCCTTCGGTAACGCGGAAAGATTGCCTACATCTTCCGGTTCGAAAGATCGAACAAGACCGTATACTTGATATTCCTTCTCTAATAAAAAACGTGTCAGGAAATATCCGTCTTGACCACCGATTCCGGTGATAAAAGCTGTTTTCATGCAAGTATCTATATTTTAGCGAGGCGCAAATAATTTATAATAAGGACATGAGACCAATGCGAACCACGGGCATTGCATCGAATATCTTACAGTATTGCTCGCAGGAAACCACCTACCTATTTTCTCTGCGCGCTATTTCAAATATCGTTCTGCTTCGGGGCGGCAATATCCGCATCCACCATGATCTTCACAAGATCCTCAAACTTCGTTTTTGGTGACCAGCCAAGTTCCTTCTTGATCTTTGTGATATCAGCGATAAGATCCTCGACTTCCGTCGGACGGAAATATCGTTGATCTATCTCTACATATTTCTGCCAATCACCCAAATCAGCGGAGACAAAGGCTGCCGCCAAAAATTCCTTGATAGAGTGCGATTCTCCCGTGCCGACAACGTAATCGTCCGGCTTCTCCGCCTGAAGCATCATCCACATAGCCTCGACATATTCGGGTGCATATCCCCAATCGCGGCGGGCATCAAGATTACCAAGATATATTTTTTTATCCAAACCCGCCTTAATGCGTGCCACACCGCGCGTAATTTTTCGAGTCACAAAATTTTCGCCACGGCGCGGACTTTCATGGTTGAACAAGATACCATTGACGGCGAAAATTCCATAGGCCTCTCGATAATTGACCGTCGCATCATATGCAAACACCTTTGCGCAGCCATAAGGACTTCGGGGGTGGAACCTTGTCGCCTCGTTCTGAGGAGGAGGTGTTGCGCCGAACATTTCAGAGGAACTTGCTTGATAAAATTTGATCTTTTTCCCGGAGAACTTTTCAAAATTTCTAATCGCCTCAAGAATACGGATCGCACCGAGCGCGACGACATTCGCCGTATATTCGGGTATGTCAAAAGAAATACGGACATGACTCTGAGCCGCCAGATTGTAAATCTCATCCGGTTGAATTTCATAGATCAACGAGAACAAATTACCCGAATCGGTTGCGTCGCCATAATGCAATATCATCCCTGGCCCTTTCTGGTGTATATCAGGATGTAGATGCTCGATCCTACCTCTATTAAAACTGGATGAACGTCGAATGATACCGTGAACCTCGTAACCCTTTTCGATCAATAATTCTGCGAGATAGCTGCCATCCTGCCCCGTAATTCCGGTTATAATTGCCTTTTTGTGATTTTTTTCTTCCATCTCAAAATTTTATCACGCATCCCAATAAAAAGAAAAGTGCTATTTGAAAAATAAGGGACAAAGACTATTTAATCCTTTTCTAAAAAATACGCATCCATGAGGGACTTCGCGGGTTCGCAATCGACGGCGATCTTTTGGTTGTATCCATCTCCTCAAAAATATCCGGTGGAAAGATTAAAAAATGATGAAATGGCGGTTGACATGATGTTCTGTTCTGTTATGCTTGGAATTACAAAGTGCCGCAAGGCTCCGAGAAACCCCGCCATTGGCGGGGTTTCGATTAT
>Ga0224530_1001465_pt1 | contig 12281 bp, 8 predicted proteins | sample CBST75metaG_FD_179873 | JGI IMG/M metagenome (GOLD analysis project Ga0224530, IMG submission 179873) | Peat soil microbial communities from Stordalen Mire, Sweden - C.B.S.T75 | ecosystem: Environmental > Terrestrial > Soil > Wetlands > Peat | place: Sweden: Norrbotten County, Stordalen Mire...
ACATGTAGAAGAACTCGTCATAAGCCTGCTCGGCCTCGTCGTTCCACCACCCATCTACGCCGGCCTTCAGCAACGGCAATTGATAGTTCCACCACCAGGCGCGCGCTGGCGCGATATCGAAGCGCAGATCCGTTCCGTAGGGTGCTGGGATCGACCAGCCTAAACTCTTGGCGTAGTCTGAGTGCGCGCCCCCGACGCGCGGTTTTCGGATGCCGACAAAATGCAGGTCCATCGCATGCATCTTCGCGAGGTTGGCGGCTGGATCGGGAAAGGTCGCCGGATTGAAATCCCAGTCGTTGGTATACCAATCGTAGTCGTAGACGAAAGCGTCCACTGGTATTTTGCGGTCGCGGAATTGCTGCCATTTGTCCTGCACATCGGCGGCGTCTTTGTATCCCCACCGGCTCATTAGAAACCCGAAGGTCCACCGCGGCGGGATCGGCGCCGAACCGGTCAGGCGCGCATATTCACCGAGCACACCGGCACTGTCGTTCGCGGCCATCAGGTAGACGTCGGCGAAACCCTCAGGCACTGTCCAGGTCAGCGTCCCATTGGAATCGAACCAGGTAATGTGGCGATTCACGTCGAGAATATCGTTGGCCACCAATATTCCATAGCCGGACGGGGACCATATATAAGGCACGGTAGTGGCGCCATTGACGACCACCTGTTTGCCGGAGGTGTGAAGGAGCGGCCCGGCATGGTTTTCACTTTCATTGCCACTGCCGTAAAAGCGGTCCTGCGGATCGTGCTCAAACGTGAAGGTGATCGAAACGCCATCCGAGGCGACCGTCTTCAGCGTCAGCAATGCCTTGCTTTCGGCCGATTTAAGAACCAGTGGATTCGATAGGTCGTTGGGATCACCCGTCAAAGTCCCAGTAGAATGTTCTCCGGCGGGAGGCGGCACCGATTCGCCGGGAGCGACGACAAAGGGGCTCACCGGCGGCACTGCTGAATCCGGCAAAGCATTCACCACAAGATGAAAAACACCCGGCGCAATCGGAGGGCTTACGGTTACCACGGGAGCGGGGGCGGTTTTAAGGGAACCCCGGCTGCTGCTCTTTGAAGCAGTGTCGTTCTGCGCGGCGGAGAACTGGAATCCAACCAAGAAGGCGATGATGGCAACAAGAACTCTGCAAGTGTTGCTTCGAGTGATCATAATTTTGGAAGGGCAGTGCGATTGATGCATAACCACGATTTTAGCAGTCGTGGTTAAAGCGAGGTTCTCAAGGAGACAGCCCTCATAGTAGTCGTCCTTCGCCCCCGGTTCTGCCGCCATCAATTTCAAATTGAAAAATGCGAGTTATACTCTATCCCGTGTAATATGTGATTGTTACAGCGAGCGACCCGATTTTAGCCGGACACTACTGTAGTATTCTCAATCCTCTACCATGGCAATGAGTTTCAAGAAGGGGTTCCTCATGGCGGATTTGGACCGCATCACGCAAAGCCCAGACATGATGAGCGGCCGTCCCTGCATTCGGGGAATGCGGGTTCTCTCCCGGCCAAGTTGACTGGATGGCTACGCCGTAGTTCCACAAAAGGGAAGCACCTTGCCGCCGCGCTGTGTCCGTTCTAGAAAGTCTGCCCAGTCCTGCATCATTCTGGCGCGTGGTTGCAAATAGAGGGCGTGATTGTACGCCGCGCTCACTGCATTCCGTGGTGCGTGGGCGAGTTGTAGCTCAATATGCTCATGGTTGTATCCCTGCTCGTGAAGGATGGTGGACGCCAGACCACGGAAGCCGTGGCCAGTCATCCTGCCTTGGTAACCCATGCGCTTCAATGCCAGCAAAATTGTGTTGTTGCTCATTGGCTTATCGGGATTGCGATCACCAGGGAACAGTAATTCGTCGCTTCTTGCCAGGGACCGCAACAATTCCAGCACCTCGATTGCCTGTGAGGACAGCGCGACAATGTGCGGAGTTTTCATCTTCATCCGCGATGCCGGGACATTCCACCGGCGCGCCTCAAGATCGAACTCTTCCCAACGCGCTCCTATCAACTCGGTGGTGCGAACAAAGGTCAAGGCGAGCAGCTTGATGGCCAGCCGGGTAATATGCGTACCCTGATAGACCTCAATGGACCGAAGCAGGGCGGGCAGTTCCTTCACATCGATACGGTCCAGATTCGTTTTTTTCGTTGGCCGCAGAATGTCGCTGGGCTTGAACTCGGCAGCCGGATTGCACCTCGTATAGCCGTGGGCAATGCCAAACCTGAATATCTGCCCGGTCGTTTCCAGCGCCCTCTTTGCCAGATCGCCTACGCCCCTCCCCTCTATCGACTTCACCATCGTCACCAGTTCCGGAGCCTCAATCTCCGTGATGGGTCGCGCACCCAACAATGGAAAGATATTTGCCTCTATGCGCCTTCGTGTGGCGTCAACGTGCTGACGGCTCTTGCCAACGCACCAGTGTTCGATCCATAGGCCCGCGATGGTCTGGAAAGAATTCTCGTCCGTCGCCTTGCGCGCGGTTTTCTCAGCCTTCCGCTGGGCCATCGGGTCAACGCCAGTGGCCAGCAGCTTGCGTGCTGCCGCATGGCGCTCCCGTGCCAGCACCAGCGGCACGTCGGGGTATTGTCCAAGCGCCATGAGCTTTTGCTTCCCGTCATACCTGTACTTGAAGCGCCAAAGCCGGCCACCTGTCGGGGTGATAAAGAGAAACAACCCTTTACCATCGGTCAGCCGGTACGCCTTGTCTGTGGGTTTGGATTTGCGAACTTCCGTGTCGGTCAGCAAAATACAACCTCCTCGAATACCACCACGCGAGGGAAAATAGCCCATTTTATGTTTGGCAGTTGTGAATCCATCGCCGAAAAGAGAGGGTAACGGGGGTTCGAGTCCTGAACCTCAATCGAATCCAGAATGAAATACCACCAAAGCGCAAAAGAGTGGAAACCAGCATGGATATTGAGGATGAGGGGCTTTTTCTGGAGATACCACCAAGCGAGAGTTCCGAGTACCCCGGAAATAGCACCAAAAATCCCCGGCTTCCATACTACCGCCTTGGACGGTACTGGACCAAATGTCGTTGATTTTATTGGGTATTTCGAAGAAATACTGGACAGTCTAGGACGGTATAAAACAGGCTCATGGTGGGCAGTGAGGGACTCGAACCCCCGACATCCTGCTTGTAAGGCAGGCGCTCTAACCAACTGAGCTAACCGCCCACGCTGGGCCGCCAAAAGACCGCGGCCTGTTGAAATGATATCAGCGATTGTGGCCGGATATGCTGCCGCAGCCCGATCTGGATAAGCACCGCAGCCTTGAGTTGATAAACTCGCCTTGTGAGCCGTCTTATTGTCAACGCCGACGACTTCGGGCTGACCGCCGGAGTCAACCGCGCAATTTTGGAGCTTCACCGGGCTGGGCTGCTGACCAGCACCACGCTGATGGCGCGGGCCGCCGCCACCGCCGAGGCCGTGAGCCTGGCGCGCGCCACACCCACGCTGGGCGTGGGCTGCCACGTCGTCCTGGTGGATGGTGAGCCCGTGCTGCCGGCGCGGGAGATTCCCACACTCATCGACTCGCGCACGGGCGGCTTGCAGCCCACGCTGGGCGCGTTCTTGCAGCGGCTGCTCACAGGGCGCATCGGCTCCGCCGAGATTGAAGCCGAGGCAGGCGCGCAGATCGCGCTCTTGCAGGCCAAGGGCGTTGCGCTCACGCACATCGACACGCACAAGCACGTTCATATGTTTCCCGCCGTGCTGCGGCCGGTGCTGCGCGCGGCGGCCAGCCATGGCATCCGCTCGATTCGCAATCCCTTTGAACCCAGGTGGAGCTTGCGCGCCACGCCCGGCGCTCCCTGGATTCGGCAGGCGGAAGTCAGCCTGCTGCGGCGGCTTGAGCCCACCTTTCGGCGCATCGTGGGCGAAGAAGGTTTTACGACGACTGACGGCGCCATTGGCGTGCTGGCCACTGGAACCCTGGACGCCGCGACTGTCAGTTCCCTGCTGCGGCGCCTGCCGTCGGGCACATGGGAGCTGGTAACGCATCCCGGCTACAACGACGCCGACCTGGCCCAGGCCCGCACCCGTCTGCTGGCATCTCGAGAAATAGAGCGGGAGGCGCTGCTCGCGGTTGCGCGTGCGGACGGTGTGGAGTTGATAAGTTATGCCCGGCTTGCGGCGGATTGACTGCTGCAATGGCCGCTCAAGGGACGGATTATTCACGTGGAAGAAGCCGCCTTGAATCAGGCATTCGGCGCGCAATATGCGGCGTATTGCAAGGCGACCTGGCGCTTGATTCCGGGAGTGTATTGAAGGATTTCCGCGCCGGTTTGGCGATTTTCGCGGTTTAACCTCAATTTGATCGGGGAAGGTTTCATGCGCATTGGCATTACCTGTTATCCCACCTACGGCGGTTCGGGCGTGGTGGCGACGGAACTGGGCATCGAGCTGGCCTCATTGGGTCACGAGGTGCATTTCATCTCTTATTCGCAGCCGTTTCGGCTGAGCGGGCGCGACGAGGGGATTTTTTATCATGAAGTTCCGGTTTCCAGCTATCCGCTCTTCGAGTTTCCGCCTTACGACTTGGCGCTGGCTTCGCGGATGGCGAAGGTTGCCGAATTCTACGAGCTTGACTTGCTGCATGTGCATTATGCGATTCCCCACTCGGTGAGCGCGCTGCTGGCCCGGCAGATGCTTGCCGCCAAAGGACGGCGGCTGCCGTTTGTGACCACGCTGCATGGCACCGACATCACGCTGGTAGGCCTGGACAGGAGCTATCTTCCTATTACCCGGTACGCCATTCAGGAAAGCGACGGAGTTACCAGCATCTCAAACTACCTGAAGCAGGAAACGATCGAGCACTTCGACGTGACGAGGGGAATCGAGGTGGTGGAGAACTTCGTCAACTGCAATGTGTATCTACCGATTGCGGATGAAGCCGCGAGGGCGGCTGCGCGGCTCAAGCTGGCTGCGCCAGGCGAGGCAATCCTGATGCATCTCTCCAATTTCAGGCCGGTCAAGCGCGTTTTGGACGTGGTGAAAATCTTTGCCAGGGTGGCGCGCCAGATGCCGGCGCAACTGGTGCTGGTGGGCGACGGGCCAGACCGGTCGGCTGCCGAATGGCTGGCGCACGACCTGGGAATCCACAGCCGCATCCACTTCATGGGCAAGCAGGAGCGGGTTCACGAGCTGCTGCCTCTGGCCGATATTCTGTTGATGCCAAGCGAGTTGGAGTCGTTTGGGCTGGCGGCGCTAGAGGCCATGGCCTGCAAGGTTCCCTCGATTGCGACACGCGTGGGCGGAGTGCCGGAGCTGATCGACGACGGTGTGACGGGGCTGCTCTACGCGGTGGGCGATGTGGATGGTATGTCATTGGGAGCATTGAGTTTGCTCAATGATCGAGAGCGCCTTGCGGCGATGAGGGAGGCGGGACGCAAGACGGCGCAAACGCGCTTCTGCTCGTCGCTGGTGGTGCCCCACTACGTGCGCTATTACGAGCAAGTACTGGCAAGGCAGTGACAATGTCCGACGGGAGCTGACGGCGGCTTACTGGTTCTCCGCCGGATCGGCCTCGAAGGCGGGGGTAAAGCCTAGCCGCTGCCAGAAATTTCGGACGAGGGCGACAGTTTCGGGCGAAGTGCGGGTGGTGGTGCGGAGGAGGATTCCCGCATTGGCGCCGGCGGCCAGGCTGGAGGCTTCGGCGGCGATGGCGATGCACTTCTCCGGGCGGTAGGTGCAGTTGGCCAGGTCGGCGATGGAGAGGCGCGTCGTGGGAGTGGCCAGCACCGTGCGCGGCGGGGCCATGCGGTCGAGAAGCCAGAGAATTTCAAGCTTGGACTCGAGTTCGTCGGGAACGCAGTCGATCGCCAGATCGGCCTCGTGGACGGCGTCCTCGATGGTGGAGACGAAGGCGACGTTGGGCAGCGATTCAGGGCCGAGTTGCCTGCGGAGAGCTTCGCGGGCGTGATGGAGGTTGTTGGGCATCACGTCCTCAAGCAGAACGCCGAAGCCGGCGCGGGCCGCGCTCAAGGCCAGCCAACGGCCCAGCGGGCCGGCTCCGATGATGGCGACGGTCGAGGGCAATGGCGGCTTACTTGGCTGCCAGAGCCTGGGCTGCATCCTCTGCCTTGGGCTTGGCGGTCAGAGCCTGGGCAACGTCTTCTGCGTTGGGTTTGGCGTTGAGCAGGTGATCGGCGACGCGGGCGCGCTCCTCGGGGGTGAGCGTGGGGATGGTGGCCAGCACCCGGCGCAGGGTTACGGCAACGTCGTCAATGTAGTTCATCAGGCGGATGGCTTCTCCAGAGAGCGGCATGGTTTTCCTCGATAGTTGAAGTTCTGGTTTCATTGTAGGCGGTGCGGTTGGGCGAGGGAAAGACGGGCTTTCCGGCTCAAGCGAGTGGATGAGGCTTTGGAGCGGTTTTGCGCGAGTCGCTGAAAAGAAGGCCGCGGTCGCACGGCCCTGCCAAGATTAGAACATTTTTGGGAATGGTGTAGACCGAAATTGTGTTTGGTATCCCACCCTTTCCGCAGAAAAAAGCGGAAAGGATGGGGCACGGAAGTCTACAGCAAAAGACAAAATGCTCTAGATGGATTGCACGGGCAGAAGGGTCAGATCATCCACCAGGCCCACTTCCTTCTGCACAAAGGGCTCGCCATAGCGCACGCCGGCCAGCAGGCCATAGTGGCGAGCCTCGGCAAAGGTGCGCTCGCGAATCTCCTCCTCAGGGACGAAGAGAGCGCCGCCGGCGGGCTGGTTGGCATATTGCGAGCGATAGGCCATGAGCGCCTGGTGGCGCTGTTCGATGAAGGGAGTGATATCGACGATGAAACTGGGGCGCACGTCGGCGTAGAGGCTGGCATAAACGATCTTGAAGGGACGGTGCGGAGCCGATCCGGTATCCGCTGCTTCGTCTAGCAAGTGCGCCGCAGGCGCCACTGGCCGCACCGCAGGCGCCTTGGCCAGGCCGGAGAGAAAACAGGCTTGGTAACCAAGGGCGGCCACGGCGGCGTGATCTGGATGGCGGGCCTGCCCATAGGGCAAAATGACCACGCGGGGACGCACCAAGCGCAGAATGCGAACAATTTTGATGCGGTTTTCGAGAGAATTTTCGACCGCGCCATCGGGCAGATCGAGCGCCTGACGCCAGCCGACGCCCAACAGCCGCGCCGCCGCTAGCGCTTCCTGTGCGCGCGCTTCCGCGCTGCCGCGGGTTCCGGCCTCGCCTTGGGTCAGGTCGAGAATGGCGGTGCGCAGGCCGCGCGAGGCCATGCGAAGCAGAGTTCCGCCGCAGGTTTGCTCCACGTCGTCGCGGTGGGCGGCGATGGCCAGTACATCGGCTGTGAAGTGTTCGGGCGGTGCGTCTGCGGTCATGGGCGGTTACTCCTCATGAAAGGACGGCTGTCGAGGTTGTGCGGTCCCAGGCCTCAAAAGCAAGACCTGGGGCGCCCAGGGCTGCGGGACTCCCGCTCAATAGACGGTGTTGTTGCCGTCGGTGAGCCCGTCGATGTAGGCCACGTCGTAGGCCGTGCCGGTGACGGTTACAAATTGGTTGTCGATCGACGTGCCGTCCACGGTCGAGAAGATATACACCTGCCCGCCCTGCGCCACATAAACCTTGTGCAGGCCGGTCACTCCGGCAATGCCGGTCAGGTCGCCCAGATATGGCTCCAACAGGGTAACCGTGTTGCTGGTGGTGTTGACCATGGTGAGGCAGCCATAGGGCAGGCCGGAGGCGACCCGGACACCGTTTTGGCACTTGCTCATGCCGATCCAGAGCGTGTTGTCGTCGGCCAGCAACATGCGGCTGACAGCGCCGGGGGCTCCGTCGCTGATAGAGATGGGGCTGGAAACCGAAACCGGGCTCTTGGAGTAATCCACAACCGTCAGGTTCCCGGCAAAGAGCGTTTGGCCCTGCATCTGAACCGGCTGTTGGCCCACGACGTAGAGCGTGGAGGTATCGACCAGGGCATTGCTGGCGCCGCCGGGGATGGCCAGGGTGGAGCCGGCAAGGGCGCTGGTGGTGGGCAGCTTTCCTGACTGCTGTCCGATGAGATAAATCATCGGGGCCACCGGCAACGGCGCTACGGAAGCCTTGGCGCCGCCGCACTCGGGCCCGCAATTGAGAACATACGCTGTTCCGCCGTCGCCGGAGAAGACGGCCTTGACCGGGCGGTCGAATGTCAGAGGCGCTCCGTAGTAGTTACCCGTTGCATCGGTGTTGTCAGGGCTTTGCGCCTGGAAGAGGCACCATCCGGGCGCGTTCTGCGGTTCGCAGTCCACCGCGGCCTTGGGCCAGTTGCCGGGCCCGCCCGAAAAGGAGGAGGTCTGCGCGGAGGTGAGTTTGCGCGGGTAGTAGACGTAATTCGAGTTCTGCACAAAGGCCAGGGCCACTGAGCCACCGGGGTTCACGCTGACACGGTAGATGCCGGGAAGGCCGAGCGGATAGGATCCGCCATTCGTCCTGTCGATCACCGTCAGCGCTTGAGATTGGCTGGCGGCAAAGATGTAGGACTGACTCCGCGTCATAAAGACGCTGGAGGCGATTCCGTTCAACTGCGTGGAGGTGTCAGAGGAGCTGATGGACTCTTTGGCATAGTTGACCATGGTCAGGCTGCCGTCGCCGGAGCCGAAGACCACGCCCAACTGCTCTTCCGGCATGTTCTGGATGGTGCTGGGCAGCGCGCCGCTATATCCCGTGATAAAAAACGACGCGGGCTTGGCGTTGTAGCCGCTACGGGTGTCGTAGTAGGCATCCAAGATCTGGAGCGCGCCCTTGTACAGGTCGTTGGGGTTCTGGATCGCAACCAGAACACGATTGGTCAATCCGCTGGGCGGCAGACTCCGGCCCGCAAAATAGGTGGTGCCACCACAACCTGCCAGCGCGACTGCAAACCCCAGGGCCGCGACGGCGCTCATCCAAAGACTTCTCTTCTTCAAAATCCCTTACCTCGACGGAAAGCGCGGAGCGTGCCGCGGATTCTATCCGTGGCCGCAGCTTGAACGAATGACGGTGGCCGGCCGATCCAACAGATCGGAAATATCCATGGTCCGGAACCGTTTCCTGCCCAGCTTATGACTACCGAAGTATAACAAAGCGGGCCGGCCGGCTGGCGCGGAGGACCTGCTTGGCTTAGCATGACAAGAGAATGCCCAAACTTTCCGACATCTTTGCCAATCGCCCCGTTCTCGCCGACGGCGCCATGGGCACTGTGCTCTATGCCCGCGGGATTTTCATCAACCGCTGTTACGACGAGCTGAATCTCACCGATCCCGGCCTGATTCTCGCGGTCCACGAAGAGTATTTGCAGGCGGGCGCCGAGATTCTTGAAACCAACACCTTTGGCGCCAACCGCTTCCGGCTGGCGCGTCATGGCCTGGCCGGGAAAATGGCCGAAATCAACACCGCCGGCGTACGGCTGGCTCGGCAGGCCGTGGAGCACCTCAAGGATAAGCAGGCCGGCGAAGCCTGGGTGGCCGGATCGGTGGGTCCGCTCGGCGTACGCCTGGAGCCCCTGGGCAAGACCGGCCTGGACGAAGCCCGCGCGGCCTTTGCCGAGCAGATTCGCGCCCTGGCGGAAGCCGGCGTTGACCTGCTGATTATCGAAACCATGCCGGCGCTGAACGAAGCCCACGAGGCTCTTGAGGCCGCCCGCGAAACCGCGCCCGAGTTGCCCGTGCTGGTGATGGTGACGGTGGACGACGACAGCAACTGCCTGGACGGCTGCTCGCCGCAGCAGGCCGCGGCTTTGCTCACCGAGTGGGGCGCCAGCGCCATCGGCGTAAACTGCTCCACCGGCCCGGCGACGGTGCTGACCGCAATCGAGGCCATGCGGACGGCCACCTCGCTGCCGCTGGCCGGCTTTCCCAACGCGGGCATGCCGCGCGCCGTCGAAGGGCGGAACATCTACCTCTGCTCGCCGGAATACATGGCCAACTTCGCCCGCAAGGCCATCGCCGCCGGAGCGCAATTTGTGGGCGGCTGCTGCGGCACCACCCCCAACCACATCCGCGCCATGCGTTCGGCCATGCGCGCCATCGATGCGCAGGCCCGCGCCACGGTGGCGGGCTCGGCTCCTGCATTGAGCACCGAAACGCCCCCCATACCGCTGGGCGCGCGCTCGCTCATCGGGTCTCTGGTGGCTGAAGGCAAGTTCATCACGCTGGTTGAGATCGTCCCGCCCCGCGGCATCGACTGCGCCAAGGAGATCGAGGGAGCGCAACTGCTGTCGCAGCTTGGCGTGCATGCCATCAACGTGCCTGACTCGCCGCGCGCCTCGGCCCGCATGAGCGCGCAGAGCCTCTGCATCCAGATTCAGCAACACACCAGCATTGAAACGATTCTGCATTACACCTGCCGCGACCGTAACCTGCTCTCGATCCAGTCGGATCTGCTGGGCGCCTCGTCCATCGGCCTGCACAACATTTTGTGCCTCACCGGCGACCCGCCCAAGCTGGGCAACTACCCTGACGCCACCTCAGTGTTTGACGTGGACTCCATCGGTCTGGTCAACATCGTGCGGCGGCTGAATCACGGCCTTGACGTCGGATCGAACTCAATCGGCGTCAGCACCAACTTCACCATCGGCGTGGCCGCCAACCCCGGCGTGCCCGACCTCGATCAGGAACTGCGCCGCTTTGCCTACAAGGTGGAGGCCGGCGCCGAGTACGCCATCACCCAGCCGGTCTTTGACCTGCGCCTGCTTGAGAATTTTCTCGAGCGCATCAAGGAGTTCCGCATTCCGGTCATCGCGGGCATATGGCCGCTGACCGGCCTGCGCAACGCCGAGTTCATGAAGAACGACCTGCGCGTGTCAATGCCCGAGGAAATCATGCTGCGCATGGCCCAGGCCGACACCCCCGACGCGGCGCGGCGAGAAGGCATCCTCATCGCGCAGGAGATGCTGGAGGCCGTGCGTCCCTTCGTGCAGGGCGTGCAGGTCAGCGCTCCCTTTGGCCGCTACATCGCCGCCGCCGAGGTGATTGCCAGCGTGCTGCCGAAACCCGCCTGAAACCGCCTCCGGGACAAGCGGCCCAACAAGGGTTTTGTGTCAGGGCACGGCTTAGAGCCTGCCCTGAGCGCGGCCGAAGGGTACCGCAAGTGGCTGAAAATAAAGGTGGGCTAAACAGGCTGCGGAAAAACTCATTCCGGTGTGCAAGAAGCGTCAGGGCACGACTTTAGTCGTGCCGTAAGTTGCTGATAATAAGCGATGGGCTTTAGCCCCTGCGGAAGGGTTCTCGCGGATTTCGCCTGACGATAGGGGTTTTTTCGCAGCCTGTTTAGCCTCTGAGGGATGTTTCCGGGTATTTCCCTTGAATTCTCCCTTTCTCCGCAGCCTGTTTACCCCCTGTTGGCTTTGCCTAAAAAGCCGATCTTGCCCAAAAACTCGACAGCTTGGCCAAGAAGTCACCGCTTACAAGATGGATCAGGATCCCCTTGTAGTCTGACCTGCCGGTTCTACGATGTTTACCGAGCGGCAATCTCCGAATTGGCGACCACTCAGGCACTTCCCTGTTCCCGAACCCTGCGGCGTTTCAGGGGAGTAATCCTGAAAGAGTGCTTACCCTGCGCAAGAGATGGGGCCTCTTTAGGCGCACTCGATTCGTCAGAGCAAGCAGCATTTTTTGAATTTTCGCCCACTTCCACAGGGACATGGATCATTGCGGCCGATCTTAGGTCTTCTTCCGTCTGGTCCCGACATATTAGCAAATGAACCGTGCCCTGGATAGGCGCTAATAACCTCATCCATTTTCGGGTTTGGCTCCCATGTGAAGTCGAGATTTATGCCGAATCGAAGCGAAGCGTCGGGCGCAATGCATATCCCATACCAACGAGTTGCTCTGGCTCTGTATTTGCGCATCAGGCAGTGCTTTTCAAGTTTGGGGCCAGCGACAGAAATCGGGGCTGAATTGCAATGCACGGTAAGCCCCTCTCCACTTTCCCCCATGGGCATGGTCAGGTCATGATGACAACTGTCGATGGCAGATTGCTGTGCCATTGTGTCGATGGCATTGCTCAGATTGACGACTGCGTCTTCGGCCAACATAAGGAGATTAAAACCAAGATTAATCGTGCCAGGATCGGGTCTGGATTCAATCTCCTTTACGATCTTGCCTACCCTTGTACCCCTCACTCGTGTCAAAATCCCGTCCGGCGTGCGCGGACCCGGCGCTCCTTCGCGCCGGACCATCATCGCGATATCAAGGTCAGCCGAAATGTCGTCGCCGAGTTGAATCATGTCACCTGAACCATGCACATAACCATTTGGCGACCCCTGGGGATCCTGGTTTAAAACAGTAGGGACGCGGAGTTGCGAGCTTCGCGAACCGATTCCCA
>Ga0224530_1001468_pt1 | contig 12263 bp, 10 predicted proteins | sample CBST75metaG_FD_179873 | JGI IMG/M metagenome (GOLD analysis project Ga0224530, IMG submission 179873) | Peat soil microbial communities from Stordalen Mire, Sweden - C.B.S.T75 | ecosystem: Environmental > Terrestrial > Soil > Wetlands > Peat | place: Sweden: Norrbotten County, Stordalen Mire...
TCCTTACCGTCTATCCGCAGTACATTGAACAGGTGCGGCCAGAGTTGAATGGGCTCTTCCGCGAGGAGGACTACCCGAAGGCCGAGAAGCTGCGCCGCAAGTTCGGCGTCAAGCTCGAAGTCCTGCCCATCCCCACCGGCAACGACTTTCGCGTGCAGATGTCGGCCGAGGAACAGGCGCGCGTTGCCCGCGAGATCGACACCAATGTCCGGCAGTCCCTGACACGTGGGACCGAAGACCTTTGGAAGCGGCTCCGGGAAGTGGTCTCACACATGGTGGATCGACTGAACGAGCCGGAGTCGCGCTTCCATGCCACGATGGTCACGAACGTCTTCGATCTGGTCGAGTTGCTGCCTCGCCTTAACGTCAATGGCGATGCGGAGCTGAACCGCTTTGCCGAACAGGCCCGCCAGAGGCTGTGTGGCTTCACGGCCCAGGACCTCAAGAAGCATGATCTGCTGCGTGTGGCTGCAGCGACCGATGCCGCAGAGATTGTTGCGGAGATCGATAACGTTTTGCGCGGTCGCGAAGTCAGTTTGCCGGAAGAAGAGGCGACTCCATCGGTTGAGAACATCCTGGCCCATATGTCTGCGTACATGGAGGCGCCCGCGACTGCATGAGACACGAGACACCGGCGGCCATTCGCATCCAGAAGTCGAGGACAACTTTAGTGCTTGATCACCCATTTTTCGGGTCTCTCTTGTTTCGCTTGAAGGGACGCGAGAACCGGTCGATTCCAACCATGGCGACCGATGGCGTGTCGCTTTACTTTAACCCCGAGTTCGTCGATACGCTGAACTCGGCTACGCTGGCCGGGGTTCTGGCCCACGAGGTCATGCACCCCGCGCTCCAGCACCATGTGAGGCGTTGCGGGCGCGATCCAAGGCGATGGAATGAGGCGTGCGACTACGCCATCAACCCGCTCCTGCTCGATGCAGGCCTAAGCCTGCCGGAAGGTGTCCTAGTCGATCATCGCTTCCGTGGAATGAGCGCGGAACAGATCTACAACCTGCGCGAGGCCGAAGCACAGCCACAATCGTCCGGCCAGGACGCGGCAAACGAAGATGCAGGATCTGGGTCGGACGCCGCGCCTGAAGAGCAGAGTGCACCGGTCTCGCCATCTGCCCCCGTCACGGAAGGCGGAATCGGTCAGGTTCTCGATGCACCACTTCCGGACGAAGAGACGCCGAGTGTTGGAGAGCAGGCGCGCGACTGGCGTGTTGCCCTCAACCAGGCCGTCACCCTCTCGAAGCAGGCTGGTAAGTCTCCAGCCGGGCTTGCTCGAACTCTCGAAGGCGCGTCGGAGGCAGCGGTTGACTGGCGGGAATTGCTGCGCAGGCTCTGGTCGGATACCGTTCCGGCCGATTCGAGCTGGATGCGGCCGAATCGGCGCCACATCTGGGCCGGGCTCTATCTGCCGGGAGTCGTACGAGAGGGCGTTGGTGAAATCGCGATTGCTGTCGATTGCTCCGGTTCGGTCTGTGCGCGGCAACTGCGCCTCTTCGAAGCCGAGGTCCGTTCAATCCTCGAAGGCCAGCGGCCCGAGCGGGTGCATGTTCTCTACTTCGACGCCGAGGTTCACAAGGTCGATACCTACGCGGCCGGCGAGATGCTCCATCTCGATCCAGTCGGTGGCGGCGGCACCGATTTCGGTCCTTGCTTCGACTGGCTCAAGGAGCATGGAATTCGTCCCAAGACAATGGTCTTTCTGACCGATCTATATGGGAGTTTCCCTGAGTCCGCCCCAGATTACCCCGTGATCTGGGCCTCGACCGGCAGTCGCCAAGCACCCTTTGGCAGCGTCATTCCCATGCACGCGGCGTAGCCAATGCTCGGCTCATTGGTAGTAACGCGCTACGGAGCATCCCCATGAACAAGCAATTCTTCATCTTTACCGATGGCTCGGCCATCGGTAACCCAGGTCCTGCCGGTTGGGCAGCTATCGTGATCCACGGGACAAGGCGGCAGGAGATCGCCGGATCGGTTCCGAGGTCGACCGTGTCTGAGATGGAACTGCGCGCCGCGGTCGAAGCGCTACGCCTGACGCCATCCGGCGCCCGAATCGAGTTGCGCTCGGACTCGGAACTGTTGATCGACGGAATGCGGTTTCGGGTCTTTCGCTGGCAGCGGTTTGGTTGGCGCAACAGTCGCGGATTCGAGTTGCAGCACCAGGACCTGTGGCGCGAGTTGATCCAGCTTAACGAACTGCGAACCATTCGTTGGCGATGGGTCAAAGGGCACAGCGGCCATCCAATCCAATCCCGTGCAGATGCGATTGCCTACCAAGCCGCCAGAGCAGTTGCCGCTCAGGAACGAATTGCCGCCTGATGCTGCTGGCAGACCACAACTCCAATGAGGAAAAGAACCATGTCAACGATTGCAGCAACAAATTCGCTTTTTGAGATCGACGTGGAATTGGATAGCCTTCTTGATGAGATCGAGGAGCAGACTGCACAGGGCGGCGAACCCGCAGGGGAACTCGTCGCCCGCTTCCAGGGATTTTGCTCGGTGTACGGTGAGAAGGTGGATCGGATCGGGCGATTCCTGCGCCGGATGGAGGCGCGTGAGCAGTTTTGTCGTGCCGAGGCTGCACGTCTCGGCGACCGGGCCCGCGCTGCCGCCGGCAAGGTGGAGCGAGCCAGAAACATGGTCCTCTACTACCTGATGAGCCGCGATCTAAAATCCATCGAGGGACGTGAATTCACCCTGCGGGCGCAGAAGAACAGTCAGGACTCTGTGCGGATCACCGATGAGGCAGCGTTGCCAGTCGCATTTCGCAAGATCGATGCCCGAATCGGTGGTGTCCTCTGGGAAACGGTTCTTGCGAATCTTCCCGATGAGCTTGGCAAAATGCTCGATAGCACAGTGGAACAGTCAAGGCCGGACACCGACACGATCAAAGCCGCCATCCAGCGCGAGGAACAGGTTCCAGGCGCAGAACTGCGGCGGGGATGGCACCTGAGAATCAAGTAGCCATGAACCAGCCTCTGAGTACATGAATTTCTCAGTGGATAGCCAGCCAGAGTCTCCGGGGGGATTTGGGAATACTTGCCGACATTTCAGGACGGGTCTGCTGTCGACCAGTGCTATGGCGATTTAGGATGAATTGACTCTTTCAAGCGTCGTTTCCCGGAGGCGCAATTGACTCAAATCGATGAACCCCAGCTGGTCAAACGGCTTCGTTGGACAGCAATCGTTCTGGTTGCGTTCGGAGCGGCTCTCACTTTAGCCGCCCAGCCGTCGAGGTTTTGGAGTTTGCCGAAAACCGCGATCCGTTTTGACGGATTGCCTATACACAATACAACCAACCCGATGTTTGACTTCTTTCTGGGTCACGGATGGCTCGCATATCTCGCAGGTGTGGGACTGTATGGAGCGATCATTTGGCTCCTGCCAACTGTGCTTCCGAAGAGGCTGGCGATGGTAACGGAACTCGCCGTCATCCTGGGGCTTTCCTACAGCGAAAGCAACTGGGTTGTAGTGCGATGGCACACAGGCACGGCCGGTGCGGAGTTCTACATTGCAGGAGTTGCGCTGGTTCTGACCCTGGCGGTGCTCCCGGTAGTCCACGATAGGGAGGGTGAAGGACTGAGGCGGCTGTGCTGGTTGATGACCTTGACGACGACGGTTGATGGAGCTTTCACCCTGAATGGGCAGCCAGCGAGCTATTGGCGAGATACGCTAACGGTTCATGAGGCAAACCCGCTGGCCAAGTTCTTTCTTGAAACTGGATGGTGGGCTTATGCCGCCTACATAGTGGCGCTGATTGCGGTACCGTGGTTTTTATCGATGCGGGTTCCAAGAGGTACCGGTTGGGTCATTGTCCTGGGGACGACTTTGGGAGGACTTTTCGGCGGTTCAAACTGGCTGTTTTATGAGTGGCGCCTGGGCCTGCAGGCACCCATCCTCTACAGTCTGGTTCTCAGCCTGATGATTGTGTGGTTGCTTTTGAAGGGCAATCAGGCAGCAAAGCCAGGCGAACGCCCAAATGATGGTCTTGCAGAATGTCGGCTTTGGCAGTGCTGACATCAACGGTTACCCAGCGGCAAAGTTGAAAGCCACCAGGCCGATCATCTTCCCTCTCCAATTGGACATGATTCTCACCATGCAACAGGGTTGACCGATGTCGATTAAGGGTTCGCGGCTGTCGCTAGACCCGACTAGTCAGGACTAATCTGCCGTCGATGAGCGCCTGGCGATTATGCGCTCGTTGAGGACCGAAATGCAGGAAGCTCATCGCAGAGAGATCGGAGTCCCGACTGCTGCTGAACTCCGCCTCTCGCTTGGGCGCACCCAGATTCAGACGATCTTTAAGGTAATCGCATAGTCACAGGGTTTCTGTTCCGGCATCACGACAGTGAGACCCTGTTCATCCTGTGTCCAGATCACCTTGTCTTTATGACCGAGCAGTTCCACACTCCTGATCTTCGGCGGCGACAATGGGCTGGTGGTGGCCAGCGCCTTGATCAGTGTCAACTTCTCGGGCCAGCCCATGATGAATGCGTAGAGTGAGTCACCTTTGGTCGTGAAGCGCACTTCGTCGGAGGTCAACTCCTTGCGGCCTGACTCGTTGAATCGCGTGCCTTCGCGGGGCGGCGGTGCGGTTGCCACCGGACCGTCACCGAAAATCTTCCACGGCCGGCTTGCGTAGATGCCCTCGCTGTTGATCGCCATCCATTTCGTGATTTCCTCGAGAATGACTAGTTCTTCGTAATCGAGTTCGCCGCTGTTTGGGAGCGGGAAATTCAGCATCAGGTTCCCGTTGCGGCTGACGATGTCGACCAGCAGATCGATCACGTACTTGGGCGACTTGTATTGGGCTTCCCGGTTGTAGTGCCATTCGCCAATGCAGCTGTCAGTCTGCCAGGGGTTAGTCGGAATGCCGGCAGCTACACCCCGCTCCCAGTCCTGAATGCAGGTCCCGACTTCGCAGTCGCTCGGCAACTTGCTGGTGTACACTGCCTCGCAGTGGCCACCACATCGATTGGCGTTCACGTTGTAGAGGTTCGCTACGAGAGCTAGACCGTATTCTTCGAAGAAGATGTCACCATCGGTGTAGAGCAGCTCGGGCTGGTATTTGTCGACAAGATCTTTGATCCGGTTGAAGTAGTGCTGCTTCCACCTGGCAGGCGCTTGGCGGTCGTTCAGGATTCGGTCGCTGTAGGGATAGTATTTCGGCAGCTCGTGGTAAAGATCGGCATAGGCCGGGTCGGCGCCATCGTAGGGAACCCCGGCGAGCGGACCTGTTCTATCGCTCATATGCGAAGTGGAGAACCAGTGATAGCTAGGGGCAAGGTGCTCGCTTACGGCGAAGCGAAGCCCATGCTTATCGGCGGCCTTCTTGAATGCACCGACGATGTCCCTCTTCGGTCCCGTGGCAACGGCATTCCAGCGTGGCTGGTACTTCGAATCCCAAAGATCGAATCCGTCGTGATGCACAGCCATGCTGCAGAAGTACTTTGCTCCGGCTTTCTTGTAGAGATCGAGCAGATGGTCGGGATCGAACTTGTCAGCCGTCCATGTCGGAATCACATCCTTGAATCCGACCTTCGTAGGATGGCCATACGTTTTTAGGTGATACTCATACTGCTTGTGGCCCTGCACGTACATGTTGCGGGCGTACCAATCGCCGTATTCGACTGCAGATTGCGGTCCCCAATGCGCCCAGATGCCGAACTTTGCATCGCGATACCAGTCAGGAATCTGCCATTCGCGTAGCGACTCGCGGGTCCCCTTGAAGGGGCCCGGCGCGATGGTCAGATCGGGACTGGCAGAGACCTCTTGGATTGCCCCAAGTCCTTCGTCGAATCGCCCACCATCGTGAGGTATGGAGTTTGCTGCTCGGGATTTGCGGGAAAAAAGGAGCGCAGGCGCCCCGGAAATCAGCGAGAGTGCTTTTCTTCTGGTAATCTTCACGGTCTTCCTGCCTCCACGGCGTATCTTTCCACTGAAAGGATTAGAAATTTCGGTCCGGGGCGACGGCTGAGTAAACGCCAACGCAGCCAGATCGAAATCTCCAGATCAAGACCATCGTCCTCGAAGCATCCCCTTGCCGTAAATTCGTAGGACTTGGTGCGACCCCTGGATGTCCGAGATTTAGGCCCCTTTATGGATTTCTGAAATGCACAGACACATGGTCTCAAATGCCGTAGGGGTTGGATGAGTACTTCAGGCCAATGCACTCACCCATCATGGGTTACACACGCAAAACAGGATCGGTCTGAAAATGCCGCAGGCTCCGGGAGCCTCTTCGGACGCCGGCACGGCTGCTGGGTACGAAATTTCAGTCGCCATGCCGACTTTCGGGTAGCAATCGGGCGGAGAACCTGTAACATATAGAAAATAGGATGTATATGTACTTCGATGACTGGCCTGCTGTCTCTGCAGATCGCCAAAATCTGGTGACCAGCAATTTTAGGGAAGTATCACCCACTTATCGGGGAATAGAATTTCCCTGGTGCTGCCCACCGGGTCCTGAAACAAGCGGAAGATATCTGGACGGCCAATCTCCTTGTTCAACCAGCCAATCGGAGGCTCGAATGCGCATTCGTCGCCTGTCTCTGTTCGCTTTGTTCCTTTCTGTAGCCTGCCTGTCGATCTCAAATCCGGCACAAAACCGCAACGACGCGCCACACCTCGAAAGGCACGGCGACGCCACGCAATTGATTGTCGACGGGAAGCCCTTCCTGATTCTCTCTGGGGAGCTCTCCAACAACGCAGCTACCGCTCTTGAACCGATGGAGGCTATCTGGCCCAAGCTCGTAGCCGCCAATCTGAATACTGTGCTCGCCGGAGTCTCGTGGGCGCAGTTCGAGCCGGAGGAAGGTAAATTCAATTACTTACTGGTGGATGGCGTCATTGCCAAGGCCAGGGAGAACCATTTACACATCGTCTTTCTGTGGTTTGGATGCTGGAAGAATGGCACCTCAAGTTACCCGCCCTACTGGGTCAAGAAGGACTATCCTCGCTTTCCCCGCATCCAGATTGGGGAAGGCAAGACGGTCTCAGTCTCCGGGCCTGTTGAGTTGCTCAGCACCCTGAGCGACGCCACACGCGACGCCGATGCCAGGGCCTTCGGTGCTCTCATGCGCCACATCAAAGAGGTGGATGGAACCCAACACACCGTGGTGATGATGCAGGTCGAGAATGAAGTCGGCGTCCTGCGCGATACTCGCGACCGTTCTCCGGTGGCCAATCGCGCATTCGCCGGGCAGGTTCCTGCTGAACTGATGAACTATCTTCAATCCCACAAAGATACCCTGATCCCCGAGTTTCGTGAGGTTTGGGCAGGAAACGGTTACAAAAAGTCGGGAACGTGGGAAGATGTATTCGGCTCCGGCAAACCGGCTACCATGGAGATACCCGTTCAGACCACCGTTTCGTTGCTGGGCCCCCTCGAACATGAGAACAGTTGGCAGCATCTGCACTGGGCCTCGGATGAAATCTTCATGGCCTGGAACTACGCGCGCTTTTTGGAAAAGGTTGTGCAGGCCGGCAAAGCCGCGTATGACATCCCGATGTACGTGAACGCATGGCTGCAGCAGCCGAACCACGCATGGCCTGGCACCTATCCAAGCGGAGGCCCGCTCCCGCAGGTTCATGACGTCTGGCGCGCCGGCGCGCCGGACATCGACATCCTTGCACCCGATCTTTACCTCGAATACTTTGACGATGTCTGCGAGCGCTTCAAGCGTAATGGCAATCCACTCTTCATTCCCGAAACGAGTACCAATCCCGCCAACGTCATTATGGCTGTAGGTAAATACGACACCATCGGGTTCTCTCCCTTCGGCATTGATGGAAACAGGCCCATTCCGCCGGAGCTTGCCACCGTATACGGACTTCTGGATCAGATGTCGCCCATGATTCAGGCTCACCAGGGTACGGACTCCATCACGGCAGTGCGGCTCAACCAGGGAGATCCGCCTAAAGAAATCAAGCTGGGCAATTACACACTGACACTCACCTACACGGGTCGCAGCATGCACATTGCTCCGCAACCGAAAGGGCAGGTTGCCGCATCGCCGCAACCTTCTGCAACGGCAACCATCCCCGAGCCGCCTCTCGAAGCGGCTGCCATCCTCATCGCGACCGGTCCTGACGAATTTTACTTTGTTGGGGGCGGCATGCGAATCGACTTCACCCCCAACACTCCCGGGCCAATGAATGTCGGACTCGGCGATGTGCAGCAGGGCAAATTTGTCGACGGGAAATGGGTCGTCACCCGCCAAATCGCCGGCGACGACGATGCGCAAGGCGAAATCCTGATCTTGCGGCCATACACCATACTGCGTGCGACAGTCTATCGGTTCCCTTAGCGACACAACATTCAACCTCATTGGCCAGACAAATGCCCTTTCCGGCGGACTTGGCTGACCATCCATTACCATGGCTGCAGATTGAAACGTTTACAGTCTGGCCGTCTAGCAACCAACTACCGCGCGTCGTCGGGGACCGACTAATGAAAGCCCACTTCTTGTTTTTGTTCTTGATTGGGGTTTGTGCAACGCCGCCTTCCGGGTCGGCCCAAGCGAGTGATTCTGCCGCTCGGACATCGCAACCGGAAGCGGGAACTACGGATGCCTGGGCGCCGACGCATGGGGTCAAATCGGCGGAACAGATCGACAAGGAATGGCAGGATGCGACCGCCAAATTCGATGGACGCCGCAATGCTCTGCTGAAGTTGGCAGATGAGCAAGCTCACGACGGACCATATCGCCCAGATTGGGAGACGTTGCGCAATCATCCTATTCCACAGTGGTTCAAGGACGCCAAGTTCGGGATCTTCATCGGATGGGGTGTCTACGCTGTCCCCGGCGCAGAGAATGAATGGTATCCGCACAATATGTACAGGCCAGGCGATCCGGCGCATGATGACTTTGTGCAGCGCTTTGGCGGTCTCGAAAGCCGCGGCTACAAGGACTTCATTCCAAGCTTCCTTGCCGAACAATTCGATCCCCAGGATTGGGTTCGCCTCTTCAAACAGGCAGGAGCGAAGTATGTCGTTCCGATTGCCGAGCACCACGACGGATTCGCAATGTACGACTCAGACCTCTCCGATTGGACCGTGGTCAAGATGGGGCCGCATCGCGATGTTCTGGCGGAATTGTCGGCAGCCATTCGCGGAGCGGGATTGCACTTTGGGCTCTCCTCGCATCGCGCCGAACACAACTACTACTACGGAGAGGGCCGTTCGATCCGTTCAGATGTCAATGATCCGAAATATGCGTCCTTTTATGGCCCGGCCCACCAGTGGCTCAACGATCCGCATTTTAACCCGGTAAACGAATGGACCTATGTGAGCGATGCATGGCTCCGCGACTGGCTTGCAAGATCGGTCGAATTGGTCGAGAAGTACAAACCGGAGCTGATGTACTTCGACGGCGGCAACGGTCAACCTGCCTTCCGCACGAGCATGACGGAATTCACTGCATTTTACGATAATTTTGCAATAAGCCATCGCATCGACGGTGTGATCACACTCAAGGATTACGCGATGGAGTGGACTGCCGGAGCGAGGGACTTTGAGCGAAGCCTGCGCACGGATATCGATCCGCGGCCGTGGCAGACCGACACCTCCATCAGCAATCTGTCGTGGGGATACATGGAGCATGACCAGTTCAAGACACCCGAGTTCCTGGTCCACCAATTGGTGGACATTGTCAGCAAGAACGGCAATCTGCTGTTGAGTATCGGTCCGCGGGCGGATGGGACAATTCCCGATGAAGTGCGAACCATCCTGCTGGATATGGGCGCGTGGCTCGATCGCAATGGCGAGGCCATCTATGGCACCGAGCCGTGGACCATCGCCGGCGAGGGACCGACGCAAGTGAAGACGGGCTTTGCCACCGACCAGGAGATGAAGCCTTATACGCCATCGGACTTTCGCTTCACCAGGAAAGGCGAAAACCTTTACGTCATCAGTTTGGCCTGCCCCGCAGATGGAACGGCTACCGTTCACGCCCTTGGCTTGGCGGGCGAAGTGAAGGGCAAGGTGATCCGGGTGGTGGACCTGCTCGGGTCAAGCCAGAAAACCGACTGGCTGCAAACCACCGATGCGCTCTCAGTGAAGCTGCCCGCCGATGCCGATTGCAAATATGGCTTTGCACTGCGAGTCAATTTTGCGTTGCCTCAACAGATTCAAGCGCAGGGGATTACAAAATGAATTCCCGCGCAAGACCGGGCCTGCAAGGAAGGTGTGCATGATGAAGATGAAAACGTTTGCCGCAGCCATAGTCGCTGCTCTATTTCCATTTGGGTTAGCCGGGTATTCGCAGGGGACGGCGCACCCCATCCCAAGTATTGCCAAGCAGAACGGCCGCTATGCCCTGATGGTCGATGGTGCGCCGTTTCTGATGCTTGGCGCGCAGCCCAACAACTCAAGCGACTGGCCAGCCACACTTCCAAAAGTGTGGCCCGCGATTGAGTACCTGCATGCCAATACACTCGAGATTCCCATCTACTGGGAGCAATTCGAGCCCAGGCAGGGGCAGTTCGACTACTCGCAGATCGACACCGTTCTCGCTCAGGCCCGCGCGCACAACGTTCACCTTGTTCTGCTTTGGTTCGGTACGTGGAAAAACGGAAGCCAGCACTACATGCCTGAGTGGATGAAGCTCGATCCGGAAAAGTATGCTCACGTCGTAAACAGGAACGGGGAACGAGTGGACTCGCCCTCGCCGTTTGCGCGGGCGTCACTGGACGCGGACATACGCGCATTCACTGCTTTCATGCGGCACTTGAAAGCGGCGGATCTCGAGCGAACGGTGCTGATGGTGCAGGTAGAGAACGAAACGGGCACTTGGGGAACGCTGCGCGATTACTCAGCTGAGGCCAACAAGCTCTTCACTGCGGCGGTTCCTGACGAGGTGTTAAATGCGATGAACAAGACCGCCGCAAATGGGGCGGGATGGGCCGAGGTGTTTGGGCCGGATGCCGACGTCTACTTCCATGCCTGGGCTATCGCCCGGTATGTGGGGCAGATCGCCCTCGCGGGCAAGGCAGTTTACCCTCTGCCTCTGTATGTGAATGCGGCGCTGCGCGATCCGTTCAAAGGCGAGCCTGGGACCTACGAAAGTGGCGGCCCGACAGACAACGTGCTTTCCATCTGGAAGGCCGAGGCGCCGGCGATCGACGTCCTCGCACCGGATATCTACCTGCTGGATACCCAGTCCTATCTGAAGGTCATCGAGCTATACCACCGGCCGGATAACGCCTTGTTCATTCCTGAGACCGCGGGAACGCCACGTGCGGCGCGTTTTCTTTTTGCTGCCTTGGGGATGCAGACGATCGGCTATTCCCCGTTCGGGCTGGACTATACGCGGACCAATCATCCGGAGAGAATGGTGCCCAATGAGCCGAACGCCTTTCTTGACCCCACGGCGCAGAACTACAAGCTTCTCGGTCCGATGATGCGCGATGTCGCCCGCCTGAACTTCGAGGGAAAACTGCAGGCTGTGGCGGAAGTGGAGGACCAGCCCATGCAGACGCTGCACTTCGGAACCTGGGATGCCGTGGTCTCCTACGGCGTTGGCCGGGGAGGCGCTGCCAAAGGGAATGCCGAACCTATCGGACGCGCACTTGTTGCTCAATTGAGCGACAATCAGTTTCTTGTCACAGGATTCCATTGCCGCGTCGACTTTCGCCCTGCAGGCACTGCGCAGCAACAGAAAACTCAGGAGATCGTCGTCGGTACAGGTCAGACGCCATCGGCCCTTATCGATGGGAATTGGCAGCACCGTCAATTCCTGCGCGTAGAAGAAGGCGCGTATGAGAACGGCGTCTTCCAGTCGCACCGCATTCTGAACGGCGATCAAACCGACTGGGGACTGGACTTCGGGTCTGACTCCGAGGTCCTGAGAGTTTCGCTCGCCAGGTATTGAAGCTTCGAGCGCGAGGAAAGGTAATGTAAACGCCCTTGGGGCCGGGAACCTCCCCAGAGCCCATCCCAGCAAGAGGGGCACTAAGTTCAGTCGCCATGGCGGCGCGCTTATTCCGGCAGCTTATCGCCATTGAGGGTTCAGGATGAGCATTGAACAGCACCTCGCCACGCCAAGGTCTTGTTCTACGTCGATCCATAGCCGCCCTTGAGAGAGTTCAATTCACGGAGACATCGCATATCCCATCTCGTTGCTGAGGCACCCTGCGGCAATCGGCGCTTATGTAATCTTGTCGGCGTGGTTCTTGCGAATCCAGTCTTCGACCACTTTGCGGATTTCCTCGGCTAGTTTGCCCGCGAGATCAGCCTCACCCTGAGCCACAAG
>Ga0224530_1001472_pt1 | contig 12255 bp, 8 predicted proteins | sample CBST75metaG_FD_179873 | JGI IMG/M metagenome (GOLD analysis project Ga0224530, IMG submission 179873) | Peat soil microbial communities from Stordalen Mire, Sweden - C.B.S.T75 | ecosystem: Environmental > Terrestrial > Soil > Wetlands > Peat | place: Sweden: Norrbotten County, Stordalen Mire...
GTCAAGCACGCCGGCCCTACCGGCAAGGGAGGATGGAGCTTCGAAGGCAACACGCTAACCACGGTGATTCCTGTGCCGAGCGGCAGTGTTGCGGCCAAAGTCACGGTCGAGGTGCATCGCACCCCTGGACTCACCGCCCGCCGTGCGGAGTTGGACGGCTTTGCCGGCATCATGACCCGGTTGCGCGGCGCCTACGACGCCATGAACAGGACGCAGCCCATCTCTAGCCCGCCCGATGTGTTGGTCGACGCCATGCAGACCGGCGACCGGCTCAGCTATCATCCCGAGAACGCCGCCGCAGAGTTTGCCCACCTGCGCGAAGTGCTGCCCAAAGCGCAAGGCGCCATCGCTGAAATAGGCAAGGGCTTCGGTCCGCGTTTGGATGAGTATGCCAAGCGCATCGCCCACCAGGACTGGGCTGCCGCCGGTATCAATGTCGAAGCCGAAAAGCAGCTTCGTCGCGACGCCATGGACCGGGCGCAGAAGCTGGTGGAGGAAGCGGGCAAGTAACGCAAAACGGGAAGCAACACGGCGGCCGCGGAGGATGGATCCTCCGCGGCCGCCGGCATTTCAGCGGAGCGTTTGCGGAAGCTGAATCAACCGGTTTACCATGCGGGTCTATGAACAATCCCGTTCGTTTTCTGCCTGTAGTTTTGCTCCTTGCCGCGCCGCTGCTTTTTGCGCAGGCTCCCGCCGCCAGCCCCTCGCCCTCGACGGACCTGCTGGCGCCTACGCAGGGCGTGAAATCGGCGGCGGACATTGATCGCGAGTGGCAGCAGTCGGTCAGCAAATATGACGCCGAGCGCAGCCGCCTGCTGGCAGTCGAGCTGAAGCAGGAAAACGACGGGCCGTATCGCGCCGACTGGGCAACGCTCCTCAAATATCAGCAGCCGCAGTGGTACAAGGACGCCAAGTTCGGCATCTTCATTCACTGGGGCGTCTATTCCGTGCCGGCCGCGCAGAGCGAGTGGTACCCGCGCGAAATGTACCACCCTGGCCAGGAAGCCTATAAGAACTTCCGCGACCATTACGCTTCGAGCGATCCGGCACAGAAGGACGTCAAGGGTTACAAGGATCTGATTCCCCTGTTTCGCGCCGAGCACTTTGACGCCGCCGCATGGGCCAAGCTCTTCAAGGATTCGGGCGCGCAATACGTCGTTCCCGTTGCCGAGCATCACGACGGCTTTTCCATGTACGATTCCGGCCTCTCCGATTGGACCGTCGCGAAGATGGGGCCCAAGCGCGACACCCTCGGCGAGTTGTCCGTGGCCATCCGCGCCGAGGGACTGCACTTCGGGCTCAGCTCGCATCGCGCCGAGCACGACTTCTTTTTTGACGGCGGCCGCTCCATCCGCTCCGATGTGAATGATCCCAAAAATGCTTCGCTCTACGGCCCCGCGCACCAGTGGATCAGCGAAGAGGGCGGCATGAGCAACGACTGGACGTATGTGAGCGCCGAGTTTGCCCGCGACTGGCTGGCGCGCGACACCGAACTCATCGAAAAGTACAAGCCGGAGGTCGTCTACTTCGACTGGTGGGCCGGACAGCCTGGCTATCGCAAGAACATGACCAAGTTCGCCGCCTACTATTACAACTTCGCGGCAGCCCACGGTTACGGCGCCATCATCGACATCAAGGACAACGATCTGAACTGGAAGGCCGGCGCGCGCGACTTCGAGCGCGGAGCGCAGGACCACATTCTCGCCGACCACTGGCAGACCGACACCTCCATCAGCGACGCCAGTTGGGGCTACATCGAGCACGACACCTTCAAGACTCCCGAATTCCTCGTCCATCAGCTTGTCGACATCGTCAGCAAGAACGGCAACCTGCTGCTGAACTTCGGCCCTCGGCCCGACGGCACCATTCCCGACGAGGTGAAGGCGACGCTGCTCGCCATGGGCGCGTGGCTCAAAGTCAACCGCGAAGCCATCTACGCGACCACTCCCTGGAAGACCTTCGGCGAAGGACCCACGCAGGTCAAGGCCGGAACCTTCAGCGATACCGCCACCAAGGCCTATACGGCTGAAGATTTCCGCTTCACAGCCAAGGGCTCGACGGTGTACGCGATCGGCATGGCCTGCCCGGCAGACGGCAAAGCCACCATCCACTCGCTCGGCTGGGCGCACGAAGGGAGTTCGATTGCCATCGGCTCTGTTGAGTTGCTTGGTTCAACCGCTAAGCCGACCTGGACTCAGGGCGCAGAGGCGCTGCAGGTGACCTTGCCGGCCGGTGCAGCCTGCAAATACTCCTATGTGCTGAAGCTGACGCCGGCCGCCGCTAAGTAAATTCCTTTGCACCAGGACTTCACCAACCAGGACACAGGACTCTGGTTTTGCTTTGGTTCCTCTGGAGCCGGCCTCAAACATAAGCTCCGTGCCCCATCCATTTCGCAGGCTTTATCGCGAAATGGGTGGGAAAGCGTAACACTCTTGAAGGGCCGCAATAATAACCGGCTTCGCTGACCCACGGCAGATAAAGACTTCTCCATTGGCAATGCCGCTGCCAACTCGCTAGCCTGCAATGCCCGCGTGGTGGGAGCTAACTAGCTGGTCTTATTTCTGCACCGCCGGCTGCAGCCTCAAGGCCGGCCTTAACCGGATCGAGGTCGCGGAGATGCGCGTGGCTTTCCCTCCAAAGACGTACCAGGAGAAACTGAAATGCCATTGAATTCCCTTGACCGGCGAAGTTTTCTCGCCGCGCTCGGCTGCAGCGCCGCAGCCTGTGCTCTGCCTCATCCCGTGCGCGGATTGTCCGCCGCCAACCAGCCTGATCTGGCCCACGATTCCGACCGCCCCGAGTTTCACTTTGTAGCGCCCCACAACTGGCTGAACGACCCCAACGGACCTCTCTGGTGGAAGGGCCAATATCACCTCTTCTACCAGGTGACGCGCGGCGTCGAGCCGTCGGGAGCAAAGCTTTGGGGACACGCCGTCAGCAAGGACTTGGTGCACTGGAAGCACCTGCCCATCGCCCTCACGCCGACACCGGGCGGTCCCGACAGCGAAGGCTGCTGGACCGGCTCTGCCGTCGTCTTCAATGGCGTGCCTACGTTCATCTACACCGGCATCCAGAACTCATCGCTGGCGCAGGCCACCCTTCGCGATGGCAACCCATTGCGCGAGACGGTCCTGCTGGCGACAGCCGAGGACGACTCCCTGCTGCGCTGGAAAAAGCTGGCCGAGCCCGTGATTGCCGCGCCACCCGCAGGCATGGTCGTCAGCGGGTTTCGCGATCCTTGCCCGTGGCGCGAAGCGGACGCGTGGTACATGATCGTCGGCTCCGGCGAGCGAGGTCGCGGCGGCTGTGCGCTGCTCTATCGCTCGCAGGACCTGCGCCACTGGGAGTATCTGCACACCCTGGCAGAAGGCACTCCGAGCGAGCCGTGGGCCATGTGGGAGTGCCCGGATTTCTTCGAGACCGGCGGCCAGCATTGTCTGCTCCACTCCTCCAGCGGCAAGGTCTCCTGGAGCACCGGCGACTACGACATCCACGAGCATCGCTTCGCCGTGAAGCGCCAGGGGTTGGTGGATCAGGGAGCCTTTTACGCACCCAAGGGGTTTCGTGCGCCGGACGGACGGCGGATTCTGTGGGGTTGGATTCAGGAGACGCGTCCAGACGCGGTTTTCGAGGCCGCCGGTTGGGCCGGAGTCATGTCTCTGCCGCGTGTCTTGACGATTGGCAAAGAAGGCCAGCTTGAGATCAACCCGGCGGTCGAGGTGGCGAAGCTGCGCGGCCCGGTGGAGAAGACGGCAGTGAAAGCCGACGCGCCCTATCGCCAGAAGTTGACCAACCTGCGTAAGGAATTGAGCCTTCCCATCGGATCTTCATCCGACGCCATCACCCTGCGCTTGCTGGCCAAGGGCACCAAGGCCTGGGAATTGACGGTTGATGTGGCAGGGAAGTCCGTTCATTGCGGCGATGTCAGCTTCCCGTTGCCGCCTTGGTCGGTGCCGCACCCAGGGTTACGAGTGTTCTTCGACGGATCGGTGATCGAGTCCTTCATCGGTGGCGTGGAAGCCGTGACCAGCCGCGTCTATGGCCTGAAGCCGGGAGAAACGGAGCTTGAGATTTCGGTCGCAGGCAAGGGAAGCGTCGAGCTGTCGCAATGGTCCATCGCCCCCATCTCGCCGGACCGGCTGACCACCTAGAGCGCGGCCCATAGCGGAGATGTGGCTCGGCACGGCTTTCGTTGCGGCCACCTGGCCTATTGATCCAGCCTCCGAATAGAAGCACCGTGCCCCATCCATTTCGCAGTTTCATCGCGAAATGGATGGGAAGGCGCAACACTCTTTGAGGCAAGGTCAACAGGGCCGTACAGGCTGCGAAAAAACTCGAATAGCGCCTCAGAAAGTGTCAGGGCACGACTTGAGAGGCTGCGGAAAAACTCTTTGAAGGCAGATGTGGATCACAGCATCTTGGGTAACTATGTATTAAACAAGAAGCATGCGTGGAGAAGATCAGTTGCAGACGGCGATGTACAGTTACGTAACCCTTGCTCAGCGGATACCGGTCGATCATCCGGTGCGCCGGATTCGGGCGCTGGCGGATGGGGCCTTGGCGCGGATGGACGCCGATTTCGCCGCTCTGTACGCGGCAACCGGCCGCCCGTCGATCGCGCCCGAACGTCTGCTCCGGGCCACGCTGCTGATGGTTCTCTACTCGATTCGCTCCGAGCGTCAGCTGATGGAGCAGATGAACTACAACCTTCTGTTCCGTTGGTTCGTAGGGCTGGAGATGGACGATGCGGTGTGGGACGTAACCGTGTTCACGAAGAACCGGGAGCGATTGATCCAGGGCGCCATCAGCCAGCGTTTGCTTGAAGAGGTGCTTGCCGAAGCGCGCGCAAACGATCTGTTGAGCGAGGAGCATTTCACCGTGGACGGCACATTGATTCAGGCTTGGGCCTCAGCGTCCAGCTTCAAGGAAAAGAAAGATCCGCCCAAGCCGGGCAACGGTTCCGGCAGCAAGGGCTCGTTGCTGTTGCGCGACAAGGTGGAGTCGAAGACCGATCCGGAGGCGCGTTTGTACAAGAAGGCGGCGGCGGATAAGGCGGTTCCGGCCTACATGGGCCATGCGTTGATCGAGAATCGCAATGGCCTGGCGGTGGCCGTGGAAGCGACCGAGGCTGGTAACGCGGCCGAGCGCGAGGCGGGGGTGCGCATGATCGACCGCGCGGTGAAGCCGAAAGCCGAACGTGCGGCCACCGAAGCGATGACGCTGGGCGCCGACACGCTCTATCAAGAGGAAAAGTTCATCGAAGATTTGCGCCAGCGCGCGATCGCGCCGCATGTCAGCCAGTACACGCAGCCCGGCAACAATCTGGCCAAGAATAGTCTGACGGAGGCCGAACGGGCCGACCCGCGGCGCACCATCAGCCAGAAGAAACGTAAGCTTGTGGAGAAGGTCTTTGGCTGGGCCAAGCTGGATAGTGTGCTCAAGCAGGTCAAGGTTAGGGGCTTGAAGCGGGTTGACTGGTTCTATCGCTTGGCGATGGCGGCCTACAACCTGATGCGCCTGAGGAGGCTGATTCCGATTCAGCCGACGGCCTGATGGGGCCGTAGTGTCTCTCGATGCCGCCAAAAACGGCATCGAGAGGCAAAACAACCACCATCAACCCGGCTGCGCCCCGGAAAAATGGCGCAAAACAGCTCTCTGCAGAGCTGGAACAACGAATCAAAGGGTTTTTCCGCAGCCTCTGAAGTCGTGCCGATAGGGCCAATCAAATCAATATCGGGCTTTAGCCCCTGCAAATCTTGCCGCCGAGTTTCGGTCTCAACAGCCCTTTTCCGCAGCCTCTCAAGGCAAAGCCACCCCGGTTTCGGAGGAACACCAAGCTCACTTGGAATCACGGTGCGCGATCACGTAATCGTCGATTCGGTAGTACACCTGGCTGGTAACGATCCCGCGCTCCACCAGATCCAACTTGGTTCGGTAGGGCCGGAAGCGGACAATGCGTCCAGCCCAACTGCGCGTCATGCCGGGGATTTTCAACAGCGCTTCCACACTGGCATGATTGATGTCCACGCGCGACTCCGGCGGCGGGGCCTCCGCCGATGTCTTGAACGGCTTGAACGGATCTCGATCCTGGTTCTGCGCCGCCCCCGACAGGCATACGCACAAAATCACCGCCGCCCCAGCCGTCCATCGCATTCGTGCTCGCACGCACCCATTCTCCGCCCGGCATGTGTCGGGCGCAAGTCCTCGCCGAGCTTATACGTTTCCCGGAGCCTGAATCGTCTACATCTTGACAGCGAAGATTCGATCGACCTGCAACAATTGGCTCATGGCAATTCTCCCCGTTGCTCCCGTTCCCGGCCACGCCGTCCGTAAGCGCGTCTTTGGCCGTGTCCATCTGATGTTTCTGTTCTTGATGGCCGCATTGCTGGTTCTGTGCCTTGTCTTTTCCTGGACCACGCGCGATTCCATGGCGCATCTTTCCTTCCTGTCGGGGCGCGGTAACATTCGCAGCCTGGCCGGCAACCACAAGACGCTCGTCGATCTGCGTCCCTGGCAAACTGCGGAGGCTCTGGCGCCGCTGGCTGTGACCGCGGAAGAAACCGAGTACGCGCACGAAGCAGAACGGCTCGCCGATCACGAAGTGGACCAGGCCTTTGCTGCGGCGTTGCGTCAGGCCAGCGCGCAGGCGCAGCATCGCAACCTCACGGGCGAAGCTCTTGCGCTGTCGCAGAAGGTCGAACAGTTTCAGCAGGTCATCAAGGACGACCAAGCACTGGTCAATCGCTTGACCGCCGCTTCCGGCGCAGCGGCCAATCCGGCGAAAGTCCCGGCGCAGCCCTCGCAGAACAACGACGATCTCGATGTCGCCAAAGCCCAACTTGGGCTCGATACCGACCAACTGACCGATGCACAGCAGGAACTTGATCGCGCATCGGGCGACGACCGTGCACAAATCCAAAGCGAGCTTGCCGCGCATCAAGCGCTGATGAGCAAGTACGACAGCGATTACCACAACTCTGGCGAGGTAGCAGTTCTATCCGCCAAGCGGCACGGCACACTGGCAAGCCGATTGGTTGCGTGGAAGAGTCAGCTCGACCGCTACGCGCTGATTCAGCAGGCAATGCAGCAGGCCCAGGCCGATATCGCCACTCTGACTGCCGCACACACCGCTTTCGAGGCCAACGCCAATGCCGCTGCTGCTGCGCCGGGCGCCAACGCCCCGGACCGCGCATCGAAGCTTGCCAACCTGATCGAACGGGCGGAGGAACGGCAACTGCTCTCCATCTGTAACGACCGCATTCAGACCCAACAGCGGCTTGCCACAGTTTATGAAAAGTGGTCCGCCCAGGTGCTGCTGCAACACCGCACCCTGCTGCACCTGATTCTGCAATCGCTGGCCCTGATTGCGTTCATCTTCATCTGCATCATCCTCAGCGATGCTCTTGTGCGGTGGCTCATGGCCAACCCCGCCCTCGACCGCAGGCAGATGCAGACCCTGCGCTCCGTTTTGCAGTTGGGCATACAAGCCATTGGCGGCCTGCTGATCCTGCTCGTCGTCTTCGGCTGGCCACAGCAGATCACAACGATTGTGGGACTGGCCACCGCCGGCCTCACCATCGCCATGCAAGACTTCATCCTCGCGTTTTTCGGCTGGTTCGTCCTGATGGGAAAGCATGGCATTCGCGTAGGCGACTGGGTAGAGATCGACGGCGTGGGCGGCGAGGTAACCGAGATCGGCCTGATGAGCACCACGCTGCTCGAAACGGGAGATCTGGCGGAGCGAGGTCATCCCACCGGCCGCCGCATCACCTTCCTCAATAGCTTCGCCATCCGCGGAAAATATTTCAACTTTTCCACAACAGGCCAATGGATGTGGGACGAGATTGCCGTCAGCATCCCGTCAACCGGCGACGCGCATGAGATGGTTGAGCGGATTCGCACGGCAGTGCAGGAAGAGACAAAAGAGAGCGCCGCCGTGGCGGAGCAAGAATGGAAACGCGGTTCACGCGGCGATGGCCTGAGCCGCTTCAGCGCAGCCCCTGTGGTCAATCCGCGACCGTCGGGCTCGACCATCGATATCAAGGTGCGCTATGTTACCCGCGCTTCCGAGCGGTTCGGGGTGCGCAATCGCCTGTACCAGCGCGTGATCGATCTGTTGCACAAGCCCGACGAGCCGACGCAGGAAAAGCCAACTCCCGGAGTCGCGAAAGCGTAGAGAAGCGGCGCGGCCTTCTGCGCCGACCGCGGCAGAGCAGTTGACACCGCGCCGTATCTTCCCGTAGGGTTTTAGTCAGATGATTAGCCACCGCCATTTCGGTCACCACCATCATCACGGGACCCACATGCCGGCGGACTGTCGTGGCCTGATCTAATCGGCCAGAGAGATCGAGGAATCACCCCAAGCCCGCCGGCGACCACGCCGGCGGGCTTTTTCGCGTTTGCACACAAATCCAAACCAGAACCAGAACCAGAAGAAATCCAGGAAAACATGACCAACCCGAATCCGACAATCGATTTTGAAAAAATGGACGGCCTCGTCCCCGGCATTGTGCAGGATGCCGCCACCGGCGAAGTGCTGATGCTGGGCTTCCTCAACCCCGTAAGCTATGCAAAAACCCTGGAGTCCGGCTTCGTCACCTTCTGGAGCCGCACCCGCCAGAAGCTGTGGATGAAGGGCGAAACCAGCGGCAACCGCCTGCGCGTCGTCTCCACCGCAACCGATTGCGACAACGACACGCTGCTGTTTCGCGTCGTCGTCGAGGGCGACGGCCTGGTCTGCCACGAAGGCACGGTTAGTTGCTTCACCAAACCCGTGACTACCACCGGCCAATCATCCGACACAAAGAAAGAGGAATCGCGTGGCTAACAAGCTCAGACTCGGCATCCCCAAAGGCAGTCTTCAGGATGCCACCATCGCTCTCTTTAAACGCGCCGGTTGGAGCATCTACGCCGACGGCCGCTCCTACTTTCCTTCCATCGACGATCCCGACATTGAATGCATGTTGATTCGCGCCCAGGAAATGGCCCGCTACGTCGATCACGGCGTTCTCGACGCCGGCCTTACCGGCATTGATTGGGTCGTTGAAAGCGGCCTCGACGTGACCAGCATTACGTCCCTCACCTACGCCAAGCAGAGCCGACGCAAGGTGCGCTGGGTACTCGCCGTTCCTGAAGGCAGCGGTTTCGAGAAGGCTGAAGACCTCGAAGGCAAAATCATCGCCACTGAACTGGTCGAAGTCAGCAAGCGCTATTTCGCCGCAAAGGGCGTCAACGTCAAGGTCGAATTCAGTTGGGGCGCCACCGAAGTCAAGCCGCCCATGCTGGCCGACGCCATTGTTGAAGTCACGGAAACGGGCAGCTCGCTCAAGGCCAACCACCTCAAGATCATCGACACCGTGATGGAAAGCGAGACCCACCTGATCGCTGGCAAAGCCACACTCGCCGACCCGTGGAAGCGCGAAAAGCTTGATCAGCTCGCACTGATGCTGCGCGGCGCCATCGACGCGCAGTCGCAGGTCGGCCTCATGCTCAACGTTCAGCGCCAGGATCTCGAAGCCGTACTCGCCGTGCTACCCGCGCTCAACTCGCCCACCGTTTCGCAACTCAGCAACTCCGACTGGGTCGCGGTCAACACCATCGTCGAAGAGCGTGTGGCCCGCGACGTGATTCCCCGGCTCAAGGCGGCCAAAGCGACCGGCATCGTCGAATACCCGCTCAACAAGGTCGTGCTCTAGCTGCAGTTCAACAAGGCCGTGCTCTACCAACAGTTGTCGGTCGCGGATTTCGGAGGGAGCAGGGGGCTTCAGCCCCCTGAAACGAGGGCTAATGTGCGGGACCTTCAGGCCCGTGCCTTTCTCTCCCTCCATGAATAAATGCAAAGGCAGTACCATGTCGGAGGAAGAATGAAGACCGTCCGAACCAAAGGCCGAGGCGCACCGCAAGCTGCGGAACTTCTCGCCACCCTCGAACAGCGCGGCGGCGCAGCGCTTGATGCCGTGCTTCCCGCCGTAAAGCGCATCGTCGCCGATGTGCGCAACCGCGGCGACCGCGCCCTGCTTCGCTACGCCACTCAATTCGACGGCCTCAGCGACCCATCGGCTGTCCGCGTCACTACGGACGAAATGGCCGCCGCATGGGAAGCCGCCGATCCTGCCTTGCGCCATGCGTTGTCCACCGCCGCCGATCAGATTCGCGCCTTTGCCGTGTGCCAACTGCCTGCCTCGTGGAGCGAGTCTCCCATCCCCGGCCTCACCACCGGCCAGCTTGTTCGTCCCCTCGGTTCGGTGGGCTGCTATGTTCCCAGCGGCCGCCATCCCCTGCCCTCCACGCTGCTGATGACCGCCATTCCCGCACAGGTCGCAGGCGTCCCGCGCATCGCGGTCGTCTCACCCAAGCCCGCGCCCGAGACTCTCGCCGCCGCGCACCTGCTCGGCATCACAGAGTTTTATCGCCTCGGCGGTGCGCATGCCGTGGCCGCGCTGGCGTATGGAACCGGAACACTTCCGCACGTTGACAAAATCGTCGGTCCCGGCAATCTCTACGTCACCGCAGCCAAGCGTCTGGTCGCTTTTGATTGCGCTATCGACATGCTCGCCGGCCCTACTGAAATTGTCTTCACCAGTGAAAATGGCCGCCCCAGCGATATCGCCTCCGACCTCGTTGCCCAAGCCGAGCACGATCCCGAAGCCCTCGCGATCTTCATCACCACGCGCGCCGACCTTGCCAAAGAAGTCATCGCCGAGACAAAACTCCGCAGCCGTTTGAATCCTGTCGCGCGAGAGGCTCTCGAGCGCAATGGCCGGGTCATCCTCGCGTCCAGCCTCGAAGAAGCCCACGCAATCACCAATCGCCTCGCGCCCGAACATCTTACCGTCGACGCCCCCAGCGATCTCAATTGGGTCTGGAACGCCGGCTCGGTCTTCGTTGGCCGCTGGTCCGCGCAACCCATGGGCGACTACATCTCCGGCCCCAATCACACCTTGCCCACCGGCGGCATGGCGCGCGTCCGCGGCGGCCTGAGCGTGAACGACTTCGTCAAGCTCATCACCGTGCAGCAATATACGTCGCAAGCACTGCGCGAACTCGGCCCGTCGGCAGTTCTATTGGCCACTGCCGAAGGCCTCACCGGCCACGCCGAAGCGATCCGCACGCGCTTGGCGCCTGCAGCGCGGCAGAAGCGATTAGGCGAACAGAAAGCAAGGAGAACGCGTGAATAGGGAATCTGGTGACGAGCGTCAGGGCACGACTTCAGTCGTGCCGAAGACGCAGCAAAATAATGGCGGGGCTTTAGCCCCTGAGGCTTTTTCTTCGCAAAGCCCCACTCCCCGCGCCCGCGTACAGGCGATGAAGGAGTATCACCCGCCGCTCGGCTGCCGCGACACCCTCCGCCTCGACTTCAACGAGAACACGCTGGCCTGTTCGCCCAAGGTGCGCGAAGTGCTCGGCGGCATCTCCGCCGGCAGCCTCACGCGCTATCCCGAACGCGAGCCCGTCGAAGCCATTGTCGCCGCGCATCTCGGCCTCGCCGCGCCACAGGTCGCGCTCACCAACGGCGTGGACGAAGCCATACACGTCCTCTTCGAAACATTCCTCGAGGACGGCGATGAGCTACTGCTCCCCGTGCCGACCTACACCATGTACGAGGTCTACTCCTCAATGACGGCCGCACACGTGATCGCTGTCGAGGCCGCCGACGACCTGCAATTTCCCTATGAGCGCCTGCTCGCCGCCATCACGCCGAAAACCCGCATCATCGCCATCGCCAATCCCAACAGCCCTTCCGGCACTGTGGCTGCGCGTGCGCAACTTGTTGAGATAGCCAACCGCGCACCCCAGGCCGTTGTGCTGGTGGACGAGGCCTACTTCCATTTCTTCGGCGAAACGGTCATTGATCTCGTCGGCGTCATCCCCAACCTCATTGTGGCGCGCACCTTCTCCAAGGCCTATGGGCTTGCCGGATTGCGCATCGGCCTTCTTGCCGGCCCGGTCGAACTCATGCGCTGGATCAAGCGCGTGCTCTCCCCCTACAGTGTGAATTCACTGGCGCTGGCCTGCCTCCAACCCGCGCTCGAAGACACAGCCTATCTCGATTGGTACGTCAACGAAGTAATTGCTGCGCGCGCCGAGTTCGAGGCAGCTCTCGATGCCGAAAAAGTTCGCCGCTGGCCCAGCCGCGCCAACTTCATCCTCACCGAAATCGGCTCTCGTCATGCGGAGTTTGTGCGTTTGATGAGCGATGCGGGAGTGCTGGTCCGCGACCGGTCAAGCGATCCCGGCTGCGACGGCCGCGTCCGC
>Ga0224530_1001476_pt1 | contig 12242 bp, 7 predicted proteins | sample CBST75metaG_FD_179873 | JGI IMG/M metagenome (GOLD analysis project Ga0224530, IMG submission 179873) | Peat soil microbial communities from Stordalen Mire, Sweden - C.B.S.T75 | ecosystem: Environmental > Terrestrial > Soil > Wetlands > Peat | place: Sweden: Norrbotten County, Stordalen Mire...
CTTCAAGAGACCGGGATTGACAAACCGTTTGGCACGCAGCGAACGGTAGGCAACCTCCAGTGTCCATCCAAGAATGGAGAAGAACGGGAACGAAAAAACCAGGTTTAAAACGCCGAACCGGCTCATTCTTCGCCCCTAATCGCCTGCGCTGCGGCAATGTGCCCGTTGCCAATCGAAGAATAGAAGATGACGATTCTTTTGGAATTCTTCTGCACGATGTGAATAGCTCCTGCTCCCGCGGCTAGAGGCAACATCCGTATGCCACCGATGACGGCTCCGATGAACCCAGGCGATCCGCACCTTGTCGAACTCGACGAAACCTCGCGGTAATCACACTGAATGAGATGCGCGCATCGGAGTACAACTACAGTTCCCCGATGGCGTATTTGAGTCGAAGGCCGGCAAGGGCCGCGTCGTAGACGGCATTCGCGTGGTTGATCGCACTGTTGACGCGCAGCGTTTCAGCTTCCAACACCTCGGTATGAGGAGTGAGGCCGTTCACATAGCGGTCTCGCACCACGCGCATATTTTCCTCAGCCTGGGTGATAGCGGATTGTGTGACGCTGGTCCGTTTGCGCGTCTCCTGAACATCCAGCCAAGCTTGACGCACCTGTAATCCGATGACCAAAGCAAGTTCGTCCCGCTGCTCGGACAATGCCGTAGCCTGAAAATCGACGGCACTCCCGCGGTGACGTGCCGCACCGCCATCGAAGACATTCCACTTAATTCCGACAGCGACGGACCATTGATCCTCATGCACCAGGTAGCGATCCTGCAGGTAGTTGTAGCTGCCGGAAACACCTACCTGGGGCGCGGTTTCTCTTCGCACGGCGACGGCTTGATCGCGTAGGGCGGCGGCTTGACGGTCCATAGCCTTTAACTCACTACGCTGATCCAGCGCCCGCTTGGTCAGGACAGGCAGTGCATCGTCTACCGATTCGAGCGAAAGCTCGTCCAGCATGACGGACTGATCCAATGCTCTCCCCAAGAGGTGGTTATAGGCAGCGCGCGCCAGGTCTAAGCTGTTGCCGGCCTGCAAAACCTGTTGCCGCGCGTCGAGCAGGGCCACCTGCGCGGACAGTTGGGCGTTTTTGGTAGCCATGCCCTGTTGAAACAGGTTGTCCACGTCGTGAGCGTGTGCTTCCAGGCTGGTCACATGACTTTCAGCCACCTTGAGCCCGCTGGATGCACGCAACACGTTCACATAGGCTTCGGCAACGCGTAGCCTGAGATTCTGTTCGTCGGCGGTCTCATTCAACTTGGCTGCCTGGAATGAAGAGGAGGCCGCTGCGATGCCATGCTCGATACGTCCACCCGTGTAGATCGGCAGGGTTGCCGTCGCGTCATAGAGGACGCTGTTACGTTGCGCCAGGGGGATCTGAAACGATTGGCTGAGCAGGTCTGCCTTGAGTTCAGGTAGGTTGGTAAGCGCAATGTAGTTCGCCCCCGTTGACAGAACGGGCAAGCGAGCGGATTTTGCCGCCGCTAACTGGCTGGCAGCGGCGGCGGAATTGTCCCGCGAAGCCCTGAGACCGTGATCCGCGGCCAGAGCGGCGGCCCACGCCTGTTCCAGAGTCTCTGCGGCGGCGTTGCTGGCCATCAACGCTGCGAGCAGGCCCGCCAAGGTGAATACACCCAAGAATTTCTGTAAACGATAGTTATGCATCATCGTGTTTCATCCTTCACCGTCGTTGCCTGTTCCACCGATCCTTCCCGCTCTCTCTTGAAGTGCAAGAAAAGGAGACAGGGAACAACGACCAGAGTCAGTACTGTGGCCGCCACCGTACCGAAGATCAGTGAAATACCCAAACCGCAGAACACTGGGTCGGTAAGCATGACCATGCTTCCGAAAACGATGGCCAAGGTGGTCAGCAGGATGGGGCGCAGACGCACCGCGCCGGCTTCGAGAATAGCCTCCCTGAAATCCATACCTTGCCGCCGATAGTCCAGCACAAAGTCGATAATGAGCAGCGAACTGCGCACCAAGACTCCGGTCAAGGCGATGATGCCGACCAGGGAGGTGACCGTGAACGGCTTGCCGAGAAGCCAGTGCCCAGGAAAGATGCCAACCAACCCAAGAGGAATTGCGGACATCGCAATGATGGGCAAAGTGAAGGATTGGTAATAAGCGACCAGAATCAGAAAAATGCTGATGATCGACAGCGCTAGAGCGAATAGCAGGTCGCGATAGGAGTCCAGCATCAATCGCATCTCACCGCCCCAATGCAGGCTATATCCGTTGATGGTGTCCGGATCGGCCTTGTAGGGGCGCATGTTGCCGGTGGCAAGACGGCTGCCGTCGGGCAGCGCCATGCCATCCAGACGCCGGTTCAGGTCCAGCACCGCATAGACAGAAGCGGTGCTGGCAAGTTCTCCACCCACGTAGGTGACCCGCTCATCGTCCTGGTGCTGAATAGGACGGTCGGCTCGGGCCGGTATAACCTGGACCAGTTCGGACAACGCCACCTGCTGCCCTTGCCGGTTCGTTACCGTGATTCGTGAGAGCAGCGTTGGGTCAATCTGATAGCGGCGAGGAATCTGAAGCCGCATTGGTACGGGGTTCTTCTCCCCTGGGATATGGGCATTCCCCATGACTTCGCCGTCGATCAGGCGGCGCAGTGCGATAGCCACTTCGGCATTGGTGATTCCAGACATCGCCGCCTTTTCCCGGTCGACGATAAGGTGGTATTCAGAGACGTCTTCCACCTCGCTGGTTTTCACTTCCGCCATGTCATACGTTTGCTGAAAGGCGCTCTTGACACGTTTGGAAAGAACTCGAAGTATCTCTTCATTCGGACCGTAGATTTCCGCCAGTACGGTAGCGCGCACCGGCGGTCCCGGCGGATCCTCGACCACTTGCACAGTGCTGCCGGGATAACGAGCGGCAATGGGAGCAATGCGGAGGCGCATTTCACGGGCGATGTCGATCGAAGTCGTGCTCCGCGTCTTTTTGTCGGAGAGATTCACGCGGATCTCTGCTACGTAAGGCCCAATCTTGCTTCCCGAACCACGCAACAAGCCGTTGAAGTCCATCACGCCGGCCTCGCCAAGCGATATCTGGTAATTCCGAACCTCGGGAGTCTGACGCAGCAGCGCACCAATCTCGCGGGCAATCTGGTCCGTCGCCTCCAACGGGGCGGTTTCCGGCATGTCGATAGTAACGTTGAACGTGTTTGTATTGTCTTTGGGCAGAAAGGACGTCTCCGTGCCGAAGAAGGATTGGGGGCCGCTCAGGCCACCAAGCCGGACAAATTGCCAAAGCGGTTGCAGCAAGGACAAAGCGATCATCGCCAGCACGAACAGAAAGAGATACCGGCGCCACTTGGCGCTGCTCAAAAAAGGCGTCACAGCTGCACGGTAGTAGCGGGGCAGTCGATTCCAACCCTTGCGTTTTTTCAGATCGGGCGCTTCTACCGGCTTCAACCAGCGGTTCGCCGCCCAAGGGACCGCGCAATATGCCACCAACAGCGAGAAAGCCATCGCGAGCGGCCCTGTAATGCCCACTGGATGGAAGTACTGCCCTCCCATGCCCGTCAATATGGGCAGCAGCGAGAAGGCCACGATCATCACCGAGAGGGTCGCCAAATTGGTGGGATTACCAATCTCGTTCGTGGCTTGTACAGCTATCTGGCGCTTATCGCCCTGGCCGAGCTGACTGTAGTTGCGATGAATGTTCTCAATGACGACGATGGCGGCATCGACCACCAGGCCCAGCAGCATAATGAAAGCAAACAAGGTGATGCGATTGATAGTGATGCCGAAGAGATAAACTCCACCCAGAGTGAGCGACAGGATCAACGGTATCGTTGCTCCGACAATCACCGCTTCTCTGAAGCCCAGAAACAGAACGGTGACGGCAAAAACGGCAAGCGTTGCAATTCCCAAGTGCCCAATGAGGCGATTTACTGCATCGTTGGCCTTCTGGCCGTCGTTACGGGTCACAACGACATCGACTCCGGGAGGCACAAACTGCGCTTTCATCCTGTCGATGCGTTTGAGAAGATCATTGGCGAAAAACACCGCATTGGTGCCGCGCTTTTTGGCGACCGCAATGGTCACCGCAGGTATTTCAGGTTGCTGCGTTTTTCCAAAGTGCGCATCCGCGGGGCCGTAAGCGAAACGGGTGAGCGTGTCCCTCTCTTCAGGCGGAGCATCGACGATATGCGCCACATCGCCGAGATAGATGGGCCTGCCGGCATTGGCGCCGACGATCAAATGTTTCAGATCATCCGCAGATGTTAGAAATCCATCCAGTACTACCTTGTGATTCTGGCCTTCTTGCACCTGCGTGCCAAGAGGGGCCGAAACATTCCCCGCGGTGATGAGCGTGCGCACCTGATCCAGAGTTACGCCGAAAGCTTGCATCCGCTCAGGGTCCAACTCGATGCGTATTTCCCGGTCGCGGCCGCCCTTGACGTAGGCGACTGACACCGAGTCCTGGCTCCTGAGTCCATCAACCATCCGGTCTGCCAGCCGCTTCAGGGCGTAGTCGTTGTATTTTTCCGAAGCCAGTGTGACGGTAACGACCGGCACATCGTCCACGTCCACGCTGCGGATCAACGGGGTCCCTGCCTCAGCCGGAAGGAGATCGCGATGGCCAAGTATGCAGTCGTAGAGTCTGACCAGAGACTGTTCCTTGTTTTCACCCACCTTGAACTGCACCATCACACCGCCCATCGAGTTCATGGCCGTGGCATAGACATGATCGATGCCCGGAATCTCCTTGATCTCTCCCTCGATGGGACGGATGATCAGCTCTTCCACTTCCGCGGCAGAGGCCCCAGGAAGTAGCACCCGCACTTCAGCGGCGGGCACAATAATTTGCGGATTCTCCTCGCGCGGCGTCAGTGTGATGGCGAGCACTCCAATAAGAATGCAGGCCAGCACGAAGAGCACGGTCAGCTTCGAGGTAATGAAGAACTCCGCGAGTTTGCCGGCAATATTGAGTTTGCGTTCAGTCATTGTGGGCCTCTATGCCGACAACTCGATCACCATCGCGCAGAGCTGAATCGGGAGCCGCAACCAGACGCTCGCCGGTTTTGAGACCAGCGGTCACTTCGACCCGATCAGGCCATTCGCGCCCGATATGCAACCAACGGAAGTAGGTCTTGCCTTCGTCATTCACAACGAACACACCATACAAACCGCCACGCTCGACCAATGCCTGCCGGGACACCACAAGCGACTTGTTCTCCCCAATCTGAAAGGCAGCGCGTCCGAACATGCCCGGCGTCAGTCCCGCCGTCTCTGGCAAGGCAATTTTCATCTGGTAACTGCGAGTGGCAGGATCGGCGGAAGAAACCAGTCGGCTTACCGTGCCTTTCAGCGGAACGCTCAGTCCATCGATTCTGACCTCGACCGGTTTGCCCGCGGCAATGGCGGCCATAGATTCTTTATCCACATCCACGAAAGTCTCAAACAACAACCCGTGCTCCGACTCCAACGTCAATATCGGTGCGCCGGGCAGGGCCAGATCGCCGGCTAGCTTGGCGCGCGCCACCACCGTGCCGTCCACGGGACTCTTGATTACGGCATACTCGCGCTGAGCGCAAGCTGTGTCGTAAACGGCCCGCGCCTGATTCAGAACTTCGCGGGCAGCGTCATCTTTGAGAACGACCTTGCGCAATTCGTTATCCGAGACGGTTCCATGCTCGAACAGCCGCTGAAAATGCTCCCGGTCGGCCTCCGCATCGCGGAACGCCGCTTCTGCCGCACTCACTCCCGCCTGGGCCTGACGGATGCCGCCTTCTACATCCGACGCATCGAGCCGCACAAGCACCTGCCCACGCCGCACCCGGTCGCCTTCATGAACCAGGACGGCGCGAATATAGCCACTGAGCCTCGATGTGACATCGACCCGTTGATCGGATACAACAGAACCAACGGTGGTGTATTCGACTGGAGCGCCAACAGACACCGTTATGACGGGAAGATTCCTGCTCTGCGGAACAGGCTGTGGCTCAACGCCGTGATTGCGGTGGCAGGCAGTCAGGCATACAGCAAGCATCAATGGTGCCAGTAGTGCGATCTGCTTCGTTCGTTTCAAGATATTGATCTCCGACAATTGAAGTGTTCTGTCGCTTGTTGGTTATTGCACCACGCAGGATCATTGGCTGCCGTCATCAGCGCCTGATAAACCTTGGTGCAATAGCCGAACCACGTGCTGCGTCAGAACCGCTGGATTATCATTCTTTGACTCATACCCCGGTAAAAACCGGCAAGTATCCATGGCTTCAAATGGAAATACGACCATGCTCGTGATCGAGACCGTAAGCAGACTGGCGTTATACCCAGACCCCAGCTTGCCAACCAGCTTGTGGATGGTAAGAAACAACTCGTCAAACGCGGTGGTCCCGAGTTTTTGCAGACGTTGTCTGTCGCTGTCCAGCATCACCCACTGCATCAGACGCACTAAGGATTTGTCCTTGGCAAGCATCTTGGCGGCTACGCCGACAACCGATTCAAGCTGCGCCAAGGGAGTCGCTGCAGCCTCGATAGCTGATTTCAGGACACCCGTTACTTCCCGGAACGCATAGGCAACGGCATCCACGTAAAGTTGCTCTTTGTCTGCAAAGTGGTAGTAGAGCGCGGCGGGCGTGAGTTCCACCGCGACCGCGACGTCACGCATCGAGACTCCGTCATAACCGGCCTTGGCGAAGAGTGGGATCGACAATTTGAGAATCTCTTCGTGCGTTTTCTTTTTGGTGGTACCTCTCGTCATCGAACTCTCCATGAATACTGAACGAACGTTTATTAGAATACAAAAGCGAGCATTTTGCAAATTGTTGTTTTTGAATGATGATAAATATGTGTGTTGATAGCCTTATGATGAAGAATTTTTACGAACGATGAGGATTTTGTGGTCTAATCAAAGCTTCTCTTGGATGAACTTTATTGTGCAACTGTGCAAAATAATGAGGTTTCGTAATGGCCGATGACAATTTCACACGCCCATTGCCAATGACTGTTGGCCTTTTTCGGTTGATTGAAGACCTTCAGCTCCAGATTCCCCAGCCCGCGACACGTTCAGAAATTGTCGCCGGGGCCAGGAAAACCATCGTGGCGGACGGCAAAATACTGGAACAGTATCCAAAGAACTACGCGCCAAAAGGGCTGTTCGGCAATCTCCGCTTTGCCTTGCGCTATGAGCCCATTGCTCTGGACGTGTACCTGGCCATCTTCCGGACCCTCGATCCTCGCCAACTGGAGGAGTGGATTCGATCCGAGCCCACCAGCATTTTCGTGCGCCGCGCCTGGTATCTGTATGAGCTTCTGATAGGGAGGCGGCTCGATGTCCCCGACGTAATCCCCTCTGGTTACATTGATCTTCTCGACCCCAAAATCCATCTCACAGGGCCACGCCGGCTGGTGCGCCGCCAGCGGATCAACGACAATCTCCTCGGCTCCGGCGGATATTCGCCGCTGGTGCGCCGGACCGGAACGCTGACGTCCTATATGGAAAAGGGACTGGCCCAGGAGGCGAGCGCCATAGTCAAAAGTTGCGATCCAGCTATTCTTGCCCGCGCCGTCCACTACCTGTTTACCAAGGAGACAAACTCTTCTTTTGCCATTGAAGGAGAGGCTCCGAGCAAGGACCGCACAGAGCGATTTGTGGCAGCGCTCATGAAAGCGTCGGGCTTTGATGCCACGAGCAAGGATGCCTTCGTTCAGTTGCAGAATGTGATCGTCGATCCTCGATACGCGCAAAAGAGCTGGCGGACGACACAGAACTTCGTATCCCAAACGCTTCCGGATTACAGCGAGGACGTGCACTTTGTCTGCCCGAAGCCGGAAGACGTGCCAGGCTTGATGGACGCATGGATGGAGATGGTTCGCCGGTTGAAAGTGCCGGAAGGCGTTGACCCTGTCGTTGCCGCCATAGTTGCTGCATTTGGATTTGTCTTCATCCATCCATTTGACGATGGCAATGGGCGCATTCACCGATTTTTAGTCCACCACATTCTGTCGAAACTCGGATTCACCCCGCCTGGAATTCTATTTCCCGTCTCGGCTGCCATGCTGCGTGACCGGCTGGCCTACGATCAGGTCTTGGAAGGCTTCTCCAGTTCGATCATGCCATTCATTCACTACGATCTCGACCTAGAGCACGGGATGACCGTGCAGAATGACACAGCGCATCTCTATCAATATTTCGACGCGACGGACCAGGCAGAATACCTCTACCGATGCATTGAAGAAACGGTCCACCACGATTTGCGGGAGGAGATCGGATTCCTTGCGGTATTCGATACCGCGCTCAGTGCAACTCTCAATATCGTGGACATGCCGAATCGCCGGGCATCGCTGCTGGTGAGGTTGATCCTGCAAAACAAGGGAAAACTTCCCAAGGGAAAGCGGGATGCCCTTTCGGAGATAACCAACCAGGAAATTGACCGGATTGAAAAAGCCGTCTGGGGAGTTTGGCAGGATAATCAATAAGCCCAGCTTCCGGCGAACCGCTGAACAAGAATCCGCCATGAGCGGAAACTGAAACGTGTCGCGTCAAGCTGTGTCAAGGAAGAAGCTACGATATGCGATCTATTCCGATGGCAAGCTGATGCAATGGGCCAGACGCAAGTACAAGACACTGGAACGGCGAGAGCAAGCCAGTGTGCAATGGCTCATCAAGATGACGAACTGCTTTCCTCAGATGTTTTTCTACTGGAGTGTTACCAGATATCAGGTTGGATAATGGGAGCCGTGTAAATCGAGAGATTTACGCACGGTTCTGCGAGGGGCTTGGGGCGAAACTCCTCAGGCCTACTTACCTAAATGTAGGCCTCCCGTCTTGGCGGGAGCGCGAATGAGGGTGGGCCAACGGGCAAAAGCGAAAAAATGCGGAGCCGGTTTTCCGGCCCCGCACAGTACATCTTGATTGGGTTGTTATGCCGCCGCTCTCTTCGTGACCTTTGCCGGTGCTTTGACGGCTGGCTTGGGCGTGGCCGTCTTCGCGGCTTTCGCTTTTTCCTTGGCGGCGAATTCCTGCTTGACCTGGGTCGTGACTGCGGCCACGTCCACCTTGTAAAACTCGGCGGCATCGCGCAGAACGTGCGAGGCGTTGCCGCGCGAGGCGGTGAGCAAGACAACGGCCTCGACCACGGCGCGGCCCAGCGTGCTTTCATCGGCGCGGCGAAGAAAGGCCGTGAAGATTTTGCCTACCGATTCGTTCTCTTTGGCCTTCTTGATGCCGTGCTGCTTGGCAAGGATCGCGGCGCGGTTCTCGTCCAGCAGGTTGACCATGCGCTCGGCCACAAACAAAAGGTCGCGTTTCATCAGCCGTACCGGGACTGCCGCGCTAATCGCAGAGAGAACGCGGAGGCCGGTTGCATTGGCGATGGCTTCCTCCCTGCGCCGCTTTTCCTGCTCGGCATTGAATGCAGCATCGTTCGCCCCATTGCCGTTTGCCTTCTTCGGGTGATGGATAGGGCAATCGGGATTTTTGCACACCTTATAAATCGTGCCGATGTCGCTGCCTTCAGTGACAATGGCGTCGGTGGTGAACTTGCACACCTTGAACTCCGGGCGCTTTGCCTCGTCGTTGGACTTCGGCTTGTCGTCGCGGATCGCAGTGTACTTGTTACGTGGCAATACTGGACTGCCTTCTTTCTGCGTACCGTAGGCGGTGCTGATCTGGACAAGCTCGGGTTTCGCGGCAACGGCCTTTGCCACGTGTGCCGCGAGTTTCGCCTGATAGCATTTCGGATCGGTGCATCGGTCACCCTGTCTGCCGAGGTCGTCACCAAACAGCAGCTTGTTATGCCCGGTGCGCTTTATGCAGTCGGCGCAACTACCAGCCGTGGAAACCAACTGCGCATCGCGCTTGTCGAAAGGCGCGCTTTTCAATACAAGCAACACATTCGACTCAATCCAGAATTGCAGGTTGCGGACGGGCAAGAGAATCCGCGCAGGTTTGTGTTCTCCGTTGTAGACTTCCTTGAAACAGGCCGAAAGTGCCTGTTCCTGCTGGTCGGCGGGCAGCTCCGATCCAGCCGGCACCCCATCCGAGCACTCCAGCGCCGAACAGCGCACCGAAGAGTCCCGGAATCGCATCCGCAAAACGGCCGCTCATCATCCGGATTCCGGCGAAGATCAATCCGCCGAAACAGATGACAGCACCCGCATAGATGGCAAAGGTTTTGAAGGTTGTCATGAGCGTGGTCGCCCCGGAGAAGTCCATCGTCCCTTGGGCGTGGGCAATGCTTGTAAGCGAGAGCGCAAGAAGAGTCGGCCACGACGTATGCGCTGCGCGGCGAAGATTGTGTTTGGCGAGGAGCTGCGCCAATCGCTTGGCAAGACGGGTTGTCATGTGGAGAGGAATGATTCTGTTGCGAGAAAACATCGGCACCTCCGGTGGCCCTGCTCGGGCTGGAATATGCCGTAATGATTGGCTCGGAATAATTCTTAGTCCAATACGTTTTATTTATCGGCCGATAGCTCGCAGTTATCGGCTTCCGTTATCTGGTGCAAATTCAGCAACATTCAGAGATGAAGCGATAGCTGGACCGGAAACTTATTCGTTGGCGCAACGGGTTGTTTGCTGCTTGCGACGGGCTTCCGGATGTTCAGAAGAGGGGTGGGAACGCCTGGTGACAGGCTTTTCTGAATGTGCCTTTGGAGCTTCTTTACCAGAATGGGGATGGTCTTTGGATGTCGATCTTTGTGGTAAACGACGGCAGTGTCCACGGTCCAGTCGACTCCGGCAACAGGGCGTGTCGTCAACTCTTCCTCCAGCGGAGTCCCTTCGCGGATCAAGGCGAAGCCGTACTCTTCCTTGACGAGCGTCTGCACTTCGGAGGGATGGGAAGCACGCGAATACTCTTCGACAGAAACTCCGATCCCGGCCAGACGTTTCAGCAATCTCTGGTGCGCGTCAGGATGCTGCTGTGGATGATAAAAGATAGCGAGATTGCTTTGTAAATCGGTCGCATCCAAAGCGGCTTTGGATGCAAGCGCATGGTCTTTGCGCAAGCACACGACAAGTCTGTCATGGCGAATTTCTTCAACGTGAAGCGCAGGATGCTTCAAAGGGAGGGTTACGATAGCGGCATCGACGATGCCGTCTGCGATCTCTTCGGCCAGTTGGGCGGTATCGCCAAGGGTCGGCCGTATGGAGCATTTCGGCATCAGTTCCTTATGCAACTGACAGAATATGTGAAACAGCGTCAAATCGACGAGTGGCGTTGATCCGAACCGCACAGAGTTGATTTCGCCCCGCTCGATCACGATGAGTGTGTCGATAATTTCGTCCCGAACTTCAAGAAGAAAAGGGGCCAGCGTCAGAAAAGCTTGGCCGGTTCTGGTTGGATAGATACGTCCGCTTTTGGATTTGCGAAAGAGGCGAATGGAGGCGTTGTCCTGAAACTGCCTGGCTTGAACCGTGAGATTGGGCTGGGAAGTATGTAGTTCATCCGCGGCAATTCGAAATCCTCCTCGTTCGAGGATCGTGAGTAAATACCGAAAATGACGAAACTCCGCCCAATCGTACATTGCTCCCCTGCGCAACAGGTAACTAAGGAGGCGATGCCGATCGAACTGAGAACGAGACTTGCGATGCCCCCATTTGTGAAAATCTTGCCACTGGCAATAGAACAATGCAACAGAAGTTGAGTATTTGGCCAAACTTACTCTAAGCGGCCTTTGTACGCATCAGACACGGTATTTATACATCGCGTATAGGCTCGCGAAGAGTGCACGCCTTACTTGAGAAGGCATACCGCGCTAAAGTAGCGGCAAGTTTTGTCCTGCGTTTACGGAGCACCCGTCCATGCGGACCAAGAGCGATTTCAGTTGGCTGTTGCAGCGCCTCGGTTCGTCACGGTGGGATATGTACCGCAGCGGCCGCTGCTCTTCCAGGGAAGCATCCGCGAGAATCTCCTCTATGGGAACCCTGCGGCGCCCTAAGCCGATTTACAGAGAGTTCTGGCCACGGCGCAGCTTACTTCCGTGGTGAACCAACAGCCGCAATGCGTCGATACATCTCTTGGCCCTGGGGCTGGCGGCCTGTCGGGAGGCGAGCGTCAGCGCTTGCCCCTCGCTCGTTCTCTGCTGAGGAATTCGTCCGTGCTCGTTGTGTAGACTTATAAGGGAGGATTTTGAATGAGCACGAAACAACTACTGACTGAGATCGATCGCTGCATCAATGCCTTGCAGAAGGCACGTGTCTTGTGTTTGAAAGGTGAGGCTGTTGCACCGAAGGCTAAGGCAGCCAAGGTAACAAAGGCGCCAGCAAAAAAGGCAGCTAA
>Ga0224530_1001478_pt1 | contig 12239 bp, 10 predicted proteins | sample CBST75metaG_FD_179873 | JGI IMG/M metagenome (GOLD analysis project Ga0224530, IMG submission 179873) | Peat soil microbial communities from Stordalen Mire, Sweden - C.B.S.T75 | ecosystem: Environmental > Terrestrial > Soil > Wetlands > Peat | place: Sweden: Norrbotten County, Stordalen Mire...
CCCCTGCAAACACACCGAGAATCAGGCAGCCTGTCACAACCACTGCCGGTCCGCGGTGCATTGACTCACCTTGGCGCCGCAAGATCCGGTGAACGCGGCGCGCAAGTTCCGACCGCCGCTCCCAGGCGCTAAGAGCGAGTGAAAGGCTGTGGCTGAGGATGGTGAACTCGGCGAGCCGGATCAGACAAAGTGCATAGGTTTTCTTCCCGTAACTTGTTCGCAGAACACGGTCGTCACAAGCAAACTCACGTTCCGCACAAAGCCGGCGCTCGACCCAGAACAAAACTGGATTCAACGGGAACAACACAACGCTGATCTTTTGCAGCAAGTTGAACCAGTCGTCGGCACGGTGCAGATGCTCCATCTCGTGCAAGACCACTTGCTCCAAGTCGGTCGCACTGAGTTGACGCAGTAAAGCCACGGGAAGAAGGATGCGCGGTTGCAAGAAGCCTACCACGCAAGGTCGCTCAACCTCTGTCGAAGTACAAAGCTCTGCGGCGCGACGATTCTTTCCCGCCTGGAGAAGTGTCTGGATGCAATCCTCGGGCTGAATGCGAGCGGCCCGCATCGCCAATCCGCGAAGATAGATGGCGCTCGAAATCAACTGCGCGCCACGCCAGAAAGACAGCATTAACCAGATGCTGGCAATTGCAACACTCCAGAGTAGATCGAGGTGGAAAGGAGAAGCCCGAAATCCCCTTCCACTCTTGAGATGGCTGTCCATTGAAGGGAAGAAATGCAAGAGCAGCAACAGTAGAAAGACATTTGTCCAAACGCCCCATCGTGCGGTCGCACTGAGATCAGGAAGAAAATGCAGGCAGAGGGCAACGCAAAGGGCCAGTATGGCTCCTTCCCAAATCGCGGAAACCAAGCTGCCTGCCATGGCCGCCGACAGAGTTGAGATTGCATGAAGAAGTGGATTCATCTACTTCTCCTCCATCGCTTCGTCCGGCAAGTTCGCAATCGCGCCCCTCAGACGCTTTAGCTCATCGGGAGTGATCTCGTCGTCACCCAACAGCGAGAGCAATAGGCGTTCGCGTGAGTTGCCAAAGAACCGTTGCAGCACATGTCGGACCTCGGATCGGCTCGCTTCTGCCTCTCCAATACAAGCACTGTATAGGAACGCTCGCCCCTCCTGTCGGTGGCTAACGTAGCCTTTCGTTTCGAGAATCCGTACGGTGGTGAGGACAGACGTATATGCCAACTCGGTTTCGGCTGAGGTCGCCGTCACCATGTCGGAAACCGTGCTTTCGCCACGCTCCCAGAGGATTTTCATGAGCCGGAGTTCGGCTTGCGTGAGCGTGATGGATCTCTTTGGAGGCATAGGAGTTGTTGATTGCGGGAGTCCACTTGTTGACCTCCCTGCTGTATTGAGACGCGCAACTAATCAATTAGTTGCGCGCGCCGGCGAATAAACATTTTGGATGGATGCTGCCAGAATCTGCCTGCTATCGAGGCAGTCGCAGCCAAGTGCTTCATCTCAATCAGTTGACAGCGTTTTCTCCTCAGCAAATCCCGTCTCAATTAGACTCCTGCACGGGTGTGACGCAGATTAACCCTGTGATTCGTCCACGATATGGATTCAACCCAACTTGTTGGAACGAGCACAGAGCGGTTGTGGAGCCAGTTTCCAGCATTGACATCTAGAAATCCGAAATGCCAGTTCATATCATCCATGACAAAACCATTCAGGCGTCCAATTTCGCCATCTGTGGCCCAGACTTCATAATTGGACAAGTCCACAACACTGCGAAGATGAGGATCTTCGTTTGGGCTTACTGCGTAGTCCGTCCCTGGCGGTATGATGGAATCGATGCCGAAGCCGCTCTTGATCCAATAATCTATCACGTCATAATACTCGTGCATTGCGATTTACTGTTGGCGGGTGAGAGGCTTTGTGGTGTCCACATCAGGGCTGTTACTGACTTGTTCTCTTGTGCAGTTGACATGGAAGGCTTGTTTCATTGAATTGTGTTGCTCGATGCTGGCAATCGAAAGAACCACTTCGCGCCGCTTGTGCCAGCTTCCCACATCGACAACCAGATACCGAACTTTCCATGAACGATCATCGAATAGAAAGTTGCGAACGATCCCGATCTCTCCATCTTTCGCCTCAACGGATGATCCAATCAGCGTGGCTAGATTGTGTTGCATATTTCTCCCCGCAGTTGAAGACTGAGGTTGACCGCCATGCAGAACCCGACACTTCCAGCGCGAATTGTAAGTTTCCTTCATCATGACATGTCCGAAACAACGTCTTGGTATACCAGCGCTACGGTCCATCTAAGCCCACAGCCCAGCGCTCTAACCGGTTTCTACTCAAGTTTGCAATTCAGCCTTGAGTCCACTCCTGCTGTGATGCAAGTTTACGCGACAGTTGTCCCAAGAAACAGACTCGATCCAGAGTGTGGGAATCAGCACGGTGCGGTCGAGAAGCCATTTTCCAGCTCTGACTTCCAGGTACCCGATATGCCAGGTAGTATCGTCCAGAATAAAACTTTCCAGACGGCCGATCTCCCCGTCCGTGCCGCAGATCTCATATTCAAACAAAGCACGAGCGCTGCGAAGATGCGGGTCTTCTTGGGTGTGTACAGAATATTTTCTACCTGTAGGAATTGGGACTCCGTAGTCCAGGTTACGATGCACCCATGCAGCCATCTTACCGAAGTATTCTTCCAGCGCAATCTCCTGCTGGCGAGAGACCGTCTTCTCCGTGTCAACATCGGGGCTTTCGCGCACCTGGTCTTTCGTCAGACGGACATTGAACGTCTTGCTCTCGCTATTGGGCTGCTCGACTGTCGAGATTGCCAGAACCACATTTCGTCCCTCAAGCCAGCTTCCTACATCGACGACCAGATAGCGAATCTCCCAGGATCTATCGTCGAATATGAAGTTTCTGATACTTCCGATATCTCCGTCTGTCGCATGTGCGGAATACCCCATTAAATCACTCAGCGTGTGCAGCATATTCCTCCTTGTTGAATGGCCTCGGAATCATAAGAGCCTCTGTTTCTGAGGGATCAACAAATCTGATACTTCCTGACTATGGCACTTGGCGGACGCAGGAACTGTCCGGTTTTGAACAGAAAAGAGAAGCCATTGCTGGCTAAGATTTCACTCCAGACAGCTCGTATTCTTGCCTCGCTTTGGAGATTTATGCGGAGGTTGAGTCCAACTGGGTATTGGAATGTGCTTGCGTGTGATTTCAGCGAGATTCGTGACGTTGGATGCCGGGATCTAACTACTGCACAGAGAGGGTACGGTTAATGACACCCAGATGGGTTGCGAACGAACAGATCAAGGCCGCTCATGGTTTCTTGGAGACACGTGTGAAGTTCTTGTTCCTGATACTTCTCACCTGTATGATCTTACCGATGACCGGATTGCCAGCAGAGACGCCACTATCAGTGACAGCCACGTCTGACCAAGCAGCGGTTGTCGAGGGTAACAACGCCTTCGCCATTGATCTGTACTGCCAATTGCGGACTCAAAGCGGCAACCTCTTCTTCTCGCCCAATAGCATTTCCACTGCGCTGTCCATGACCTACGTCGGGGCGCGTGGCGACACCGCTACTGAGATGGCGAAGACACTGCATTTCACTCTGCCGCCACAGAGATTGCATCCGGCAATGGGAGGTCTGCTTGGCGACCTCAACGCTCCGCATGATGGATACAAACTTCGCATGGCCAACGCGCTTTGGGCACAACAAGGCTATACGTTTCTCGATGATTTCCTGAAGCTGACCAAAAGCGATTATGGCGCGGGCTTCAAACAGGTTGATTTCAAAGACGCCACCGAGGCTGCTCGGTTGACCATCAACCAATGGGTCGAGCAGCAAACCGATGACAAGATTATAGATCTGCTTCAACCGGGCACACTCAGCCAAAGGACAAAGCTGGTACTGACAAACGCCATCTATTTTAAGGGCGATTGGCAGACGCAATTCGACAAAGCGCAAACCGGGGAAGAAGATTTCCATCTGTCTGCGGTGCAGAATGCGAAAGCGCCCATGATGCATCGCGACGGCGGATTCAACTACTTCGACGGTGGAACATTTCAGATCCTGGAAATTCCGTACAAAAGCGCGGAGTTGTCCATGATCATCTTGCTTCCCAATGATGTCGGCGGGCTGTTTGCTTTGGAGCAATCGCTGACCGCGCCCAACACCAAGCAATGGCTTGGCCAGCTGCGACCGGTTCCAAAAGTTATCCTGACATTGCCCAAGTTCAAGATGACGAGACAATTCGAACTGCAAGACTCGCTTGGCGCGATGGGGATGACGCTGGCGTTCGATGCGCACGCAGACTTTTCCGGGATGACAGGCAACCGCGACTTTTTCATTTCAGCCGTGATTCACAAGGCCTACATCGATCTCAATGAGGAAGGGACGGAAGCGGCGGCGGCAACGGCGGTCGTGATGCGCTCGATGATGGCCAGAATGCAACAGCCGCCACCCCCCGTTTTCCGCGCTGACCATCCGTTCATCTTCCTGATCCGCGATAATCGCTCAGGCGGCATTCTGTTCATGGGGCGGGTGGCCGACCCTACAAGATGAGAACGTGGTTGTGGTGCTACTTCTTCCCGCCACCACCGAAGTTGACCTCGGCATCGCCCTTAGCTGTGCCATTCTGCTTGTTTCGGAGCTTTCGAAGGCGAGTTCTTCGTCTTGGAATCATCAGCGGATAGCGCTCCGTTGGTACAGAAAGTTCCTTGTGGTTCAGGCTGCGCAGAGGTAGGCGATTATCCCTGCGGTGAAGAAGTCTCGGAAGATCCAGACTGAGAAACTCCGATACTGGATTGCGCTTGCCCGGTATTGGACTGCACAGCAGGTGAGGCTTGAGGGGTAGTCTTGTCTGAGTTGGAAGCTGGCGGCGTTCCCTCATTAGCTGGAGACTTTGAAGGAGGTACGGCAATCGTGCCTGGTGCTATCGTTGCTGGGGAGGAGGAGTTGTTGACGGGTGGTGAATTAGGAGTTTGCGCCGACGGTCTTGAGGAAACAGTAGGAATTGCCTTGGGTAGAGGCCGCAAAGCTTCAACAGGGAAAGTGATCGAATTGACAACAGATGGATCATCGTGGAGCTTTACGTAGAGTTGTCCATCGGTGGGACGGGGAACCGACAGAAAGTATCCCGGAAAGCCCTCAGGAATCTGGATGGGGTGAGTAAATTGTGGATCGCTCGATACCGAATCCACCAGAAATAGCTTGGCCCCGGCAAGTTTGCAAGGCTGGCCAGCCATGTCAGGACATTTTAGATCGTCAAATACCGGCAGTCGAACCAGCGTTGCAAGAGCCTGCCAATTACCCGCAACGCCGTTCTCAATCATGCGGAAGCGAAGTGGGCCCCAAGCGGAGGCAGGAAATGCCTTTCCTGTGTCGAGCGTAGCCACAGCTACCTGTGAATCCTCAAGGGTCAGACCGCTGATGAGCGTGAGGGTTGTCAGATACGCGCCATGGACAGTACCCACATCAAGCTTTTCGTCGCCAGTGAAAGCCGCCGGCGCCTGGGCATGAATCGAAAAGGTCAACTGAGAGTTCTGCGGAATCTCATCTTGGTCAGAAAGCTGAAGATTATTGGCGGCACTGGATGCGGATGGCTGTACGCTTTTGCCGATCAATGTAACCTTGGGACGTGGCGACGCTATAGTAACGTCGAGATTGAAAACGCGACCGTCCTTCAGAATGACCTTAGCAGCAGAGTCCTCTCCCTCCTTGAACACGTTGGTGGCTTCGACGTCGGATGTGACCAAAGGCACTTCGCCCGCATTTTCGGATGAAGAAAGCGGCCCCGGCTTGAAACTGACCCCGTTCAGCGTTAGTTCCTTTACGTCCTTCAGGTGACTTCCTTTCAGAACGCCGGACAGGTCACCTGCGTGGAGGATAAAGCTGTCGAGATGGCTGGCTTGCGCAAATGCTTGCAGCGAAACCGTGTCGGGATCTTTGCTACCGTATTCCTTGACCAGTAGCTTAAGGGCGCCTGGCTTGATCTTTTTTAACGGTACTGTGACCGCGACCTGGTTTGGCCCGGTCGATTTCCAGTCTGCCTTTACGGTTTCCCCTGTGGGCTTCTGAAGAAGAATACTGTCAACGCAGGCAGCGTTCTCGGTTTCGAGATGCACGAGATCATCATGACCAGCAATCAACGACTGCTGATCGTCCTCAACCAGTTGCCAGTGTTGGGGGCGAGTATTCTGCAGCTTGAACTCAGGGCCGTTGTACGGTTCAAATCCCCAATAGCCGTGAAGTGAACCGTCCAGGGCATCGCCGAAGTTGGTGGGACTGAGTCCCACGGTATTTGCGACAAATCCGCCTTTTTCGGCATCTGCCTTTACCGGCAAATCTACAAACTTGCCATTCTTTCCTTTGAGACGAAGAAGCATATCGTGGGCATAACCCGTTGAAAACACCAACGGGGCGCCCTCGGCGGGCAGAACCAACTCCGTCTTCTCAGCACAGTAAACCTCTTTGGGATTGACCGGATGGAGCGGCGGCATCAAGGGCGCTTCAACGGCCGGCAGAGCAACAACCAAAACAGACTTGGGATTTTGAAACGATGGAACTGAATTGAGTTCGAGTGATAACTGATCACCTTGTTCAGTTGCAAGTGCAGGAATGTATTGATACTGCGCTGTACGGAAGGATTCCATAATTCGTGCGATGTCCATGGCCGAGGAAATGTAGGGGCTCGAATAACCAAAATCTGCCTGTCGGGTGCTGCTCAGTGCAAAGGCTAGATCGCTGGTAGGACCCGAGGTCAGCGCCTGAACGATCGAGGTGCTGTGCCCATCATTCAAAATGAGTGCATCCCGTCCCTGCATCAAGCAGGAAGCCTGCAACTCAGGTATCTTCTGAAGACAATCGGAATCGAATTTGATCGAGAGGCTCCGCGCGAGCAGCGGTGAGGCAGTTTTCAAATGGTCGAAATTGGTCTGGCTGATTGTTTGAATGGCCGTTAGATAGGCCTTCAACCGGGAACGATCAAGCGTCGCCTGATTGAGATCCTGCGATGCCCGCACGAAGGCGCCGGGCCTACCGCGAACCGCGCCGACCAGTGTCTTAAAGTCTCCGCCGGTCTCTGGGGCCAGAAAGATGAGTACCTGCTGGGCATCCTTGGGGACGGTGATCTTGAGTCCGCCGGTACCTTTTGAATTCCACGTCTCCGATGAGAAAAACCAGTCCTCCGGTGGCGGATTGGTCGCCCCGCGCAAGAACGCCGCCACAAGAAGATAATGCACAGACTGGCCTTGAGGAAGATCGGCCTTGATCGATACTTGATCACCAACCGAAAGGTTGGGGACCTCGGAGATCGGCAGCGTCTTGCCTGCATGGATCACCTTGACTTCCAATTTGGGGCCCGACAGATCGAATTGAGCAGGATCTGCGATCGCCAGACCGGGAACTACAAGAAAAACAAAACAGATAATACGCATCCATGAAGTCATACGAATTGTTTTGAACCTCTCGTCATGGTTAGACGGTGCAATGTTCCGTCTGTGGTGAATCAAGGAATTGGCACTCTATTTGGCGCGTCGCCTGCATCGTCAGTCATGGAAATCCAATGTACTCAGGGATAACCACTTGCAACACTGCGCACGTTCCTCCTTCCAACAATGCGGAGCCATCTTCTACCATGCCCGCAGCGTTGCCTGCCAATGGAAAATGCTATCGCCTGGAAAAGAGAGGAAAGTGAAGTGATGTCTCGTCGGTTGCTCGCTTCCTTGATCGCCGCACCGGACCTTGTGGAACGATCGTACGCTGAGCATTGATGCAGATCCAACGGCCGACGTGACGTTCAAAGACGTGGGTAAAGACGCCTTTCTCTTCTGCATGTACCGGTTCATTCTTGCGAAGCAGTGAGTATGTACCGTTAGCAACGGCAATATCGTCGAGCAGGCGGACTGTAATAACGTGTCTCTCCAGGCGCAACACTTTATCTTCTCCGGTTACGACCAAAGCCAGCTGTTGATTCCGTGTTGTGATGTTTCCATCGCTGGAAACATCGACGAACTGTGGAGAAAGTACCAACTCCACCCCATATTGATCATGCCGATTGACCGCATCCGACCATGTGTCTTCGATCGTTTGAAAGCCGTGAAGGGCGGGGCTTGCCAAGGCCGAAGAAGCTCTGGCATCGCGCATCGAATTCAAGGTTTGCGCGAAGCCACTGGTTCCAACAACCAGCAGGAAAACACAACAGCACAGGCAATGGCGTTGATTCATTTCGGTCTCCGAGAGCCTGCGAAATCCAACGATGGCGGTCAGGATGACTGCCATCGAATAGCGCGAAATGTCATCAAAGGCATCGCGAACTCCTGACATGTCACGAAAGGTAGGAGTTCAAACGGCAGGCACCCCTGCTGATGACAATAAGGCGCTGACGCAAAACATGGTGTCCCAAAAGGAACAGCTGTGCCGAGACGAGAGACTTTGTTTGCGCTCGTCTCAGTCGCGTAGAAAAACGCTAAGCAACGATTTATGAACTCGGATACGGCTGTTGTATTCAATAAATCCGAGTTTGCGAAAGCGACTCAAGAAGGCATTGACACGAGGCCGCGTACTGCCAATCATGCTCGCAAGAGCTTCCTGGGAGATCGGCTGAATCAGCGCATTGTCTTCCCCCGGCTGGCTATACTCCGCCAACAACAAAAGTATTCTAGCCAGCCTCTTTTCCGCTCGATTGAAAAGTTGGTCGACCAGATCCGCCTGAGTTCTTAAGTTGCAATCCAGCAGGAAAGAGGAAAACAAACTGGAGAACGACTGCTCTTCGCGCATGACCCGAAGAAATTCCGGTCTCTCAATTCTGAGCGCGGTACAGGCGGTAACGGCCGTGGCCGTTGTCACGCGCAGCCCCGGTTCTGCGGCCATCGCCTTTTCTCCGAAGAAGTTGCTAGCCGAGACCAAGCGAATTGTGGCCTCTTTTCCGGCCGAAGAGAGGACCGAGATTTTAACGCGCCCCTTGTGCAGGTAGAACACATAATCGGCTGGATCTCCCTGAGAGAAAAAGACTTGTGCGCTGTTCAACTGGACGATCTTGCGCCCAGGCCCGGCATTCGTCAGGAATGCGTCAACGTCAAATTCGGTTTTGCTCTCATTCGCCATAGAGGGGGGACATTCTCGCAGGTGCTTGGTCAAACAAATTCGTAACGGCAAGCGAATCAATTCATTATAGGGAACCCGAGCACAGTTCCGCGACAATGGCGAAAAGCGAGAATGTAAATCCACTGTTCCAAAAGGAACACCTGTTGTTGGATTCCTTGACCCAAAATGAAATTTACACTGCCGGTTTTCTCTCATGGGGGATTGCCGCAACGGGCGCGCCGACAAAGTCTTTGTCTAGAGAGGGAAAGGGGCGTCGGCCTCAACCGTGGCTTTTTCATGAACGATCAAGGCCTGTACCAAAGTGACTTGCTAAAGAGTGCCTGCAAGGCAGGCAACGATGGCAGGAAGCAAGAATATCGGTCAAGTCGTCCGGAAAATGCTTATGCTTCTTCTGAAGGAGTAATCCATTGGATCGACGTAATCGAATTCTGGTTCCTGTTGTTCTCCTCATTGCCTTAGTCGTTGTTGCGGGTTGCAAGAAGAAGATTGTTCCGCCACCCGCGCCAACTGCCCCAGCAGTTACCGTTCCTGCACCCACCGCAAGGATCACGGCCACTCCCACCGCGGTTACGGCTGGTGATCGAGTTGTGCTGACGTGGAGCACAACAAACGCTTCCAGTGCGTCCCTGGAGGGCTTCGGCGATGTGCCCACTTCCGGCACGAAGGCCATAACCCCAGCTGTCTCGACCAGCTATCATTTGACGGCGAAGGGGGTTGGAGGCACGGCCGATGCCTCTGTCCGTGTTACCGTGAATGCCCCACCGGCTGTAGCAGTGGCCCCCGTCAACACCATGAGCGCTGAAGAGGAGTTCAAAGCCAACGTACAAAACATCTTCTTCAATTACGACAAGTACGATGTGAGCACCGATGCGCAGGTTATTCTGGCGAAGGATGCGAAGTACTTGTCAGGCCATCTGAATGCGAAGATCCTGATCGGCGGGTACTGCGACGAGCGCGGCTCCAACGAGTACAACCTGGCTCTCGGTCAGAATCGCGCCGACTCTGCCAAAAAGTATTTGATCAACGTCGGAGTGGAGGCAAGCCGCATCCGCACCATCAGCTATGGCAAGGAAAAGCCCTTCTGCACAGAGTCCAATGAGGCTTGCTGGCAGAAAAATCGTCGTGCGGGATTTACTCTGGACCACTAAGACATCCATGAACCTATCTGGTCCACTTCTGTGCCGACGGGGAAGTTTGAGGTAATTCGCTGCAGCCCAGTCTTTGTAGAATGGGTTGCGGCGTTTTATGCAAAGAGGGAAGAACACTGTTTGCGCGACGACCTCACCTTTAATCTATTCACCAGCCTGCAAACCGCTGAACACCGGAGAAAGCATATGTTGAAAGGTAAAGTGCAGACCAGCATTCTGGCGGCATGTTGTTTATTCGTTTCTGTTGCAGCGACAGCGCAAGAGGTGGTTCATGCTCTTACAGGGACAGTGACCTCCATCGATACGTCTGCCAAGACGATTACGGTTTATACCGACAACCGGTCTGAAGGCTTTTTCAAGGATATGACGAATTCGAACACCCCAATCGAATTCGACAAAGATATTCGTGCCAACGCAACCGCAGTTGACTCCTTCAAGATGAAGAATGCATATGTAATCGTCTTCTATTATGGCGATGGCGATGTGCGAACGGCAGTTGCATTGCGGAGTCTCGGCGCAGGGCCCTTCTCGAAGGACACCGGAACAGTCGTCAAGATCGAGGGCAGGAATTCAATCTCAATCGCAGATGAATCAGGGGCCATCAAGTCTTTCAAGCTCACTTCAAACACTGTGGCCGAGACTGTATATGGAGCCGTGATTGGATCCAAGTATCAACCTCATAAGGGCGATAAGGTGCGGGTGACTGCTGCCGTGGTGAATGGGAGCGAAACGGCGCTGTTGGTCAATACGCTGATTGCCAACTGAATTGGATGGGATGTTCATCCTTGAGATGAATTGCCACGGATAGCAGTGCTTCGGCTTGGGTGTTTCTCAAGTCTGCGTATCGGCAGGCAATACAGGTGGGAGCAGTGGCACGGCTCTGGGCAAGCGGGGCAATTTGTCGCTGTGGGAAAGCTGAATACCGTCTTGCTCCAGCAGCGCTTCGTAGACGGGAGTGCGGCGCCAATGGCGAGCCAGGGCAAATGCGCTCATATTGGCAATCATGAGCGGAAGCACCATGCTGTAGCTGCCGGTCATTTCATAGACAATGAGCACGGATGTCATGGGCGCGCGAACGATTCCTGCAAAAACCGCGCCCATGCCCACCACGGCAAAGGCTCCGATAGCGTCGGAAGAGTGGTGGAACACAGCAACGTCAATGTAACCAACCGCGCCGCCCAGCATGGCGCCCATGAAAAGCGATGGGGCAAAAATTCCGCCGGATCCGCCGCTCGAATAGGAACAAACTGTAGCTACCAGTTTGAGCACGCAAAAAGCAACCATCGCCAGCACCGGCAGCGTGCCCATCGATCCGGTCAGTGCCAGCGTAAGGGTCTTGTAGGGATCGCCAGCGATGCCGTTTAGGTGAAACAGCGCCAGCGCCACCACCGCCAAACAGCCGGTAGCCAGGCCGCCAATGGCTGGATGCACCCATTTGGGAACGGCTGTCATGCGCTTGAATTGGGCACGCAACCAGAGCAACGAACCCGTGAAGGTCACCGAAACAACCGCCGCCAGCAAGCCAAGCACGGCATACCAGACAAGCGAGGAAGCATTGCCGAGCGTATAGTTGCGATTCACATGAAAGACCGGATTCGAGCCAAGAATGGAGTGCTCCACGTAAGCGGCCAAGGCGGCGGCAACGATGACGCCAGAGAGCATCGTTTGATCTAAGTCGCCAATTAACTCTTCCAACGTGAAGGTAATGGCGGCGATGGGCGCATTGAAGGCAGCTGCGATGCCTGCCGCCATGCCCACGGATGCCATGCGGCGGCGGTTGGTTGGTCCCAGTCGAGCGGCGCGAGCAAGCAAGCTACTGACGCCAGCGCAGATTTGGACGGTAGGCCCTTCCAGACCCAATGAGGCGCCAGAACCAATCTGAAAAGCACACAGAAAGAATTTACCGACGGTTTCCCGCAGTGTGATCAGGCCGTGACGAAAAATGAAAGCGACCTTGACCTGGGGAATGCCGCTGCCTGCAGCGGCATTCCCC
>Ga0224530_1001480_pt1 | contig 12232 bp, 9 predicted proteins | sample CBST75metaG_FD_179873 | JGI IMG/M metagenome (GOLD analysis project Ga0224530, IMG submission 179873) | Peat soil microbial communities from Stordalen Mire, Sweden - C.B.S.T75 | ecosystem: Environmental > Terrestrial > Soil > Wetlands > Peat | place: Sweden: Norrbotten County, Stordalen Mire...
GCAGTTGCCGACGGTGGACAGATGGAAAACCCTGCTGAACTATATCGTGGCCAGAATCGTCCCGCGCCACCCTCGAAAACGCCTCGACTCAGGTCCGCTTTTGTTAGCCAACTGCGGTTTTTAGGATTATTGCAACCGCTCTGCCGCCCTGCCTCTTCGCGTCCCCTCACGCGTTAGGCAAGCCTTGTCAGCCATCGAGAGTGGCGCGGCAAAAACGACATTATGGCTCGCCACATCGCACAGGCGGCCTGCAGCATATCGATGGCTTGAATGAGCAGATCGAGCCGCGCTCAAACCGATGGTTGCGTCGCTGGCACAAAATTGTTTGACAATCGCACACACGTGTAGTAGACCTCTATCGAGGCAGGAAGTCAGTATGACCGAACCAAGACTATCAAAACTTGAATTCCAAGTTATGGAGACGCTTTGGGCAAAAGGAGACTCCTCGATTCGCGAGATCCAAGAGTCGTTCCCGGAAAAGCGAAGGCCTGCCTACACGACGATCCAGACTACCGTCTACAGGATGGAGGCGAAGGGGGTCGTGCAGCGCGTAAAGAAGGTCGGCAATTTCCACATTTTCGCAGCGATGATTTCGCGTGATTCTGCCCAGCGAAGGCTCATTGACGATCTGCTTGCCATCTTCGGGGGACACTCGCAGCCTGTCATGGCGCACCTGATCGAGTCAGGCAAGCTGTCACTTGAAGATGTGAAGAACGCGGAGAGGACGTTACGGAGCCTTTCCCGCAAGGAGAAACAGCCATGACGCTTCCGGCATTGTGGAACGAAGCCTGGACGGCGGCTCTGGCCAACCATCTCTGGCAGTCGACCGCCGTGACCGGAATTGCGTGGCTGCTCGCGTTCAGTCTGCGAAACAATCACGCCCGCATGCGCTATTGGGTGTGGATGATCGCTTCGATCAAATTCCTGATCCCGTTCTCGTTTCTCATCGCTGCCGGTGAATCGCTTCGCTCGGCGTTTGCTACTCCGATTCAAAGACCGGCGCTAGCGGCCGTGATGGAGCAGATCACTCTGCCCTTTCCACAATCTGCATCGCCCGCAGCCGTTGCGTATGCCGGCGTGGCGCCTGCGGCCGCCTCGCAACCCGGCAGTCTGGTGCCTCCGATCCTGCTTGCGGTTTGGCTGTGCGGCTTTCTTCTTGTCTTGTCCTCCTGGGTGCGCGGGTGGTTGAAGATTCGTGCATTTGTTCGCGCGTCTTCGCACATGACGTTGCTGGCCGATGTACCTGTTCTCTCCTCGCCACTCTTGATGGAGCCGGGCATCTTCGGCATCGTCCGCCCTGTGCTTCTGCTGCCGGAGGGCATCAACGACCGGCTCACCGCGGCGCAGCTCGGCACCATCATCGCCCATGAGATGTGCCACGTTCGCCGGCGCGATAATCTCACCGCCGCCATCCACATGGTTGTGGAAGCGCTCTTCTGGTTCCATCCAGCGGTGTGGTGGATCAAGACTCGCCTTCTGGATGAACGCGAGCAGGCCTGCGATGAAGTGGTTCTGCAGTCCGGCAATGAAGCCGATGTCTATGCCGAGAGCATCCTGAACGTCTGCAAGTACTGCATCGAGTCACCGCTGGCCTGCGTCGCGGGCGTTACCGGATCGGGCCTCAAACGCCGTATCGTCCGCATCATGACCGAGAAGACGGCGCGCAATCTCGATTTCGGCCGAAAGCTGCTCATAGTGCTGGCGGCAACCGTTGCGATCGCCATCCCAGTCGTCTTCGGCCTGATACACATTAAGCCGGCTGATGCTCAATCCTCAGCCGGCAATCCGGCGCAAGATCTTGCAGGCACCTGGCAGGGAACGCTTCACACCGGCCTGGATCTGCGCGGGGTGTTCCAGATATCCAGGACGGAGAGCGGTGGGTACAACGGAGTCTTCTACGCCGTTGACCAGTCCGAAACCCCCTTTCCGGTTACAAGGATCACGCGGGAAGGCGCGAACGTGAAGATTGCCCTTACGGATATGGGTGCCGTCTTCGAGGGCAAGCTGAGTCCGGATGGGATGTCGATCTCCGGTACCTTGAACCAGCTATCTTTCTCGCATCAGTTAATTCTGAACCGAGCCTCGCGGGAGACGGCCTGGGAGATTCCCAAGCCGCAGCCGCCGATGGCCGCCGACGCCGATCCCAGCTTTACGACGGCTACCATAAAGCCGAGCAAGCCGAACTATCCAGACAAAGGATTTGCCGTCCAGCGTGGTCGTCTGGCGGCCGCGAACTTTACGCTGAGCGAACTTGTTTCAATGGCTTACGAAATCAATTCCAGTCAAATTATTGGCGCGCCGGCCTGGGTGAACACGGATAAATTCGACATCGCCGCACAATATAACCCAGAAGGAGCGCCCAACGACCGTCAACTTCGAAGCTTGGTACGAAAGTTGCTGGCCGAGCGCTTCAAACTTAGTCTCCATCGCGACAAGAAGGAGCTTTTGGTTTATGTGCTGAGCAAGGCCGGGGGCGGTCCGAAACTTGTCAGGAGCGCGGCCGACCCGAGCCAGTTGCCACGTCTTGCCTCTCCGGATCCAGGTAAGTTGAAAGTCAGTAATGGAACCATGCAGGACCTCGCGAATCTCATGCGGTTTGGTGTGCTCGGCCGCCCGGTCCTCGATCAGACGGGGATCGAAGGGAGATATGACATCACCCTCAACTGGACCCCCGACGACTCCCAGTATCCCGGTTTGGGCGTGACGATTCCGCATCCCACCGGCAGCATCAACGAACCGCCGCTGTCCGCCGCAATACAGGAACAGTTAGGACTCAAACTCGACGCCACCAGGGCGCCCGTTGAGACTCTCGTCATCGACCATGTTGAGAAGCCTTCGTAGTTAACTAGCGCCGGGTGCGATCTGCGGAGAATCCCGCTGAGCTCGCCAAGAACAGGAGCGGGCCTTGGATCCAAACCATCGTGAACGCAAGGAGATTAAGGGCTTCTGTCGTCAATCTCCCATGCAGAGAGGATGTTAATGAAGACGGAATATGACCGCTCGCGGGATGCACGTCGCTCCTTTGGGATGCAAGTTCACCACATTACACTGCTTCAGCAGGATGCAGGTGCAAAGCCATGGCTGCGGCGCGACAAGGGCCGGGCTGGATTAGCATGCCGGCTCGCAACCCGGAGGACGGTAATGTTCAAGTCTCTTATCGCGTCATTCTTTATGCTGGTTTCTGTTGCTCCCGCGCTGGCCACACCGATATTCGTCTATCCTGTCTCCTGCGGAGATCTTTGGCCAGCAGTGCACGACACACTCGACAACCAAGACAATTATGGAGTCCTTTCGATGGACGAATCCCGTCTGAAGGCGTACTTCATTGTCGTTGGCGCAAGGGGCAACTACACCCAAAAGGTGGAGTTGAAGGCCAGGAACGGCGGTTGTGCGGCGGATGCCGATATCATAGAACTCGGCCCAGACAACGCGGACTGGCGCCAATTCCAGCATCGCCTTAGAAAGTCTCTGGCGAAGTTGCAGGCGGCGAAGCCCAAATCGGAGGTAACCGCGACCGGCCAGCAATGATACGGCTCGGTTGCAAGATGGGCGGATGGCCTGACTCCAGCCATCCAAGAATAAACAGTTGGTCCATGTCTCGATTCTGAAACCTGGGATAGCACGAACCGCAGCCGTTGGAGTCTGCCGAAACTTCGGTCCCGGATTATACAAAACCCGCGATGCACGAATTGAAGCGAGATCCGTCCCTAAAAGTCGCCAAGGCGACTGGAATCTCGTGGCTACCGCCGGGTCGGGGTCCGAGGAGGCTCCCGAAGCCTGCGGCATTTACGGGGATCGATCCTCAAACATGGGCTGGAGACGATTGGTTACGGGTCAGGCGGGGGCAGTGAAGGCCTTTACAGGCTGCGGAAAAACTCCGTTTGCCACCGAGAAACTCATGTCTTGTAACAGGGCACGACTTCAGTCGTGCCGTAAGTGCCGCAAAATCAACGCGGGCTTCAGCCCCTGCGGGACGTTTTTAAGAAACTTCGCTTGAAATTCGTCCTTTTTCCGCAGCCTGTTTAGTCCAGGTGCCCAAATGCGAGGCACCTGGGCACCCGCCGTATGGAAACCGCGCTTGCAGCGATACTCCTCAGGCCTTGTGTTAGCTCGCCTGCGCGGATGAAACAGCAACGTGCTCGGAAGGTCCGCATCTTCTCACTGTTGCGCGCTTGTTGCCTCTGCGTGCGCCAGCATTACAGCTGAGTTCGGCGCTGCCTGCTCAAAGTACTTCACAAAGTGCTGGGTCTCGTCGGATTGAACGGCCGCGAGGTTGCGTGCCCAACGGAAGCCAATGGGCTGGTAGAGCAATTCAACCGCGATCTTGAAAGGGCCGGACGCGCCTTTCGTGAGGATATGGTACTGCGTCGCGCTGCTGCCGCCTTTGAACTCCGGATCGGCGGCTGCCTCGCCGCGCACAGCAATGTCCGGCGAGGCTGTGGCCTTGTCAAAACCGGCCGGCAGAATGCGGTTGTCCTTGAGGTATTGCGTCGCGGTCAACAGGCCAGTGGTCACGTGCCCCGCCGCATCCCCGAGGATGGGCTCGAAGATCTCCACCTGCTCCGGAGAGTCGATTTTTGTATAGTGAGGCAAATAGCGGGCTGGGTCCGTGTCATTGACGTTGCCCTCGATCGATCCGTCCGCATGGAGTTTGCCGGATTCAAAGAGGATGTGACCGTCCGCCGCCATCACGGTCACGTGCAACCAGGCGCGGCGCGAGGGAAAGGATGTGGGCAGTTTGTGGCCGGTCCGATTCTCGACCTGTACCGTAAAGCGAATCCCTCCGTCCGCGGAATCGATCGAGCCCAGCACCAGATGCGCGGCCTGCGATTGCAGGTAAGACACGGTGCGGGTGGCCGCCGCCTCCAGATCCGCTTCCGGTGCGGCGACGCCCAAATCGCTGCGATGAGCATTGAGAATTCGCTGCATCAGAAAGTTCGATCCATCGAAACTGTGGCGGCGCACCCCTGCCTTGGGATCGCTATAGAGTGAGGCGATTTTGACCGGACCGTTGACTGCGGGCATATGGCATTGCTGGCAGCTCTGCTTGTCGCGATAGTCGCTGTGCAGCCACTCCAGATAGACCATTTGCTCGGGCAGGGTTCCAGCCTCTTTGCCATCCGCCGCAATCGATTGGGTGAAGAGAGTATGACAACTGCCGCAGAGCGCAGCGTCACGCAGATGCTGCGACTCGGCCAGTGGATAGCCGGAGCCGGTCAGATGCAGAGACGCGACCTTGGCTGCGTCCACCGGATAGGGACCGTAGAGTGGGCGCACCGGATCGTTCACCGCGGCTACATGATAATTACCGTTGTAGGTTTCGGGGGTGCCCAAACCGGAGGGCTGCATCTGATGACAGACGGTGCAGGCGACGCCCTCCGCAGCGGTGTCTGCCTTGTTCTCCGCCTTGAAGGGCAGATGTGCGAAGACAACGGTCTGCCGGCCACTCGCATGATCGATGCCATGACTCAGCGGCATGTGGCAGTTGGCGCACTCGTTCTGGATGGCCGCCGATTGCCCGGCATGGTCCAGGGTCTCGCGGCGCACGCTGGCCAGCCAATACGGGTCGCGCGCGGAGTTGGCCATCATGCTGGTGCGCCATGCCGTACCCATGGAGGCGTCTTCGCCGTTGGAGCTTTTGAGGTTGTTGTGGCAGATGAGGCATTTCTCCGAGGTGCGAAAGGCATTCGTGGCGGCATCCTGTGCCGCCGCTCCCCGCACTCCCATTATTAGCAGTCCAGCCCAGAGCAAAAACTTGTATCTGCGATCCAACATGAGACCCCCTGTAGAGATTGGGTGGATCAAGCAAGTCGAAAAACGAGAGAGCTTTGTGATTCGGTCAGAAGTGACAAAATTTGAATGGAACACAAGGCATTGCAGGATTTCATGCTCTGCACAGGGAAGTCATGCGCAGGGACCAGCGAATGCTCAGACGAACGCCGTAAACGAAACCAGTATAGAACAAGCAGGATAGTCGAAACCGCGAATGGATAAGGCAGTGATTTCGGCCATTGATACGAAGCTACGGATTCGTCAGGACAATCGAATCGGAACAGGAATTGTTCCTTGGAAGTAGTCATGGCGACTGGAATGTCGCGTCTGCCTCACAGTTGAGGGCTCCAGTCGCAAATAGCGCATATGGGGACGAATTCTTGATTCTCGCGGTTAATTTCCGGGATGTCCATGATCCCCGTGCAATTCGCCAATTGTGAGAGTATCGTCAACTCCGCCAATGTTGCTGTGGTCACCGATTTCTGCCGCCTGGATCCCGTCGGAAAATGGTTCCAAGAGCCTCCGAAGCTAGTCAAGGCTGCTTCCATGCAAGACAGACTCTTCTGAGAGGACATACATTCTCTGGCTACGCGAGGATCAGTCAAGAAAAGGGGCATCCCGAAAGCGCCCGGGATCCCCTTTTCTTGAGTCATTCAATGCTCGCTCCGGCAATCTCGTCGCAGCTGGGCTGGAGGCTATTCCGGCTTCTTCAGGTCCTCGTCCTTTTTCTTCTGCTCAGGCGTCTGCGGCTTCTCTTGTGGATGCGGCGCTGGCTGGTTCGGCTTTATATGGGGCCGATTGTCAGGCACCGGCGGCGCGGGGCGAATCGGCTGCGCCGCAGGGGGAGGATTCGGCACGGGTCGGACAGCTTCCGGACGATTGTTCTGCGGCGGCGCTGGTGGCGGAGTCTTCGTTACAGGTGTCGGCATTGGCGGAGTTGGGTTGCGACGACTGTTAGGCACCGGCGGCACGGGGCGAATCGGCTGCGCCGCAAGTGGAGCATTCGGTCCGGGTCGGGCGGCTTCTGGACGATTGTTCTGCGGCGGCGCTGGTGGCGGGGCCTTCGTTACAGGTGCCGGCGTTAGCGGAGTTGGGTTGGGACGACTGTTAGGCACCGGCGGCGCGGGGCGAATCGGCTGCGCCGCGGGTGGAGCATTCGGTACGGGTCGGGCGACTTCTGGACGATTGTTCTGCGGCTGCGCTGGCGGCGGAGTCTTCGTCACCGGGGCTGGCGCTGGACGGTTCGTTTCTGCCGGGCGCTGGTTGGCAGGCGGCGGAACCCCCTGTCCAGGGCGGGCAGCATTCGGCAGGTTGCCGGGATGGCCAACGGCCGGGGTCGCCGGTTTGCCTGGAGGCGCGACCTTGACCATCGGGTGTGCCGCCGCGGTGCTGGGTGGGCGCAGGCTTTGCAATTCGCTGGCCGGCACGGCCTGTCCAGGATGCGCTGCCAGAGCCACCTGCTGCTTTGCAAACGGCACCGGGGGCGGCGGAGGCGTCCGCTTCGCGACCACCTGCCGGCTTGCCACCGCCGCGGGCGGCGCGGTCACGTGACCGGCAGTGGAAGCGTTCGCTCCAAGCACGCTCAGATGTGTGGGCGCAACGGCCACCCTCAAGCTCACGGAAGCGCCGGCAATCTGCTGGGCGTTCACGGCCACGGCGACGCGGGCCACGGGCTGCGCACTTGCAAAGGCATGCTGCGGAACCACCATGACCGCACCCTGCACGTTCTTATTCAAGTAAGTCACGTTCACGATTGTTTTGTTCTTGTTGATGATTGTGGTGTTGTAGACGTTCGTGACGATCGTGGTGTTGACGGTCGTGTTGCTGACGTTCACTCGGTTCATGTAGTTTCGGCTGACCTGGTACGGGGGCGCGTAGACTTCCCGCGGACCGAGCGGGAACCATGCCACATTGCCGCCGAAACTGCCGCCGCCGCCGATGAAGACGACCAGCGCGGGCGCGTACACTGCCGGCTCAGTCGCCGGTCCGGCTACCCAGCCCCAGCGCCCGCCGATGGTCACCCAGCGTCCGTAATGGAAGGGCGCGTAGCCCCAGGAGGAGTCATCGACCCAGGTGTATCCCCACGGCTGAATCCAATCCCAATGGCCGGAGTGATACGGCGCCCAGCCGGCTTCAGCATGCGGGAACCAGACGTGCCCGTAGTTCGAATCGTCGCGCCAGTCCCCATTGGCGTCCAGGTCTTCGTATCCGACCACATCGCGGGAGAGATAGCGCGCGGAAGGCGACTCATCGTAGCGGCGATCGCGAGTGTCAGACCAGTTATCGAATTGATCGGAGCCGCGGATGTCATCGATTTCGGCGTAAAGCCTGTCGGTTCCGTCGAACGCGCCACGTTGTCCGGCGTTCAGGGTATAGGTATCGCCGTTGCCGGTAGCTTCGCCTCCGCCGTCGCGAAGGCTGACAACGGTGTAAGTGCCGTCCTCACTCGCGTCCAACCGGTAGCTTCCAGGCTGGGAGATCGTAAACGCTAGGTTCGGCGTATCGATCTCGAAGTAATCGTCCTGGTCCAGGCGGCGTACGCGCACATTGATCGAACCGGACGAAAGTTGGATTTGAACGGTGTGGTCGTCCAAGTCCAGGAAGGAAAGGCCTGTGTTTTCACTCAAGCGAATCACAGCCGAACCTAGCTGCAATTCGGCACGCGAACCTCTGTCAGCCCAGAGGCTGTCGCCGGTTGTCATGGGGCGATTGGGGACAGACTGAACCCAATCCTCCACGCCGGCGGGTTGGAAGGTAACCGATCCCTCGATGTAGCCCAGCCGGGCCACTCGCGTCGGAGGATCGTTCCGTTGATCGCCGTCTTGAGCCGTGGATCGCATGGGCAGTACTGCCGTCGAAAGCGCCAGGCCAAACACCGCGATGCTCCAACTTAACTTCTTAAAGTTCCGTGTCATGGGTATCCTTATCTCCTGAGGCTGTTCGTCGCTAGATCCCTTGTTGCAAACCCCGTGGAGTCCGCGGAGTCTTGTCAACTTTTTCAATCCTTGAACATCGATACCGGGATTTGCGGTCCAGACCATGTTCTCCGGTGCGTAGATGGCAGGAATTCAACCGGAATCTTCGTCCTGGTTCCCAGCAGACCCACGCGATCGCGGAGTTACTTGAAACTCAGAGCGTCTATTAAAGCTCTGATGGGGGCGTCGCGTCCGATCAATACCGCTCACTCACGCGGAGACAGTCTTGGAAGTGCGCCACCCGCGCGCACATCCTTAGGCAAATTGCTTGCAGGCCGGGTGTTGGGTCGGCCTTTGATAGGTCCTGAAAAGTCTTAGTGCTGTATCTGGAGCGCCCCGACACGCAGCATTGCGCAGTTGCATGGTCTCAAGGAGGGGCGCTTCTGATACAGCGACTTAAAGGAAGCCGCCCCCAGGGAAGGCTATGTACTTTGAATGGGTCTGCTCGGGTGCGGAGGGTTAGGCAAGGCGCTGGGGCGGGTATGATCCGTAGCTTTGAGTGCGAGTTTGAGCGTCGAAGGGTCGCAAGGAGGCATCGTGTCGGGGGTGCAGTGACAGCCGGCCCGGCATCCGGAGTGAAATGAGACAAGGGTTCTGCGTGGGCGCCGAAGCACGGTCAGAGGCCGAGGATGGAAACAGTGGTTCATGCTGCGCACCTGTCGGCTTCAGGCGGAGAGCGGAGCAGGAGTTGCGCGGCGGAGAGCCGTTCGACGACGTGCATGGTTCCACCGCAGACGGGGCAGTTCCAGAGGGAGTGAGTCGCTTGGGCAGAAGGCGATGCTTCCGGAACTGCCCTTTTCTCTGATCCGCCGAGCAGTTGAAAGCACAGCGGCAGTAGTGTGGCGCGTTGCCGGTTGGCGAGGAATCCGAAGTTGCGGATGCGCACGAACCCCGGTGGCAACAGGTGGAGCAGGAAGCGGCGCCGGAACTCCTCGACCGGCAGGGTCATGAGCCTCTTCTTGTTGCCGTGGGCAGAGTCGCGCCAGCGGAAGGTGACGTTGCCATCGGCAAGAGCGACTAGCCTGCTGTTGGAGATGGCGACGCGGTGGGTGTAAGCGCCGAGATAGCGCAATGCATGTTCCGGCCCGCCGAAGGGCCGCTTGGAGTAGACGACCCAGTCGTGGTGGAAGAGCGCCCGCAGCTGGGCCAGAGGCAGGAGGTCGCCGTGGAACTGAAGCTCCCCACGCTGGAAGGCGTTGCGAAGCCGGCGACGAACTTGCCGCGAAAGACGCGGCTGAGCACGGCGATGGGCAGGAAGAAGGAGCGCCCAGGCAGCGAAGGCGCGCGGCGGGCGGAGATCCAGCTTGCGTGATCCGGCGCGAGGCCGCCGGCGGCCAGTACGCAGTGGACATGGGGATGAAACTGCAATCGCTGATTCCAGCTATGGAGCACGCTGAAGAAGCCGATCTCGGCGCCAAGATGCCGGGGATCGCGTGCAACCTCAAGCAACGTCTCCGCGCTGGCATGGAAGAGCAGGTTATAGATGAGCCGCTTGTTCTGCAATGCGAGCGGGGCCAGTTCCCGCGGCAGGGTGAAGACGGCGTGAACGTAGCGGGTAGGCAGAAGTTCTCTCTCGCGCGCCTGGAGCCAGCGCAGGCGCGCGTTGCCCTGGCACCGTGGGCAATGGCGATTTCGACACGAGTTGTAGGAGATCCTGGTCGTATGTCCGCAGCCGGTGCAGCGGTCGCGATGCCCGCCCAGCGTGGCGGTGCGGCAGCGCACAATGGCCAGCAGCACCTTACGGTGTTGCCAGTTGATCCACTTGCGGCTGTGTTCCACAAATGCTTGTCCTGCACAGCGGACGATGTCGGCCATCTCCAGGAGAGGCCGGCTCATGAACTGTGCTTGTGTCCTCCTTGCTCCGTGAAGGTGAGTGCATCGAGCGGGCTGGCGGTTGCGCTGAGATGCCGTTGGGACAGATGCAGATAGATGGTCGTAACTTCGAGGTCGCAATGTCCGAGCAGTATCTGGATGGTGCGCAGGTCGGCGCCGGCTTCGAGAAGGTGTGTGGCAAAGCAGTGACGTAGCGTGTGCGGATGGATGTTCTTCTGCTCAAGGCCGGCGCGTTCGGCGGCAATCTGGCAGGCACTCCATAGCACCTTGGTGCTGACAGGACGGCTTGATGTGTGCCAGCGGTTGCCGGGAAAGAGCCACTCTTGGGCTTGCGGCGGAGACCGCGCCAGTAATCGCGCAGCGCCTCGAGCAGCTTAGGACTGAGCATGACATCGCGGTCCCTGCCGTCCTTGCCTTCCCGGATATGGACCACCATCCGCTGGCTGTCGATGTCGCTGACCTTCAAGTTGGCCGCTTCTGCGCGACGTGCGCCAGTGGCATAGAGCGCCATCAGAAGAACGCGGTGAAACGGGGTGTCTGCGGCGTCGATCAGCCGCGCTACCTCCTCCTGGCTGAGCACCTGGGGAAGATGACGAACCTCCTTCGGGTAGGGCGTCTCGGCGATGCTCCAGCCGCGCTTCAACACGTGAATGTAGAAGAAACGCAGGGATGCCAGGCGCAGGGTTACGGTGTTCAGGCTGTACTTCAGCTTGGTGAAGAGCATGGCCTGATACTTGCGAATGTCTTCAGGACCAAGCTGATCGGGCGGGCGCCGGAAGTATCGGCCGAAGTGCGTCACACCGTGCAGGTATGTGCGGATGGTTGTAGCGGCGAAGTTGCGGCGCTGCAACTCCTCAAGCATGAGCTGACGTAGTTGGTTCACAGAGAATCCTCTTTCTCTGCGAACAAAACTACCCCGGTAGCCTCAAATGCTGGTCAGCCGCACGCGAATGCGTCCGCCGCCGCAGCGGCTTCGTTGTGCGCCGGGCATGTTCAATAGCTCGGAGGTGAAAGTCCTCTACCCGACCTGATGGAGGTAAGGGTTAGCAAGAACGCAAGGGCTACCGTCGCGAGGCGGGGTCTGAAGGAAGCGTGGAGCAAATGCGCGAGTCGATGGACAAAAACCGGATACAAGGCGTGAGCGTAGGGCGAGCGGGCAACTTACCGCGAAGCCCATATCCATCAAGTACGCGGAGCGTAGATCCGGCAACTGTGCGCAGAAGGCGATTGAACTTACCCCGGGAGGTCTGCTTCGTGTCGCTTCGGCGACTGAGAATGCCGCGAGGCATCCTGACCGCGGAGCAGAAGTCAGCAGAGGGCATAGTAGGCCATGACGTCGAAAAGGCTAATGAGGCACTCCAAAGCCGAAAGGCGGAGTCAACAGATAGGCCGAGTCGGGAACGGTGGTCGAAGGCCCAAACGAGAGGAGAGGCGAGTAGGTCATGAGTCTCAACAACGACATGCGGCAGAACATCCAGAGCAATCTGGACTTCTCTCCTTCGCCAACGGGTGAAGCCCGTAGGGCGGGGTGTGTCACGAACGCGAGCGTAAGCTCGCGGTGCTGTACCAAAGATGGGAGCAGGCCTCCCGAAGTCGGCTTGCAGGAGTAGGCTTCAAACCGCCCAGTGCTGCTGCGTTCAAAAGGCGTGGTA
>Ga0224530_1001483_pt1 | contig 12218 bp, 11 predicted proteins | sample CBST75metaG_FD_179873 | JGI IMG/M metagenome (GOLD analysis project Ga0224530, IMG submission 179873) | Peat soil microbial communities from Stordalen Mire, Sweden - C.B.S.T75 | ecosystem: Environmental > Terrestrial > Soil > Wetlands > Peat | place: Sweden: Norrbotten County, Stordalen Mire...
TCCGCGCCCCTTGCGGGCTTCGGGAGTTGACAGCGCCTCTCTGCGCCCAATTCGCCAGTCATGAAATGAATGTCTTTTTTTAGCCCTCCCAGGGCTTAAAAACGGCAAATCTCACTCCGAAGGAGCCGAAAATCATGACCTACGCAGCAACCAGCACCAACAACAACGCCACCACCGCGCCGCATAGCAAAAATGCGGCGCACCGCAGCGAATCCCCCTACCAGCAGCGCACCACGCAGCGCGACAACCCCACGCAGCAACTCATCAAGCAAGCCGTGGATTACCTGCTTCAGCAGCTTGAAGCGGGCAAGAGCGAAACTCTGACCGCTTATCTCGCAGCGATGGCCCGTTTCCATGCCTATTCTTTCGGGAACATTTTGAGCATTGCGAGACAACGCCCAACGGCGACCCGCGTCGCCGGGTTCCACACGTGGAAGGAGTTGGGCCGGTTTGTAAAGCGCGGCGAAAAAGGAATCCAGATTCTCGCCCCAATGGTTGGACATCGCCGCAAAAAAGACGACGCCGACCGCAACCGCGCACACGACGACAACGGCAAGCCCGCGCCCGTATTGATTGGCTTCCGCGCCGTCTACGTCTTCGATGTGGCGCAGACCGAAGGCGCGGAGCTACCTGAGTTCGAGCACAGCATCACCGGCGAAGTGGGCGAACACCGCGACCGGCTTATTGCTTTTCTCGACTCGCAGAATATCGCGCTCGAATACAACGAGAACATTGCGCCCGCTCTTGGCGTCAGCTACGGCGGAAAGATTGCCATTCTGCCCGGCCAATCGCCCGCCGAGGAGGTCGTGACATTGGTCCACGAGTTGGCGCACGAATATCTCCACAAAACAGAGCGGCGCACCAAGACCACCGCCACCGTGCGCGAAACCGAGGCTGAGGCCGTCGCGTTCATCGTGGGTCAGGCCATCGGCCTTGAGATGGGCCGCGCCTCTTCGGACTACATCCAGATGTACGCAGGAAACGCGGCATTGCTGGCCGAAAGTCTTGAAGTCATCCAGCGGACCTCAGCGGTCATTCTCGACGCTATCACCGGAGAACCGACCGGCAAACAGACCGCCTCATCGGTCACAACGACAGAGATGCAGAACGAAATGGCGGAGGTGGCGTAATGAAAACCATCCTTCGCATTCTGGAGCGGGCCGGAGGATACCGGCCCACGCTCTACCTCAAGATTGAGAATCCGCCTTACATGGCGATTGTCATCGAAGCCACGCCGGAGCCAGGGCCGACCGGACTGCCCGCAATCTCCATTGCGCACTACGGCGAACAGAACGGCGACCTGATGCGCGACCCGGAGATGTGTTTCGAGTTGGCAAAGCCGCCGCTCTGCGAGGTGTCATTATCGAGTTTCTATTTTCGGAATGACTATCTCGGAGTCGAGCAGTATTCGCGCTATCGGGACGGCGAGAACTATGTTTTCGTGCCCGACCTCCACCGTCAGCATGAAACCTTTGCGCGGCAGTGGGACCGCAATCTTCGCGCTCAGGGTTTTATCGAAGCCTTTACGGACAAGTCGATTCGCGGCTAGTCCGCTTCCTGCGGAGCGGACCCACGCCCGACGTGTCCCCGCTCCGCGCGCCCTCACCCTTCAACCGCTCGAAAGGAGCCATGAATCATGGAAACGACCGTTATCAATGCTACCGAATACCGCGAGCTTCCGCTCGTTCTGCTCAACGAATCAAAAACCAATCCCCGCCGCGTCTTTGACGATGTTAGTCTTCGAGAACTCGCCGCCAGCATTCGCAGTCAGGGTGTGCTTTCGCCCTTGCTTGTCCGGCCACTCACTGAAAACGGCTTCGAGATCGTGGCCGGTGCGCGACGTTACCGCGCCGCGCAGATGGCCGAAGCTGTCACCGTACCAGTGCGCATCAAGCAGATGAGCGACGCCGAAGTGCTGGAGGCGCAGCTTGTCGAGAATCTAATTCGCGCCGAAATTCACCCGATGGAAGAGGCCGAAGGCTTCGCTCGGCTTTTGGCGCTGGAGGAGCCGAAGTACAGCATTGAACAGCTTGGCGCGCGTGTTGGAAAATCAGCCGCGTTCATCGCTTCGCGCCTCAAGCTGGTTGACCTTGTACCCGCTGCGGTCGATGCTTTCTACGCCAACGAAATCGGCGTGGGCCATGCGCTGCTATTGGCAAAGCTGCCCGCTGACCAGCAGCAACAAGCCCTTTCGGCTTGCTTCAAGGAAGTCTACAACAGCAGCCAGAATCCGGCGCGGATTCTTCTCCCGGTGCGTAATCTGCAATTCTGGATTGAGACGAATGTATTGCTCATCTTGAAAGACGCACCCTTCGATAAGCGTGACGCGCAGCTTGTTTCCACGGCGGGCAGTTGCGCCGATTGCCCCAAGCGTACCGGCCACAACAAGCTGCTTTTCGGCGACGACCTCGGCAAGCAGGGCGACCAATGCACCGATCCCCGCTGCTACAACGCAAAACTCGCGGCGCACGTGGCGAAGGCCGTTGCCACCAACCCCAACCTTGTGCAGATCAGCACTGCATATGGTGGGCAGAAGGAAGGCAGTCCGGTTCTGCCGCGCAACAAGTACACCGCAATCCGCGACGACAAGCCCCAAAAGAAGGAAGATGCCCAGCGCCCCGAGTTCAAGGTGTGCAAGTTCGCTACCGATGCCATCATCACCGAAGGCAGCGACATCGGCACCATTCACAAGGTGTGCGCGAATCCCGATTGCCCGATTCACCACGCCAGCAAGCAACGGCCCGCAACCGATGCAGCATTCAAGGCAGAGCAGGAGAAACGCCGCCGAGAAGAGGCCATTGCCCAGGCGACCGGCCTCCGCGTCCTGAAAGCAACCAGCGACGCTGTCCCCGTCCGCCTGATGAAGCGCGACCTGCTCTTCATCGCCGAGCATCTTGCCTCCGCCTTGGACGAGCGCCGTCTGGCGGTCATCTTTCGGCTTCACGGCATCGGCAAGGCCAACGGAGCCGGTGAAGCACCGGCCAAGCTGTTCACATCCTTTCTTCACAAAGCAGACGAGAGCATCCTTGGCCGAATATTGGTGGCAATCACCGTCCTGCAAACGGCGCACAGTTCCAACGAATCCGCGAAAGCCCTGCGCGAAGCCGCCGAGTTCTATAAGGTGGACGTGGCCGCAATCACGGCCAAGGTCAAGCAGGAGTTCTCCGCGAAGGAAAAGGACAAGACCGCGAAGAAGGCCGCGCCGAAGCCACCTGCCAAGATCGCAAAGAAGGCTGTCGCCGCATAACCCTCAACAACAGGAAAGACTGCGCGGAGCCTTAAATCAAAGGCTCCGCATTTCTCTGTCCGTTGCCCGTCTTCCCGCCCTTATTTGCGCTCCCGCCTCGGCGGGAGGCCATCTCTTGCCCACCCGACGGGCATGAGCGCGCCGCTGCGCGGTCAGGAGCCTAAACACCGGCCTCCCAGCCTCGGCTTATTGTCCAAATATCCGAGGAATGTCATCAGTCTTCTTGGCGCTCAGTTCGCCGTGCGCGAACTGGTAGCGAAACAAGACGGGGCCGTTTCAGCGGCTCTGCGATGTACAGTAATTGGTAATGCCACAGTGAAAGGCAGCTACCACGATGCTCCTGCTGGACAAAAAACGTGAAGAGAAGCTTATTGCTCTGGCGAAGACTTGCTTCGACCCGCTCCCGTCTGCGGCGGAAGAAAAGGTTCTGCGCGATTCCGGCAGTTCCGCATCCCGGGACATGCCCACTGCCGATGCTAGTCGCCCAGACATCCGACCGGAGTTTTTGCGCTGGCTGGCCACAGACCCCGAAGCCGCCACCCATATCGACCCCAAAGGCCTCCTGGCTTTAAACATCACCTTGCTGAACAAGCTCGACCTCCAGAATTGCCGCGTTCTCGTGCCCCTGCACTTCCAGCATTGCACTATCAAGAATGAAATCGACCTCCGTTCCGCAGAGACCAGAAGTATACAGTTCCTCGACTCCTCGTTCGATGGAATCATCAGGGCTGACCGAATCAATGTGGATGGTCCGCTCTTCCTCAGAGGAAGCAGTTTCGCCAAAGAAATTCTACTAGTCGGCGCAAAGATCAAGGGTTCTTTGGATTGCATGGGCGCAAAACTGAAAGCGAACGGCAACACGCTTTGTGCGGACCGCGCTGAGATTGGAGGATTCCTTAATCTGGGGCAAGGTAAAGATAATAGCGGCAATCCGCAGATATTCGAATCGAAGGGCACAATTAGACTATTGGGGACAAAGATCAAGGGCGATCTGTCTTGTTCAGGCGCGAAGCTACGAGTGAAGGAGGGAAATGCGCTGTATGCAGATAGCGCCGAGATCGGGGGCAACGTCTTCCTAAACAATGGTTTCGAATCCACCGGCGCGATTCGCCTGCCGGGCGTGCAGATCAAGGGCGATTTGTATTGCTCCGGCGCGAAGCTACGAGTGAAGGAAGGGGATGCGCTCTTTGCGGTTGGTGTCGAGATCGGGGGCAGCGTCTTTCTAAACGTATTTCAAGACAGGGATTCTGGGCGACGCGAGGATTTCGAGTCCACCGGCACCATTCGCCTGCTGGGCGCACAGATTAAGGGTATCTTGTCTTGCTCAGGCGCGAAGCTGAAGGTAACGGCGAGGGATGCGGTCTTTGCGGACTGTGCCGTGATTGGAGCCAATGTCTCTTTCGACAAGGGCTTCGAGTCCAACGGCGCTGTCCGCCTGCTGGGCGCGCGGATTGGCGGGGAATTGGCATTTATCGGTGCGAAGACAACTTTAGTCATATGCAAGGATCTGCGCCTCGGCGGGGATATGTTTTGGATGGGTATTCAGGAACCTGGTGAGGCGATTCTTCACTTGACTGGCGCTTCGGTGAAAAATCTGCGCGACGAGCGGGAAAGCTGGCCTCCCCCAGGGCACCTTATTCTGGATGGGCTGGCCTATGAGGAATTAACCCTTCACAAGCGACAATCAGCAGAGGAAGTCATGAGTCATGCCTATGGGCCTGAACTCCCATTCAACGTTGATAAGCGCATCGAGTGGCTCATGCTCCAGCCACCTGACCGGCGAACTGAGCCGCAGCCGTGGATACAACTCTCCAAGCTGCTGGAAGCCAAAGGGGATCGTAAGGGTGCGAAGCGCGTTGTCTTCAAATATCGCGCTTTGCTGGCCGAGGAAAAGGAGTTTCACCCGCTGCGTTGGCTGGTTAAACTGTTGTTTCGTCTGGAGAGTTTTCGACGCGTGTGGCCTTATCTTCGGCACCCAAATCGAAGCTGGGCAATCGCTTTTGCGTGGCTGGAAGAAGCGCCGATACGCATCTGCTGGTCAATTGCGTTCACCCTGATGGTTGGTACGCTGATCTTTGCGGGAGCCTTTAGTAGTGGCGCAATGCTCGCGTCGGTTCAAATTCAACCCAATGCTGTTCTACCTAATGGGGAGAGTAAAAACTTATCGGCACACTATCCGCTGTCTCAGCCGTTTTTGTATACGCTGGAAAATGCTGTTCCGCTGGTGAAGCTGGGGATGGATGAGAAGTGGATGCCGGACCCGAAGCATAAGCCGCAGCCGTGGTTTCCGCAGTTCCGTTGGCTGGATTGGCTGGGGTGGTTCAACAGCTATTGGTTTCTAGTGACGAGCCGCGTACTGCTCATCTGTCTAGGCTGGTTCCAGGCTGGTGTTCTAGGCGCAGTGCTCCTGAGACGCTTCAAGGAGTAAGGGAAGGGGATAACAAGACCGTTGGCACTGATAACGGTAAGCCGGGGTGGGCGCGAAGTGGAACACTGAATGGGGTGTTCTAGAGGCTACTGTATGTCTGTGTCTCATCCGGCTGTGAAGGCTGTGCCTGCCGCGCTGTTGAGTCTGTCCGCGCTTCTTGCTCTCTCGATTTCCCTTCTACTCACTGCCTGCGGGATGTACCCTTCTGATTCCTTCGTTCCACGCCGTAAAAGGGCTGGCTACACACTTGTCGTGTTCGGCGCGGTGACACGGGCCCTATTCACACGAATCCTGGCTCACTGCGGTTCCGTAGTGTGCTCCTCGACCCACTTTTGTACTCGCGCTTGAGCGCTGGAAACATCGCCCTGTGTCAGGTGTGACGCAGCTTGGTCCCGTTCCTCGACAGATTCAAGATTGAAGGTTTCGGGTTTACCGGAAACCGGAACATCGACCCTGTAACCGTGCAGTGCTGCCTCAAGCGCGCCGAAGTTAGACCTATATTTCTCGAACAGGACACGTGCCACCTCGAACCAGAAGTAGGCCTCTACATAGTCCTGCCGCACGCCATGGCCTTTGAGGTACATATATCCCAGGCTCAGTATCCCGGAATAATTAAGATCCTCAGCCGCTCTCTGGTACCAAAGTGCCGCGTGAGTATAGTCCTGAGGCACCCCAGCCCCAAAGCAATACAGGTCGCCGAGCAGCCGCTGTGCTGTGCTGTCGCCCCGCCCAGCCGCATGGGAATACCAGGCCGCCGCCTGTTCCCGACTGCGCGGCACCCCCTCGCCATATTTATACAGATCACCAAGTCTACGCTGCGAATAAGAATCACCTTGTACGGCCGCCTTGAGAAACCAATTCACCGCCTTGGTATAGTCCTGAGGAATGTCGGCGGGGGGAATAGTACCGTAGGCATTGAAACTGCTGAAGTATTGGTCGTGCGTGTACATTTGACCGAGGCTAGCCTGCGCTCCGGCATGGCCCTGATTGCCTGCCCTCTGGAGCCACTCGAACGATTCGGCGGGATTGCTCGACAGAAGCAGTCTTGCCATTTCATATTGGGCCGAAGCATCTCCGCTTGCTGCCCTTTGCTTGACCGCGTCTTCGTGTTGTTCCTGCTGATAAGCCTTAATTCTGTTCATCAAGATCGCCTCTGCGCTCGAAACAACGCTCTCGGAGCAGATGAGGGGATTGTAGCGCCATAAGGCCGGACACCGAGCGGCATTGGGCAGAGCCCCCCTTAAGTCGGTTCACTGTTCCATTGCTCCCCAAACCCCGTCCTTGAACCAATCCGGGTGTTCTTTGGCAATAATCGCCCAAATGTTTTTGTAGAGCGGCCAATACCAATCCTCCGAGTCCGCACCCTGCGCCACTTTCCCTAACGCCTCCCTTCCTGCCGCTGTGCGCCAAAGCCAAAGGTTGCGGTTGCGTACCGCCTCGTCGAAAACGAGTCTGCCCTCCCGTTCGTTGGCGGCTAACAACTGCTCAGGCGTCAAGCGTCCGTCCGCATACGCTGCCGCGCGCAAGCCCGGATCGTCGCTAGTCAGCAGCCCCGGTAACAGATTGGAATTCTTGCTTAGCGCGAGCTTCGCCAGCCCCCTACGCACACCCTGGTAGTCAGACAAAGATCCACGCGCATTGTCCTTTGTCTCCTTCTCGGTCAGCTTGGAGTTGGAGGGTTCTGGCCGCCAACGATTCACTAGTCTCAACGGTTCCTTGATAGAAAAAGCATAGGGTTCCAATCGGTCGTAAAGATAGGACAGCGCTCTGGCCCAGCTTTCGCTGGGTTCAACGCTTTCGGCGAGCTTCCATGCCGAATCGAACACCGCATTGTATCTGGCACTTTCTGACCCATCCACGAAGTCTTCGCGCGGCGTCCACATCCGTTCGTTGTGACTTAAGATTGCAACAATGAACATAAGGCTCTCGTCAGAGAGCGCGTCCCACGGCTTGGAGCGTTCCAGCAGCTCACTCAGAAAGTCGTCGTCGATCCAGGGGTTCTCAAGCAGTGCACACAACTCTTCCTTAGGGGCTTCGGCGAGCCACGCGGCTGCTTGCTCACGGGCTTCTTGCTTTCGTTCGCCAAACAACTCGACGGGAAAGTGGGTGTATGCGGGCCAGCGCGTCCCGTTCGAGAGGACTGCAAGCCGAACTGCACCGCACGGCTGTGAGCTTTGGAATATAGGTCGCAAGGTCTCCATGAACCGCGCATATCGCGCCAACGCAAGGTCGATTAACGGGCTGGAACGGCCACGCAAGGCCACCTCGGCCTCCACGTCAACCGGGTCGTGGTCAAGCTCGTCTATAGACAGCTTGGCCCTCTTCTTCAAGAATTCGGCTACGGCCTCCGGCGACATTGCCAGCAACTCCGCCTCTTGAATAATACTTTTGTATCCACGCATCCTCTTACCTCATGTCAGTGTGTACACCGGGTCGTCGTTCTGTCTCCGTTCGAACTCAAGGACCCGATGCCGTTACCCCATGCGCTCCTGCAATTCGGTTATCGACGATGCGCAACAGATGATTGGCAAGCATGATGATTTCAAGTGCCTCTACAGGATCATCGAGATTCACGTCACGGTGCGATTGAGGATTCTTATACGAGCCGATGGCCCCGGCAAAGAGTGCGGAACGCGCCTCTTGCTCGCCCTTTTCAATCGCATGGTCTGTCAAGGGGCCGCTCTTCGGCTTGAACGCATCTCGCATTAGCGATACTCCAACCAGATCAGAGGGCAAGCCAGACGCTTCACGAACAGCAACCTCCACCGCTTTCATAGCCAGCAAGACTGCAATATCAAATTTGCCGCGCATGAACTCTATCCATACATCCGTAGCGATCCGGGGATGCAGAGCCTCTTTCTGAAGCATTCGCGCAGCCGCAAACCTACGGAACTCGGTCTCATCCGCGAACTTTCCAGCCCTGCGGCTCAGAACATAGGCGGGCGTACTCGTGGCGCTCGGAGCGATCACAAGCAAGCCTTGGGCAATGAGCCATGACCACGCTTCAGCCAAGGCAAGATCGATCTCACCCTTGCGGGATATGGGATAGGGAGGCGCTTGGCCCGGCATAAGATTGTACGGCCAGAGTTCAAGGAAAAAATTGCTGAGGATGAATGGCGCGCGGTTCGCTTCCTTTCGCAGTAAAAAGAGAAGCTTCGCTCCAAGTTCTTCCGGCTCCATCGCCAGCAGAACATCCGGGTCCGGCACAGCTTGAGGTAATCCGATCATGGCATTGCTCCATCATCTTCCGGACGGGCTCTACTTGGGACTTTCAGCGAATCCGACTCCCACCCATCCTATCGCGCGAACCGCGCCCCAGGGGGTGAAGAATCCGAGCAATGGGAGAAAGGCAATCGCCAAATACGACCATGCGCCGGGCGCTGGCGTGGGGTAGAGTGTTTGGCCGTCCTGCGTTTCAATGGATGCAACTGCTAGAGACTTGGTCCAGCGGATTACCGCAATTCCGTCCTTGTTAACGGTAGAAGCGTCCGGGACGTGGCCCGATGTGAGACTGGGAGCAGAACTTTGCGAAATTGGGTTCCCGTTGTCGTCCAGATACACCTTCTTCTTGATAGGCTTCATGGTTTTCGGATCAACATCCTCCCAGTCGTTCGGCTCGGCCATCGCCGCGTATGGATCAATTTTCGCATTGTTGCTGGAAGGGAACTCTTTGCGTAGCGTCGCCTCAATCTGCTCTTCGCTCATCTCCTTCGGATAATCTCGTACCTCCCCGTTTGGAAGGCTCACTCTTGTGGTATTCGGGTATGGGCTGTCCCCAGGTTCGCGGCACCCCTGCTCGCCAACTATCCCCAAGATGCAATTGCGTTGAACGCTCGTGGCTTGTGAGTTCGCTAATTCTTCAAATCGCTGGGAATTCCCTCTTTGGCGCATAGTGGATTGCAATTGAAAGTATGAAACGACCCCACCGAGCATCGCCCCGACTACGCCCAGGAGCAAGGCCAGCCTTCGCGTCCCTTCTTTGAAATTCACAGTAGCGTCTCCGTTTCAGCTCTGCTCGCAGCTAGTGTTGTTTTTTGGCTTCGCACTCTTCGTACTCAGCTTCCTGACTCTCGTACTCTTCACAACCCTCGATAAATGACTGGGATTTACCGCCGCAAGTCCCTGAGCCGCTGCTCTGCGCCCATTCATATCCAGCGTAGTGCCCTGAGCCTTCGTCATACGGGTTCTCTGGTTCGGTGCAATTGGGGGCAGAAGCGGCCTCCCCCTTACTGTCGGACGAATTGGAGGGCGCAGAGGATCTACAGCCAACTGTCAGCATCAATTCAGTTACCGTCAACAGCAAAATGAAGCATCTCATGATCTCTTTTGATATGCCTCATTTCTTTGGCTTCTCGGACTTTTCAATGAACTCCCTCAGGCTCTTTGCACAAGCCTCCGCCGTCTTCTGGAGTTGGTTATTGGTGCCCGCCTTGCTCGTCGAGTAGGCGAAGAGAACCCGCTTGGTGAGCGGATCGACTACGGCAATACTCACGGTGGTTGATCCCCTGGCGGCGCGCTCCGCCCGCCGTTGCGCCGCGGCCTGGGCCCCCTGCGCGAATCCCGTCTCAAAGGCATGATTACCGCTGTCTCCCTCGTTGATGGTTGCGGTTGCGCTGTTGTTGATGACGGTCTCCGGCTGGTTGGGAACCTCGTGGCTGCCGGTGCTGGTGATGATGTATTCCGCCTGGCTCTTATCGGTCACCACGGTCAACGGCACATGCTGTTTCGTGAAAGCGGCGGCCAGATAGGTTTCATACCCGTTCTTGGTTTCAGCAATGTAGACGGTGGACCCGCTCTTAATCTGAGGAGTTTGAGCAAAACAAATGGCAGAACAGGCGAGTAGCAGAAATGCGAAAGAGCGGTTCATTTGATTCTCCTTTCGGCCAAGAGAACTATCTTAGTGAAGTAGTGCTTGCATCGCGTCAGTGCGTAGCCTTCGGACGATTGGTTAGGGCTGATACCGCCAGAGATCGTTGAGATACCCTACCGTCCCCGTCGAATCATAGCCCATTCCTCCGAAGAGCCAGAGGTTGCCATTGCCGTCAGTCCAAGATACAGAACCTTCCCGTCCTCCAGGGACGTTGGAGGCGGAGGCGGTACTCAGTGTGCCGTACACGCCGCTTGCATTTCCTGTGTTGCTCCCGCTCATCCAGGTCCAAGTCTTGGCCGTAGGCATGAACTCCCAGAGATCGTTGAATTGACCGCCGCCTCCAAAGAGCCATAGGTTTCCACTGCTGTCAATCCAACTGACGGCATTGGCCCGTCCTCCAGGGATGTTGCTGGCAGATGCGACCCCCAGCGTACCGTAAACTCCGCTTGCATTTCCAGTGCTGCTCCCGCCCATCCAAGTCCACATCTTAGTTGTGGGGCTGAATTTCCAAAGGTCATTGAACGCGCCAGAACAGCCAGAACCACCGAAAAGCCAAAGGTTCCCGCTGCTATCTGTCCAGCTACTGGAGTTTGTCTGAGTCCCCCCTCGCCCAGCGGGAACATTGGTTGCGGCGGCTACGCCAAGTGTTCCATATACTCCGGGTAGGCAGTCCGGCACACCGTTCACCGAACTGGACCCGCTAACCCATGTCCACATCTTGGTTGTGGGGCTGAACTCCCAAAGATCGTTCAAGGCACTTCCACCGAAGAGCCATAGGTTGCCGCTGCTGTCAGACCAACTTGCGGCAGCCTCCCGCGCACCGGGGACATTGCTGCTCGCTGCGACGCCCTGTGTGCCATACACGCCATTTCCCTCTGATGTACTTCCTGTATTGCTCCCGCTCATCCATGTCCACATCTTGGTTGTTGGACTAAATTCCCAGAGGTCGTTGAGGAAGCCGTTCGGTGCATCCTGGCCATTTCCCCCGAAGAGCCAGAAATTGCCGTTGCTGTCGATCCAACTGACGGCACCAAACCGTCCGCCGGGAACATTTGTCGTAGCAGGTACACCCTGAGTTCCGTAGACACCCGGCTGGCTACCGTTTGCCCCAGGCACAGTGTTGCTTCCGCTCACCCATGTCCACATCTTGGTTGTAGGATTGAACTCCCAAAGGTCGTTCAGGCCGAATCCAAGCGTTCCCACCGAATCGTAGCCCATTCCGCCAAAGAGCCAGAAATTACCGTTGCTGTCGGTCCAACTGACGGCATACTCTCGCCCCCCAGGGACGTTGCTGGCGGAGGCGACACCCAGTGTGCCGTAGATGCCCGACTGGCCGCCGAACTTAACGGCTATGGTGTTCCTGCCGCCCATCCACGTCCATTCGTTTGCTGTGCTGGGCGTTGGTGTGGGCGTTGGTGTGGGAGTGCTGCCCCCGCTGGTCGAACCTCCACCGCAACCGGACGCTAGCAGGGCAATCGAGGCAAGCAATGCAAAAGCAATCCTTCTGTGCAACGGCATTTTGGCCACCTTTCGAGCCCAAGAGAGTGTATGCACTAAATATAGCGCAAAGGCTAAACCGATGATGAACGCATGGCAAAGGACATCTGTGCGGCGACCGGCGAGAGAATCAGGAAGTTGCGCCGCGCCCGGAATTGGCGGCAGATTGACCTTGC
>Ga0224530_1001488_pt1 | contig 12176 bp, 7 predicted proteins | sample CBST75metaG_FD_179873 | JGI IMG/M metagenome (GOLD analysis project Ga0224530, IMG submission 179873) | Peat soil microbial communities from Stordalen Mire, Sweden - C.B.S.T75 | ecosystem: Environmental > Terrestrial > Soil > Wetlands > Peat | place: Sweden: Norrbotten County, Stordalen Mire...
CACCCCTATCGCACTTTTCTGCATTACAACAGCTGGTTCGACATTGGCTACTTTACCCCCTACAGCCAGGAGGATGCGCTGGACCGGATTCACGCCATTGGCGAGGAGTTGAACAAGAAGCGCGGCGTAACCCTGGACTCGTTTCTGTTTGACGACGGCTGGGACGACCACAACAATCTATGGAAAATACGCGCTGATTTCAAGGATGGATTTACGCCCTTGCAAAAGGCTGCGGCCGAGTATGGCACGGCGCCCGGCGTCTGGCTGTCGCCATGGGGCGGTTATGGCCGGCCAAAGGATGAGCGCGTGGCTACCGCGAAGAAGGATGGTTATGAACTGGCAGACGGACTTCTGGCACTCTCAGGCCCCAAGTATTACGCGCGCTTCCACGACGCAGCGGTAGAGATGGTAACCAAGTACGGCGTCAACCAGTTCAAATTTGACGGCACCGGAAACGCCGATCACGTGGTAAAGGGCAGCGCGTTCAGCAGCGACTTTGATGCGGCCATTCACCTGATCAGCGATCTGCGGCAATTGAAGCCTGATCTCTTTATCAATCTCACTACGGGGACCTATCCTTCTCCGTTCTGGCTCATTTATGCGGACTCGATTTGGCGCGGCGGTTGGGACACGCAGGGTGAGGGCCTGGGCACAAAACGCGAACGCTGGATCACCTACCGCGATGCCGACACGTATGACGAGGTCGTCAAACAAGGCCGGCTCTATCCTCTCAATTCCCTGATGCTTCACGGCATCGTATACGCGCGGCAGGAGACGGCGGCTGGTCTTTCGACCGATCCCGGCAATGACTTTGCCAACGAGGTTCGCTCTTACTTCGGAGAGGGAACTCAGTTGCAGGAAATGTACATCACGCCCTCGCTGCTGACGCCGGCAAATTGGGATGTGCTTGCGGAAGCGGCCAAGTGGTCCCGCCGCAATGCTTCAACGCTGGTGGATACGCACTGGATCGGGGGTGATCCGCACTGGCTTCAGGTGTATGGATGGGCCGCGTGGTCTCCCAAGAAGGCGATCCTCACCCTGCGCAATCCCAGCGATCATGCCCAGGAGATCACGCTCGACATCGATCAGGCTTTTGAACTGCCAAGCGACGCACCGCGCCATTATGTTGCGCGCTCTCCGTGGGCCGACTCAGCCGCGCAGCCCGCAATCAAGCTCGATGCCGGCACGCCTCACACCTTCCATCTGGAGCCTTTCCAGGTGCTCAACCTCGAAGCTCTACCGCGCTAATTTCCTGATGCATCAACAGAAAGCCTGCTTGCGTATCTGCAAGCAGGCTTTCTGTTGCTCATCAATCGTCTCATTGAACTGCCGCAGCCTATGAGCCCATCCTAGCGGCCGGTTTGGCCAGCCGTGTTGGGAAGTTCCACGTCGGGAGCAATTCCGCTTGCCGGGCGGCTGATTTGGTCTCCATACTCCATGGATTCGGCTTTGAAACCGCCGTTGGTCAGATAGAAACGATCGCCAATAACGCCTGCTCCACGATCGATGCGGTCTTTGTAGATTCCGCGAGCCGTATGGGTAAAGCGCGCTTTCGTCAGTTCTATCCAGCGCCCGTCCGTCGTCTTGATCCATTGGTTGCCGAACTCCGCCAGACGCTGCTGCTGCCCATTGCCGCCACTGAAGTCTTCATTGAAGGAGTACAGTCCGCGCAGGTAGTTTCCATCTTTTGGCGCGCGGAAGCTCGCAATCATTCCCCAGGCTTGCTTCTCCGGAAAGTAGAACCATCCGGTGTAGATTGTGGACGCTCCGTCAGGCTGTGCGCTGACCAGAAACCGATAAGTCGCGCCGGTCTTCCAGGGATAGACCAGATGGCTATGGCCGCCGGTCCCTTCATTCCCGAAACTCTCAGCCACAACGTCCGGGCCCTTTGCGATGAGCTGAACACGATTCTCCGCATCCACCTTATCGCGGTTTATGGGTTCCTTGCCGCTGTCCCAGACGGAAAAGATAATGCGCCGCTCGGAAAGGCTATTCACCTGAATCCCGAAATACCCGCGGGAGAAGCCGCAGGCTTCGTAATAAGTCCAGATAGGATCCTTCTTTACAGTAACTTCGTTGTAGAACCACTTCACTTGCACGCCTTCCGGCACAGGAAAGGTAAGATGAACCGACGGCGCGCCGCGCTGTGGCGTCAAATTGAAGAGAGCGTCCTTAACTGCCGGACCGTCGAGCAGCAGTGAATCAATCTCGGCAAAGACCGGCCCGGATTTCTTCACCCCGGTCAGCGCAAAACGATAATCACCAGGCTTATCGATCGTGTATGAGCCAAATGAGACCGTAACAGGATCGGCAGAACCACTTACTTTCCGCGTCGCCAAAGTGCGGCCGCCAACCTTCATGCTCAGAGTCGATAGACTCCCCTTGGGAAGGCGCAGACGAACAGCGATAGCCAGCTTGCCCGGCGTCCGGATCTGCCCATACCAGGCCAGAGTCACTCCGGCGTCAGACCAGCCCGTGATTGGATTGGATTCGGGAATTTCAAGCGCCTCGGGGTTGGGTTCTGAATAAGCGGTAAAGCCGGGGATCACCAGCGTGGACGGCTGCTCAGCGGCCGATGGATATGGAGTGATGAGCAAACAGAAAACTAGCAAGCACGTGAGTGTGCAAATTCGCAATTTCATGAGCAATACTCCTGTCGAGGGTTCGTGGTTTACGCCGGGATTTCCGGCCAGCCGCTAAAAAAACTCAGTGCCTAAAACATCTAGGCACTGAGTCGGTTCTATGTGATGTTCAATGCGTTTACCACAGAACCTTGACGGCTAACTGCACGTAACGCGGATTGTTGCTTTGTCCCCAGGCCTTGTCGACCGTACCGAAATCCCATGCCGTTGGACTGTTGGAAACATCCCAGTAAAACGTCGGATGATTGAATACATTCGTAACTTCCATCCGGGTTTGCATGCGAACTTGCTTGGTCAGGTTAAACATCTTGGCAAGGTTCAGGTCCAACTGGCTGGTTCCCGGCGCGCGGATAGCCGCCGAGTAAGGCTGCGTGGTGACCGGCGAATAGGCCGGGGTGGTCGGATACCATCCAGAACCCTGATTGCAGTTGAAGGGCTGGGTGACGTTGGGGTTAGGCTTGAAATAGCCGGGTGTTGAACCGGGTGCTGAACTCGTGGCCGCGACCCACTGCCATACGCAGTGGTTCACGCCCAGATCCTGCAGGTAGTTGCCCGACTGATTCATCTTGGGGCCATGAATATCGCCCACGAGGTTATAGCCACTCGGCATTGAGAAGGGTTGTCCCGTTTCCAGGAAGGCGCTCATGCCGACCTCCCATCCGCCAACCACCGCATCCACCGGGCGGCTCAAGTTCGAGAAGTACTTTTTGCCGCGTCCAACAGGTGCATTGATCACGCCTGTAAGAGTAAAGCGATGGGTACGATCCGTGCCGGCGATGGAGCGCATGGGAACCAGGTAATCACGGTCCACATACCCGCCAGACTGCATGGTCTTCGACCAGGTCCAGGAACCGGTGAACTGCTCCCAGTCCGTCCGCTGCGTGTAAGAGGTTTGCAGCGAGTTGTACCAGCTCTTTCCCCAGTTCATGCCATTTTCGGTTACTGAATTGTTAAAAAGAGGATACTTCGAGTTCACATTGAGGATGCTTTTGGTTGGAGACGTATACCAAGAGCCCTGAACTCCGGCAACCCCATAGAGCGGATTGGTTACCAGCGCTTGGCATTTCGCGCGTGGTTCCGGATTCGACGTCGTTGAGAGCAGATCATTACACGTATTCCGCAGGTCTTCGTCCATCGCGAGGTTTTGGCTGCTTTCATCCCCCGCCCGGCTGCTGCTGCCCACGTAGCTGATGTCCAGCTTGCCGGTGTTGCCGATGGTTTGCTGAACGCCCAGCGAATACTGGTAGACGTAAGGCCACTTGTGGTTCGGATTCATGAAACCGACGCCCAAGCCGACGTTGGTCGCCAAGCCGGCGGAGGCGCCGGGAATGGTGGGAATCCCGCCGGTGTTGAAATACGGATTGCTCAGCATGCCGTCAGGAGTGCCGGAGTTGACGTACGTTCGTCCGCCATCGTTCGTGTTCACGAAGTTCGGAGCCTGTGAGTAACCGACCGACGACGGCCAATCGCCCATCTGCGCCTGCACCAAACGCCCGGCGCCGCCGCGAATGACCGTGGTGGGACGAAGCAGATACGCAAATCCCAGGCGCGGCTGGTACTTGGTGTAGTCCGTATTCCATGCCGCGGAACGGCTCCCGGAGGTGGCAAAGGTGTAACCGCCCTCCAGCTTTCCGCCCTGCAGGTTGGGGAATTGAGATTCGAGCGCCAATGAATCCAGGGGGTTCGTAACGTTCAGGTCAAATCCGGTGCTCAACCAGTTGTGACGCGCCGTAGGCGCTGGCGCCAGGTCATAACGGAAGCCCAGATTCAGGGTAAACCGGGGCGTTACCTTCCAGTCATCCTGCACCCATGGTGCAATGTAATGCCAGGTGTAGGTGGGAAACACTGAGTTCTGCACGGAAACCGAGTTCGGTTGGCCGAGCAGGAAGTCCAGGAATGCGTTGCCGCTTTGGCCGGCAGTCTGCATGTTGCCTGGCAACTGAGCGCCGTCGTCGTAGCTGCCTTGGTCCCAGTACTCCTGAGATGCTTCGCCGTTAGAACCAATTTGCATCACGTTGGTGTAGTTCGCATCGGCCGAGGTATGCGTGGTGCGCAGGTCAACTCCGGCGCGCAGCGAGTGCTTTTGCTTGTTCCAGGTCACGGTCGGTGCGAGGCTAAACGTATCATCAGGCATCAAATAGCGGTCCCTGGACATCAACGGCCAGTTTCCGTACCCCTGCCCCTGAGCAGAAGAAGGCTGCTGCATGGCCCAGGTGATTTGCGGGAAACCCGTCTTCAGAGGAAGTGAATTAATAAACGCGGAGGACCATCCCAGCTGGGTGGTGTCGTAGTTCCAAGTCTGCGGCTCGCCGTCCGACCTCCAATACCGCTGATAGCTGGTATGCACGTCGAAGAGCAGGTTTTCACGCTGCGTATGAATCCAGTCGATACCGGCGTTCTGGTGGTTTTCCTGGAAGTGCTCGCCGTTCTCCCAGGGAACTCCGGCTGGCGTGAAGAGGAAGTCCACCAAATTGGAGTCGTGAATGTAGTTCAAGGACAAGCGATCTTTCGCGCCGAGAACCTGGTCCACCTTGGCGATGTAATTGTTCATCGTGTTGTTTTGCGGCTGCCGGTTCACCCAGATGTTTTCCCAGGGCTGTGCGCCGGCAATCGCGTTCGGTGTAGGCGTCATGGCAGTGATGGCCATGTTGACGATATTGACCGCAATGGGATTGAAGCGGTTGGTTGGTACGCAGTTGTATCCCTGCGCGTTGCCGCAAGTCGCTGACCCGGTGTTCGCGGTCTGGAACATCGAGCGGGCATAGCCGTTCGCTGCATTTGCGGTATTGACATCGTAAACGGGGTACAGATTGCCATCGCTGTCTGTAAAGCCGGAGAAATCGCCGTTTACCCACGCCTTATTTGGAATGTCGTACATCCCATACTGGGGTAGCTTCTGCCGGAGATACTCCGCGTTGAACATGAAGAAGGTCTTGTCGCGGCCGTTGTACAAGTGAGGAATGCGGACAGGGCCGGCGACTTCAAAACCGAACTGGTCTTCCGTATGACCGGGACGCGGCGTATCGGTAAGATTGTTGACCCAGTGATTGGCGTCCATATAGCCGCGCTTGGCAAATTCATAGGCTGATCCATGCAGGCTGTTGGTGCCGGACTTCAGCTCCATGCTGACAACGCCGCCGGAGGTGCGCCCGAGCTGCGCATCGTAGGGGTTGGTAATGATTTTGAATTCCTGAATGGCGTCCACCGAGGGAATGGCGGACGGACCGCTGGACCACCAGGGAATCGAGTTATCCGGCTGGCCGTCGATGGTGTACTCAGTGTTTTGCGCTGCTCCGCCATTGATGGTGTAGAACGAGGCGTTATACATATCTGATGCGACGCCCTGGGATCCGGGGCCATTTTCATTGGTCACGCCGGCTACGGCATCAAGCAGCGCCAGCGGGTTGCGGCCGTCAATCGGCAGTTCGGTGATGGTCTTGTTGTCAACAACGGTGCCGCGGTCAGCCGTATCCGAATCAAGAGCTACCTGACTCTCGGTGGCGACAACGGTGACTACTTCGCTGGCCGCATTCCCAACCTGCAGGCTGAAGTCCAGCGTAATGACTTGCGAGATTTGGAGCACAACGGCTGGATGCGTCGTCTTTTTGAAGCCGGGTGCCTCCACCGTGACTTCATACCGCTGAGCGGGACGAAGATACGGCACCGTATAAGCGCCAGCAGCGCTTGTCAGGGTGTTAATCACTTCACCCGTGTCGAGGTTGCGTACCGTTACGGCAGCCTTCGGAATTACAGCCTTCGCCGAATCGGCAACAGTTCCAGTGATGGTTGCGCGGTACTCCTGTGCATTGCAAAGTCCGGGAACCCAGACTGCGGTCACCGCAAGGAGCACTATAAGAAGAGCCCTTTGAATCATAGATCGCATATTGCCTCCGAAAACTACCCGTCTGTTTCCCCGCCGGGAACAGCCGTCCGTTACTCGTTTCTTCGCTCTGCATACCTGCTGAAATCAGCGACTCAGGCGACAGCGATGCTTCCCATATTGCGGGAAAACCTTCTTTAGCCTCGTATACAAACGCGAAACAAAAGCTAACGAAATATATCGCAGCTATACGAAGATGTCAAACGAAATTTAAAATCATTGCAATTTTCTCTTTTCAGGCTCCGGAAACACCGCATGAACAGGCCGGGACGCCTCTCCCTCCGCGGTTTCCCTGCCGATCCGACCGTTCAAGGGTGCGGAAGCTAAAGCATACCGAACCGGGCGCGAGCGATTACGGGCTGGAGTGTTCTTTATCAAGCTTTTGAAGACCCGATGCCGGTCTGCGGCGGGTTTATCTTATCCAGTTTAGCAAGTTTTCGCTTCGTAAAAATCATGTGAGAGATACGAAAGAAACAAAACAGAAGGGACGCCAGCCCTGGAAACGTTCCAGAAGGCGGCTTAAAGACTGTCGCAAGATCAACATAATAAAATATTTACTGTAGATTTGGCCCGTAGTTCAGCGGCTAGAGTAGGAGACGCATCATCTCAGACCGCCCATTTCGCTGGATTCATCGCTGTTTGTTTTCTCTTGTCGATTCAAACCTTTACGGATTGTTACCCAGGACTATCGCATGAAGTGATTCTCCGGCAGCCTATCCCAATCGATCGACAAAGCCATCCGGGCATCAGTTTCGCAGGCTGTTGAGCCGCGCCAGCCCTTGCCGCGCCAAATCTGCCACAGCCCTGGCAAGAGGGATTGAGGCATTCAGCGACTCCGGCCGCTCCAGCCGGAGATGCAGCTTGGCGGCAAACTCGCGGAAGAGAATATCCACGTCGTAGAGGATTTCGACGTGATCGCAGAGAAAGCCGATGGGCTGAAGCAGCAGCGTCCGGACGCCTGAAGCGGCGATGGATTCCAGGGTCTGCTCGACGGTGGGGCCGAGCCAGGGTCCGCCGCTGACGCCCTGGCTTTGGAAGGCGAAACTCCACCGGGAAATCTCCGGCACGCGCGCGGCAACCAGCGCCGCAGTGCGCCTTGCCTCCTCGGCGTAAGGATCGGCGGCCTGGCCTTCGGAAGCCTGAATGGTTCGGCACGGGACGCTATGCGCCGTGAACAGTACTGGAACCGGAGCACCTACTTCTTCGCTCAGTTTGGTCCAGGCCGGGCGGAGCCGCTCGGCAAAGGCCTCGATCAGCAGCGGATGCTGCGCCCAGCCCTCGGTAAAATCAAAGCGCAGGCCGCCCGCCTCGGCGGCAACCTCAGCTTCTACGGCACGGCGATAAAGGCCCACGCTGGTGCGCGAGTTTTGCGGCGCAAGGCAAAGGACTGCGGCCTCTTCAACGCCATCGGCGCGCATCTTCCGCATCACGTCAGGAATGGTGGGGCGCCAGTTGCGCATGGCTACGTAGACGGGCACGGGCTGGCCCGCGGCGGCTAGTTCCGCTTCCACAAGCCGGCCCTGCTCCATGGTGATTTCAGTGAGAGGACTGCGGCCAATGAGCGCGTAGCGGCGCTGGATCTCCTCGATGACCGGCTGGGGCAGCGGACGGCCGCCAGTCACGTTGCGCAGATACTCGGGAATCTGCTCGACGGTTTCGGGAGTGCCGTGGGCCAGCAGGAGGACGGCTTGTTTAGCCATACGCGACCTCACATGAAGGGTGATTCGTATCCTACCCTAGCAGCAAATACAAAGACGCGGCGAGGGTGGAGCACCTATCTCTTTGCACGATCTCTGAAAAATGCTCCGAAGCTGATCTCTTTCATGCTGAAATCCCGTCTATTGTGCGGGCGGGGAACAGATTCTTTCCCACTCCTCTGGAAAAAACGGAGGGTGGTTTGCAACCAAAACATCATTCCAGTCTCCCATGGAGATGCGATCCTCATCTATTATGTTTTCGATAATGACGACAGCGGAGATGTATATCAATGCTACTCATGCTGTATGTCAGTCTGATTTTCCCTCCAGGCTGAACCGAGGAGCGAAGGGAAATTCGTCACAACCATCATCGAAAGGAGTACCCATGCGTAAAGCCGTATCTTTGTTGATCATCGGCAGTCTTACCTGTGCGGTGGCTGCCTATTCGCAGGAACGTTGGATTCCTTATACTGCCAAGTTTACCGAAACCATTCAGAATGTGAACGCCAACGGCGAACGAACAGTCATTCAGCATCATGGAATCACGGTGCAAAGTTCAAATGGGGCGCAGTTGGAGGAGAGCTTCTTGCCAAACTCGACGAAGCCGGAAAAAGGCACGCTGAACTTGCCTGGCGAGAATCTCTCCTACTCTATCAATTACCTTGCACAGCGGGCAATTGGTCGAACGATCAATCTCGGCCGGATCAAACACCTGCCTCGCAGGGAGCCTATCGGACATGAAGTGATTGGCGGAGTGGCGGCGACAGGATACAGCACCCTCGATCCGGTCACCAAGAAGGCTGTTGGGGAGATCTGGTTCGCCGATCGATCGTCGGATATCATTGTCCGCATGAAAAGCACGCTCGACAATGGAGGCAGTGTGGTTCACGAGCTGTCGGATGTGGCCATCGGACAGGAACCGGATGAGTCCTTATTGCGGATACCCTCTGGATTTGCCGTTTCTAAACCATAGTTCGGGACTGGGTTCACTCCACTGATTTACTCGATTGGTGACGAGAGCCGGAACTCCTTGACCATGCGGACGACGGCTTGCACATTCTCGACCGGCGTGCCGGGAACGATGCCGTGGCCGAGGTTGAAGATGTGGCCGGGGCGGCCGTTGGCGGCGCGCAAAATCTCCTTGACGCGGAGTTCCAAAACTTCAGGCGGCGCGAAGAGCGTGATGGGGTCCAGGTTGCCCTGTACCGCGTGGCCCTGACCCACGGCGCGCCAGCCTTCATCGAGGGGCTGCCGCCAGTCCAAGCCGATGACGTCGGCTCCGGTCAACGCCATTTCAGACAAAAGACCCGCGGTTTCGACGCCAAAGTAGATGACTGGAACGCCCATCTGCTGCACGGCGCGGACCAGGCGCTTGGAGGCATCAAAGGCGTAGTCGCGATAGTCGGCCAGGCCCAGCGAGCCGACCCAACTGTCGAAGACCTGAATGACGTCAGCCCCGGCAGCCACCTGGAGGCGGCAATACTCTTCGAGGACCACGACAATCTTGTCGAGAAGCAGGCTCCAGGAGGCGGGGTCGGAGTACAACATCTGCTTGGTGTGGATGTAATTGCGCGAGCCGCCGCCCTCGATCATGTAGCTGGCCAGGGTGTAAGGCGCGCCGCAGAAGCCGATGATGCCCAGGCGGTCGCGGAAGTGAGCGGCCACCTTCTCAATGGCCCGGGCAACGTAGGCCAGGTCATCGGCGCGGTCGGTATGCAGGGCGCGAACGTCGTCGGCTGTGCGGACGGGGTGATGCACCACCGGTCCCTCGCCAGCCTGGAACTCGAAGTCGAGACCCATGGGTTCGAGCGGCAGCAGCAGGTCGGCAAAGATGATGGCCGCGTCCACGCCGAGCTTCTCAGCGGCGGTGATGGTGACTTCCGCGGCCAACTCCGGCTGCTTGCAGATTTCCACCAGCGTGTGGTGCTTGCGGACCTCGCGATACTCCTGCATATAGCGGCCAGCCTGGCGCAAAAACCAGACCGGCGTGCGATCCACCGGGCGTCGTAGACAGGCGCGGATGAAGCGGCTGCCGCCGGGAATAGCTGCGGAAATGGATTCGGCGGGGTTGGGGTTGGCTGGGTGCATACAGAGATGATTTTAGTGGGTGGTGTGTGGTTGAGACGACCGGCTATCGCAGAACGGCGATATTACTCCGAACGGGGGCGAACTATTTCGTCTCGACGTGGAGGATGCGAATCTCCGGGTAGGCGCCGTCCCAGTCGGGCGAGACCGCATCGAAGATCAGGCGGAAATCCTGCCCTCCGCCGGGCTTGAGAGGGGCTGCGGAGACCGGCTCCACGTCGATATAAGGCTCGCGCACGCGGATGAGCTTGAGCGGAAGGGTCTCGTTCTGCGCCACCTCGTGGGCGAAATCGCGAAAGAGTACCTGAACAGTAACGGCGGTGACAATACGGGACCCCTGGTTGGCAATATAGCCATCCAGGTAGGTGACCTTACCTCCGGACAGATTGCCGGATTCGCTCATGGCCAGGCGGGTCAGCGCGAGATTCCCCGCATAGGAATCCAGGGGTGCCGAGATTGGCGTAACCGCGCTCTTGCCGCGTGCATTTTTGTGTTCCAGGCTGAGGATCGCCACAGCGGCAATCGACAGGACAACGGCAGCAGCCACAACCAGCGGCAGCCAGTTGCGTGTTTCTTTCTCGGCGGAAGGAACGAGTTCAGGACCAATGCTCACGAGCGGAATTTTACACCCGCGAGTGAAGATATTCCCCTAGTTTCCATGATTTGAGGAATAATGTTGGATAACGCGGCGCTCAACGAAAGATCATTCGCTTTATGGATGTTTGCCAGCCAGGAGGACAGAATGCCAGACGATAATCGCAAGGATAAACCGCTGGTCTACACATTCCAGGGCGACTCGCCAGCCGACGAACTCCACGAAATTGCCCGCATCCACTACAAGGAGGCGAAAGAACTGCTTGACCGCGCAAACGAGTCGCTGGCCGAGGACCGGCAGGAAGAGGCCAAGTTATTGATCGATCTGTCGCGCTCAAGGCGAGAAAGGGCAGATGAGTTCGAGAAGGCAGCCAGAGGCGAGGGCGGCGACCCGATTGTGGCCGAAATACTTGATTCGCAGGAAGATATGTGCACTGAATTTATCGGATATACACCAACATTCATGAAACCAGAGGAACTGGTGCCTGTCGAGTTGCCACCGGAGCCGAAACCACCCCTGTTAAAGCGCATTGGCCGCATTCTGGTGGGGATATGGCACTTGATCAAGTGATTCGCCTGCCGCGCGCTTCTGACATGGACGTTTCCTCGTTCCACGCCCAAGGCTGGCCCGGCGGAACCCGATAAGACAACGGCGATAACCACAGCCAGGGACAGCCAGTTGCTTCTTATTCGACGGAAATACGAGTTCCGGACCAATGCTCGGGGACGTGATTTTCATCCGTTGTCGAAGGAGTTCTGTGGCCTTTTCGATTCCTTCCATAAAGCAGATGCTTTTTAATCCTTGACCGATAGGCAAAGTAGGGTCACAATCTGTGGGTTCTTCACCTTTGTTCCGCATCTTTCGAGGAGATTTGGTGTCGAGGGATGGGGTGGTGAGAACCGGCCAGATACAGAATACGTAAACCTTGCCGCAAGGCATGGAAAGGCAGGCCAGCGATGCAGCGTTACTCCCCAACCGCATCCGGATTCATGGCAGCGCCTGCCGGAGGACGAAGGCGCTCCAGGGAGCCTGATGATCTTGTGTACCATGCCGTCACTATCGCCGCCATCCTGCTGGTGCTGGCCAGCCTTTGTCTTTTTTAAAGGCTGGAGCCGGCTATTGACGGGTACGCCCGGTACGCTATGAGGCTGATCTTGTGTGCGCTGCCCGGCGCATGGCCACAATGAACCAGGCGACGGTTCCGAAGAGCACCAGAAGGTACACAGGAAAGAACGCCCCAGGCAGGCCGCCATGGCCGTGCCGCGCAGCTTCAATGG
>Ga0224530_1001492_pt1 | contig 12155 bp, 14 predicted proteins | sample CBST75metaG_FD_179873 | JGI IMG/M metagenome (GOLD analysis project Ga0224530, IMG submission 179873) | Peat soil microbial communities from Stordalen Mire, Sweden - C.B.S.T75 | ecosystem: Environmental > Terrestrial > Soil > Wetlands > Peat | place: Sweden: Norrbotten County, Stordalen Mire...
CCTGAGACCGTTCGGCAGCGTGACCGCTGTCGAGATCAATGCAACTTTGGCCGCATCATTGGAACAAGTCGCAGACGAAACCATTTGCGGAGATTTTCTGGAGCAAAACGGCAATCTTGGAACCTTTGACCGTATTTTGATGAATCCACCGTTTCAGAACGGCGCAGACATCAAGCACATTCAACACGCGATGAAGATGCTGAAACCCGGAGGCCGCTTGGTTGCCATTTGTGCAAACGGCCCCCGGCAGCAAACCACCTTGAAGCCTCTAGCTGAGAACTCAGGAGGATGGTACGAAGACCTGCCCGCCGGAACTTTCGCCAGCCAGGGAACCAACGTCAACACCGCTCTATTGCTCATAGAAAACTGAATACCACCCAAGGGCCGGAGCGATCCGGCCCCGCCTTTTCCGGCAGCGCCGCAGGATGCGTCATTGCCGGTGCCGCCCGCTTCGCCCCCGGCACCCCGCCCGCTAGTGGTGCAGGAGCACCACACTGTTTACCTTGAACTACCCCACAGTGGCCAATTTTACCTTTTCGTTGCGTTGGGCAAAAATAGCCTTACTGGCGTGAAGACGAAACCCGTCCAGAACAAAAACCGCAGCGCGGATCTCGCCCGCGCCGGCCGGCACCGCACTTTTTGTAATGGTTTTACAACGACGCCGCGAGCGTGGGATACAAACCGGCATGACTCGTTTCATAAAGGGCTAATAGGCGTTGCCGCATCAAGTAGTAAGCACAAGCAGCTTCGTGGACCGAGAACGGAAGAGTGAAATTAAAACGTCCCAGCAGGTTTCTCCGAATCATCCCCAGCTCTACACAGCGAACCGCGTGGTACAACGAGGAAGCGTCGCGCCTCATCCGTTCGTGAACAATCACACCCTCTTCAAAATTCCATCGTTGCGCATATGCCGCCAACTGAAGCATGACCCTGGCGTTTCGGCACATCTTTTTGAGACCGTCATAACCACCAACGAGTCTCCACATCTCCTCAGGCTCCATTGAAATCTGACCTGCCATAGGATTTAGATAGTCACTTGCGACCACACCCACCGACTTGAAATCTACAGGTTCGAGCTCTGCCACAAGATCAGGCCAGCTCCGCTGCCGCTGTTTCATCGAGGACCACAGCGCGCTTGCGAACGCCGCACCAAGAGCGAAGAGCAGCACCCCTAAAACGAAATATGGTTGCACCGCCGTCATTGGCGACGATTCTACCGCCGCCCATCCAGAGTGTCAAGATTACTTTGAACACGTGTATGCAGAGCAAGAATGTGTTCCCGCAGTTCCGGAGAAATCGGCCGTCTTGCAGGCTCTTGCAACCAGAATTGAACGATCCAGTACCCAAGGGCGCCCAGGTACACGTACATCCTGACGTGCTCCAAGACGGTGAAATACCGTTGCGCACCGAAGAAACTGTGCAACCCATCAACGAACATTGCCACGATCACCCAGACCGCCCACCCCACGATTAGCGCAGCTACATGGTTGCGCCACCCGAGCCCAAGGCGAGTCGAAGTCAGCGTTACCACAAAGAACAGTTCGCAAATAAGCACGCTCGTAAAAAGGTTTCCGCGGACTTCCATAACACCTAACAAATTGGACGCCGGCGGCGAAACCAACCACGGAAGCGCGGCGGCCAGCAGAACGCCGGCACCACCCCAAAGGAAAAACAGTTTTCTAGCGTCCTGGACCCAAGTTCCAGTCGGACGCATCACAATACGCACCACTTCCCACACCACCCCAAGCTGTAGGCCGAAATCCACCGAAGCCGCAAACCAGTAAACCCGCGCATACCAAAGCGCGGAGCTATATCGGTACATCGCAAACAGAAGCACTGTTCGCGCCACGTAAAAGCCAATAAGTACAGTGAAAACAGGGAATCCCCTCCACCGCTGCCGAAGTATCAGCGCGGCGAACAGGACGGCATTACCCACTAAACCAGCCGCCCATAGTGCCTCATCCTGAGCCGAAAGGTTCATCTCACCCCCCGGCCTTTATTCTCTTCGTTTTTACAGGCCAATCATAGAGAGAATTGCGGCCACGATCTCATTTACAGACAATACCGACTGAGGATGCGGGTCCGTTCCCCCAACAGCCTGCGGGTGCGGATCTGTTCCGCCTGGCGCGCTCAGAGCAACAGCCGCCGACTGAGGATGCGGGTCCGTTCCGCCAGGCGCAGCCGTGGCCGACGCGATCTGAGCAACAGACATAAGCACAACAGCAGTGAGAGTGATACGAAGGGACTTTTTCATGGGACTGCTCCTTTTGGGCACAAAGATGTGCTACTAAAGCCTAAACGCTCGTCTTAGATTTGGAAATAATAAACATCCCTTTTGTCTGATAACGTATTTTCTGGATAGCAAGTCGTTTATTTACAATACCATGCAGCTTTACTCAACGTGTCTTCCCCTCATGCGTTTCGATGTACCGCGAAGCCCGTTGCAATTGGGGTTAACTCACGAAACGGGAAAAATCGTACTGTAAGGAGGAGTAGATATTGAAAATAAAAGGGTTACCCTAAGGCTTTATCCGCACACTCGTCGCGAATTGAACTTCTGCAAGCTATTGATGTTATTGAGTGAAGAGCCCGTAAGCGTACACTATTCCCTGTTTCGTGAGTTGACCCCAAGCCTCTCGACTCCGAGGGGCTTTCGTGCGTCTAGATCGGTGTGATTTCTTCGCTTGGTTCTTCGTCGGAAGAGTGAGAGAGCCTCAAATGCTCCTTGAATACAGGGAAAAGTCCTTCCCGGATACTCGGATCGGGAATGAACTCCTTTCCGCAGTTGGAACATTCGTAAAGGTCCCTGCGACCTTCAACTGGCTTTAGATGTGGGCGAGTATTCATGGGCACATTCTAAATGGTATACGCGCCCACCGCAACGGTTTCGTGAGGGGTAACAGAAAGCCCCTAGCGTATTCGATTAGAGGAATAGGGATTGATGGCCTATTTGTGTCAAGTATATTATTGCCCCACTCAGTCAATAGCCTCGGCCAGCTGTGCTGCCTGGCTTACAAATCTAAAACAACGTTTAGAGAATGTACGGACGCGAAGGTCTAATGGGTAATTGAATCAATAGAATACCCGCTCGTCACAGCCCCAGATTATCGTTGACGGCGACGGCAATCTCCTGCTCGGAACCAAGATAACGTTCGGTGGTTTGGATGGAGGCGTGGCCGAGCAAGAATTTGATCTGTTCGAGGTCGCCGCCGTTCTTGCGGCAGAGTTTCGCGCAGGTGCGCCGCAGATCGTGGGCGCCGAAACGCTCGATTCCGATGGCTTTGGCGGAGGTTTCAACCACGCTCCAGACCGCCCAATCGCTAAATTCCTCTCCCACGATGCGCCCACCTTTGGAGACCGGCCGGAGCAGCCGTCCGGCACTATGCCCGGCAGCAGTCGTCCAGTTGTCCATCAGGAGCTTGACCCACATGGGGATGGCCACAGTGCGAATGCGGCCGCCTTTGCCGCGGAGATCGGCGATCACCCAGCGGCCTTCGCGCTGCTGAATATCCTCTATAGCGAGCGCGGCCAGCTCAGCCCGGCGCAGCGCGCAGCCAACCAACAAAGCGAGAATCGCCACATCGCGCTTGCCCTTGAGGGTCGTGCGGTCGGGAACGGTGAGCAGTTCCTTGGCCTGGTCACGTGTCAGCCAGTTGCCCAGGCGAGTTCCCTGCTGGCGGATATTCGGTATGTCGGCCATCTGCGCGGCCTGCTCTGCTCCCAGGATGCCGTTGCGCTTCGCCTCTTCGATCAGCTTGCGCACCGCCGCGAGCCGGACATTGATGGTCGATGGACTCAGCTTCCGTTCGATCATCTGGGCGCGGTACTCCATCAGAAGATCGCGGGAAAGCGGCTGCTTGCGCAGCTCACTGAAGGCGAAGACCTCATCAAGCGCCTTGGCATAGTTGCGCCGCGTGTGCGGTGAGACCACCGCCTTGAGAACCATCTGACGCAGAGCGATGATGCCGGCGTTTGGTTCCGGGGAAGAAACGGCAAGCGCAACGCTCTCCATTAGGTTTCCTCACGGTCCCGCTGCTGTTTCATCTCTTTGCGCAACTTGGTGACGACGCCTTGCAGATCCTCGACAGTTGGCAGCTCGTCCCGCACCGGGCTGGGGAGTTCGCGCGTCACCCGGTAGGTGGAGATGCCGATGGGCTTGTTGACATCGCGGAGTGCATATTCGACCACGGCACTGGTCCGGCCTTCGCAGAGCAGAAGACCCAGAGTCGGGCCATCCTGCGGAGTGCGGATCAGATCGTCCGCAGCGGAAAGATAGAAGTTGAGTTTGCCTGCATATTCAGGCTTGAAGCGTTTTGTTTTCAACTCGATAACAAAGTAGCTATGCAGCCGGAGATGGTAGAAAAGCAGATCGATGTAAAAGGTCTCGTCGCCGACCGTGATTGGCACCTGGCTGCCCACAAAAGCGAAACCCCGACCGAGTTCGAGAATGAGGTCGCGCAGATGGATGAGCAGGCCGCGCTCAAGTTCCCGTTCCTGAAACGAATCGGCCAGTGTGAGGAAGTCGAAGTTGTACGGGTCTTTCAGAATCTGCTCGGCCAGATCGGAGCCGGGCGGGGGGAGCGTTCGCTGGAAATTGGTCAGCGCCTTCCCTTCCCTCTCGTGCAGCCGGCCGGAAATCTGGAGAACAAGAATATTTTGGCTCCAGCCGTATTCGAGCGCGGCGCGCAGATACCATTCACGGGTTGGACGGTCCTTGATCCGGTCCAGCACTCGCAGATTGTGGCCCCAGGGCAATTTTGCAATGAGCTGTTGCAAAATCTCCGTCTCGGGCCAGGCCTCGGCCAGCGAACGCATATAACGAAGATTGCGCGGACTGAAGCCCTCGATGCCGGGAAACTCGTTCTGCAGATCGTGGGCCAGCCGGTCCACGATCTTGCCGCCCCAGCCCTCGCGCCCGAATCGTTCGCTGATGTCTTTGCCGATCGACCAATAGAGCAAGACCAGTTCATGGCTGACCGCTTGGGCGGCGCGAACCTGGGCGGCGTGGATGCGGGCCTTCAACTCCTGGAGGAGTTCGAGGTAGCCGGCGGGTGTTTGAAGAGCGTTTGTCATCTCGATACGCAGTTTATCAGGCGCGGGCGGTATATGCAACGACAAGTAGTATTGTCGTGGGTAACAATATTTCCACCGTAGGAACATTATTGCGCACTTGCGCAATAATACCCCAGGCTTGAAAATCTCTCCAGACGGCTGTTTTTGTTGGAGATTGCTCTCCCGGCCGGGAAAGGAACAGGCTCATGGCGCGTCCGGTTTCGTGGCTTCCCCGGCTCCCTGCCCTGGCCCGTGCTGTCGGCGAATCCGTCCGCTCGCACTACGCCTGCTCGGATCTCGAACGGCTCTTCGAGGTTCAGCCCCGCTCCGCCCAGATGCTGATGAGCCTGCTGCCCACCGTCCGCATCGGCAAAAGCCTGCTGGTCGAGCGCGAGACTCTGGCGGGCTTGCTGGCGCGGCTGGCCGCCGCGGACGACCCCGCCAGCGAACTTGCGGCGATCCGGGCCGAAGGCCGGCCGCCCGTTGTCCGGCGCAAGCTGCGCGATCTGGTCCAGCGCGATGTGGCAGCCGGCGAGAGCGCCCTTCCCCCCAACGTCCATATCGAGACCGGCGAGTTGACGGTGAGCTTTACGACGGTTGAGGAGCTGGCCGCCGCGCTCTGGCGCCTGGCAATCCTCCTCGACGAGGACTTGGACGGGTTCGCTCTTCGCTACGAACCCGCGCCCGTGACAGACGGCGATCCGGAGGCGAACCGGCTGGAGCGGGCCGATGTCGAATACATTCGAGAGTGGCTGGCAGCCCAGACAGAAGAGGGTCAATCCTCATGATTTGCTCACACCTGCTCGTGTTACCGAAATACCGCGTTACCGCACGCCGTACTTACCGCACTACCGAAGTACAGCAAAACTGGCCAGAGAGGGCATAGAATATGCGTAAATACCGCGTTACCGAAATACCGAAATCGGCAAATACCGCAGAATGTAACGCAGTAATTACCGAAATAAGTCTTGCGGTATTTGCCGAAATGCTGCTATGCTGCTATACAGCGGTGCCGCGTTACCGCGTGACGTATTAACCGCGTTACCGCGATACTGCAATAATCCTTACGGGACGGGACGGCGCATGATTATCACACTTGCCAGTTTTAAGGGCGGAGTAGCCAAATCAACTACGGCAATTCATCTCGCCGCGCTACTCCAAGAGTCCGCTCCTACTCTCCTCGTGGATCACGACCAGGAGAATCGATCGGTCACAAAGTGGTATCAACGCGGCAACGGGGAAGGTCTCAAATTCCGCGTCATTGACCATTTTCTTCTTGGCCGTGAGGGCCGGAACTACACTCACATCGTCATCGACACAAAAGCCGCTCCGGGCAAAGAGGACCTCGAAAATCTCGTCAGAGGTTCCGACCTCTTGATTATCCCGTGCTTTCCGGAAATCATGGCGCTCGACACGATGGTCGATGCGGCGCAGATCCTCAACGGCTTAGGGGCCAATTCCTATCGCGTCCTGCTTACCAACGTGCCGCCCGCTCCACAGAAAGACGGCCTCTATGCTCGACAGGCGTTGCAGGAATTGAACCTGCCGCTTTTCAAGTGTCAGATCAGGTCTGCGAAGGCATTCAAAAAAGCCTCAGAACGAGGCGTGACGGTTGACCAGGTGCGGGACTACGACAACAATGTGGTTGCATGGGGAGATTACGAAGCACTCGCCCAAGAAGTAAAAGACATCGTTCTCGCGCAGACCACCACAACCAAAGAACAGGTGACCGATCATGAGTAAAGCCAGTCCTTTCGCGTCACTCGCCACAATGCCGGCCAGAGCAAATCGGCCCGATCCGGAGCCGGAACGATATTCCTCTCCAGAACCCAAACCAATCAGTTCAGCAGAATTGCGCATCTCGCCGCCGAGCCAGACGATTTCGGAACGCGATCAGGAAGTCTTTTCAGCGCGTCCGGTCGCAGCAGTCTTGCCGAAACCAGCAACGGATAAATCAATGCGTGAGAAGCGCACCACACGTATCGATCCAGGCGTCTACGATGCAGTCGAAAGGGAACTGAAGAGGCAAAAGCGTTCACGCAAGCGAGCCTCAAGCACCCTCAGCGATTTGTTGGATGAATTGCTGCGCAACTGGTTACGAACGCACAACGTCGAAATCGAGTAGTTTACGCAATACCAGTAGCGAACAGCCGCCAACTTCAACTCGCCATCGATCAGCAGCCCTACTATGGGATAATGGCGGAAACATGATAGCGCAGTTCATGAGCCGGAATATCGCAAGCTGAGAGATGAGAAGTGCAATGGAATTGTGCAACGTCTTGAATTTGCTCGGCTACAGCGATTCGCCGAACTTCCTCGTTGGCGAATCCCTGGAGAAAGATCGCGACTTCGGCCACATTTTCCGGAAGGCGCAAGATGAGTGCCGTCTCCAGGGCGTTTACCTGCTCAACGCCTCCGCTTTCGATCAATCGCAATCCAATGTGCCAGTCGTATATGTTTGCGAGGCGGATTCTGAGGCTGAAGCGCGCGAAATCCACAAAAAAGTATGGAATCAGAATGCGGTTCCATTCCTGATCGTTGCGAGCCCATTTACGATCCGGCTCTATCCCGGTTTCAGCTATCAGAGGGATACATCCGGCGATCCTCTCAATGGCGCTTTGCGAGTATTCGAAGATTTCAATGAAGCGCTTCATGCGAATTCGATAAATTCCGGTAGCGTTTGGAAGGAACTGGGAAGCGCAGTCACGCCCGACAAGCGCGTCGACTGGCAACTCCTTGAGAGCCTTCGCGACCTGAACGGCTGGCTGCGGAACGATGGCAATGTGCGCGATCACAAATTGGCTCATGCCATGATTGGCAAGTTCGTCTACATTCACTACCTGCGCCAACGGGATATACTGTCGGACAAAAGGCTTGGCGAATGGAACATCGACCCGGCTCATATCTTTGGTCACAATGCGCGTTTGAACAGCTTTATAGAACTGGTAGATCACCTAGACGAATGGCTTAACGGCGCGGTCTTTCCCCTATCAACGACAAAGATCAGGGAATTTGGAGCGGGGAACCTGCGGAAGGTTGCCTCTGTCTTCATGGGTGAGCAGGCTCAAACCGGCCAACTGCCGTTACCATCATTCGATATTTACGACTTCTCGTTCATCCCGATAGAGACTCTTTCAGTGATCTATGAGCAGTTTCTGCACGAGACTCTCAATCAATCCGGAGAGTCGGAGGGCGAAGCTCGGGGCGCTTATTACACTCCGGTTCCACTCGTAAACTTCATGCTGGATAAGCTGGATGCGCGCAAGCCACTTGAACAAGGAATGAGGGTGTTGGATCCTTCGTGCGGTTCGGGAGCATTCCTGGTGCAGTGTTATCGAAAGCTCATCGAAAGGCGTCGACGAGAAGCCGGGCGTCGTTTGCGGCCGGCGGAGCTGGGCAAGCTACTAACAGCCCACATTTTCGGCGTCGATATAGACGAAGACGCCTGCCAAATTGCCGAGCTGAGTCTTGCACTTACTCTTCTGGAGTACATCAATCCACCCGACCTTACGGAAACCAGTTTCAAGCTTCCGGCTCTTCGTGGGAGCAACATTTTTAACGAGAACGCCTTCGATGATAAAACGTGCTGGTACAAGGAGGGCCGAATCAGGCAGTTCCAGTGGATTGTGGGCAATCCGCCGTGGAAAGAACTGAGACCGAAGAAACTCGATCCGGTTGACGAGATGGCGTGGCGATGGATGCAGGGTGTAAGCAAGCAATACCCAGTCGGCGGGAACCAGTTGGCTGAGGCCTTCGCATGGCGAGCATCAGAAGTCTTAGCCCAGGATGGTGTCGTAGGGTTGCTGCTTCCGGCCATGACCCTGTTCAAGTATGAATCAAAATCTTTCCGTAAATCATTCCTATCCCACCATCATCTTTGGTCCGTCGCGAACTTCGCCAACCTTGCCTTCGTGCTTTTCGGAGGCCGTTCCACGGTGCCTGCGGCGGCCTTCTTCTATTCGCGGCGATTACAGAGTATCGGGAATGAAACAAGCGATCCCTCTATTGAAGTCTTCTCGCCCATGATTGCTAATCAGCCGGAGAGTTGCGGAAATAAAAGGAGAGGCAGAAGGGAGACTTGGAATATCGTCTTAAACGCCAGCGATCTTCGAGAGATCGACTATCGGTATGTGGCCAATGGAGACCCACTCCCCTGGAAGATTGCGATGTGGGGTTCGGAGATTGATCGGAAGGTTCTTGCCGCTGTAGGTAAGCGCTTCCTAACGATCAAAGCATGGGAAGACAACAAGAAATTGTTCCTCTCGCAGGGTCTTGAACTGCGGTCAATCGAGCAAAGTGGTGAAGAGAAGACTGAGCTGCATGAAGAACTGGTCGGCAAGCTGACGGTGAATGTCGATCTTCTTAGGAAGCATGGGTTGTTGTGGCGCTTTCCGATCAAAGCGTTGTCGCATATTCCCGAAGAGACTCCTTATGTGCGAGAAAATAGGTTTGAAGGTCCACATCGCGTCTGTGAACCACAGCATATAATCGTCAGCGCATCTCGCAACTTCGCTATCTACTCAGAGGAGTTTCTAGTCGTCCCCGCGAGGCAGATCGGGATCGTGTCGCCAGGAGGAAATAAGCGTCTTCTAAAAGCAATCGCGCTTTACTTGAACTCCGATTTCGTTACCTACCATCAGTTCTTGACATCAACAGAGGATGGGATTCAGAAGTCCAGAAATACTCTCAAGGCTCTTCGATCATTGCCGTTGCCATTTAATGAAGAGGACAACCTTCAAGATTGGGAAATGCTATATAGTCAGATTTCGACCCAGTGTGCGGATAGGGATGACTTCAATCTTCCAGAGCTAGTGAAGACTCTGAACGAATTGACCGCAGACAGCCTAAAACTGTCTGCGAGGGCGAGAGCTGCCGTTCACGATCTCGTCCACGTTCGACTTGCTTTGAAGCAAGGCAAGACGGGAGATTTGGCGATTGGTCAACCGAAGCCTGAGGAACTGAAGACCTATGCTAAGGCGCTTCGCGACGAATTGGACAGTTTCGTCGCGCGATCAAGTGGTAGCAGACATCGGGTTGACGTTCTGTTTGGCGACGGCTCTGGCCTAGTGTGTCTGGAAATTGTTCACACACACACGGCGACGCAGCCCATTCGGATCGTTGATGCCTCCGATCACGATGCTGGACAGCTTGCGGAGACAAGATCACTTCTGTCCGAGCGACGCGGTCAATGGCTTTATTTCAACCGCAATCTGCGAGTTTATGACGGTCCCCGAACCTACCTGCTTAAGCCTCTTCAGCACATGCATTGGACTTGGACACAAGCGATTCACGACGCAAATGAAATAATTGCGGACTCGTTGCCGCTCGATACAGCGGTGTCTGTCGAGGCGACTCAATGACGCTTACGAGCACGCCGGAGCAGCAAGCTCTCTATCGACCAGCGTTTGCATACAATTGCATGGCGCTTCTGGTCCGTGCCCACAGCAGGCTCATCGCCGTCGCTCTCAAGGCGGCTGAAGAGCCTGATATTACCGGCGAGCTTATCAGGGAGGCTCAGAATGTCATTGAGGGGGATGATGCAGAGTCGTGGATGGAAAATCTTGAGATCAAAGACGATCCACCACAGAACGTGGCAGGGCGCTTCGGAAAAAGGCGCCCGCGCATTGATTTCGAGTTCGTACAGGTCGTCCGAGGGCGGCACCCTCGTTTTCATATAGAGGCAAAGCGGCTCTATCGTTCCGATTCAGTTAACGAATACTTCGGATCTGGTGGACTCGGCATGTTCGTCGAAGGCTTATACTCAGCGGAGTGGTCTTCCGCAGGGATGCTCGGATATGTCCAGTCTGACGACTGTGCGGCGTGGTTGACCCGACTTGCAGATGGATTGGAGACCCGTTCCGTTCCTCTTCGCATTTGCACTACACCACCCGACTGGGTGTCTACAGGCTGGCTGGGTAAAGGACTTGCAGATGTTAGAACGTCCCGCCACGAGCGGTCCAACGGGACGGTCGGCTCAATCTCCATATACCACCTGCTATTAGCATTCTGTTGATTGAGTGTGGGACAAGGTCGGACTATGAATTTGAGCTGGGCGCGTGGAAATGCCAACTCCGATCACCTGACTGAGACCATTATCCGGACCGGCCCCTACAAACGCTGATGTAGCCTTTTCAATCAGGAGAAAGTATGACGGATGGAAAGATAATAAGACTCCCCACTAGCGAGATTCATACCGAAGCAGGCGCCCAGGAACTTGTTCTTTCTGAAAGGATGAAGCCGTATCTCGCGCTTTTGAAGGCACAGATGGGAGGGCAGGACACCGAAACATATTTGGCTGCACTAGCCGCGCTGCCGCTCGAAGAAAGATATGTATGGCGAGTGATCTCAGCTCTGAAGTGGGCTTTCTGTGACCTTGACACGGAGAGTGCAATTGCGGATCTCCACACTCTGTCGGAAGAGGATCTCAAGAAAGTGGTGGAACCTCTCAAATTGAGAACCATTCAACTATGCCTGTTCGTCAACTCGCTGGTTGGAGAGGATGCTACGGAACGAATCGTGCAGCACGCGCTGCGATGCGCAAAGGAATCATCCGTACCGGCCTCGGGTGAGTAGCTGGCCGCAGCCTCTGACTATGCCGGCAGCGGAAACAAGCAAGATGACCTTGCTCTTAGGACCGTATCCCTTAACCGGCGGGACTTGGCGATAAATACATCCCGTCGTCGAGGCGGTGGGAATGTGTGAAATAGCCGCAGCTATTTCCAAGGGCGGTGGGAAGGGAAGGGAAGCAGTTTCATTGCTTTCTCATGCTTTCCACCGACCGGCATTTCCACGGTCAACGGGGTTTCAGCCGATACCCAGGCGGCATTACACTTGAGCATGATGACATTCCCCAAAGAAAAAAGCGCCGACGCACTTCAGATCGCACTCCGGGCTGCCCGCGAGAACGAGGCAAGGTGGATGGAAATGTCACCTGAAATCTCTGCCGACAGCGATCGGTTGGAGCAGTGGGCCAATACAGCGAAACTCCGTAGGCTTGAAATCGAGCGGATCGAAACACTCCTGGCCGAGGTGGAGAATCCAAGCCCAGGCCCAACGCTGCGCTAGGGCCGCGCAAGAACCAGATTATCCGACCGATTCCATAG
>Ga0224530_1001497_pt1 | contig 12113 bp, 8 predicted proteins | sample CBST75metaG_FD_179873 | JGI IMG/M metagenome (GOLD analysis project Ga0224530, IMG submission 179873) | Peat soil microbial communities from Stordalen Mire, Sweden - C.B.S.T75 | ecosystem: Environmental > Terrestrial > Soil > Wetlands > Peat | place: Sweden: Norrbotten County, Stordalen Mire...
ACCTGCTCCTGCACGTGGCCGCGCTCATCGGCGACTTTGATGACGAACTCTGCCATATCTCCGGTTGCCAGCCCTGACCGGCCGGCCTTTCCAAGACGAATTTATCAACTCTCAGGTTACCAGCTTCAGCTTCCTGCGCTCGTAATGGATAGACGCGATTGGCCGTAGCAGCGCTCGAATGCGAGATGAGTCTTTTGCGCTGCAAATCTTTGCCAAGCTTGTATTCTGATTGCGTTCCATATTATGACTGGCAAGGATGGTGTCTGGAGTGGCGCAGCCAATGAAATGGATGACGCAGGGAAAACGGTTGGGGGCGGAATTAGGCGCGAAACTCGTCTCTGCCTTGCGCCGGCATGGCCGTCTGGCTGGCGATTTGCTTGCCGTAGCCGCCATAGCTGCGCTCCTGCTGGCCAGCTTTCATACCGGCCACAAGGCCACTGCCGCTGCGGTCGTTGCTCCCTATCCGCATCAGCTTGCCCAGGTCAGCTTTGCCGTGGCTGGCGACGTGATTCCGCATGAAGCGGTGCGCGCCTCCGCCGCCGCTGCCGGGGAAGGCGCCGCGGGCTGGACGGCCCTTTTCAGCGACGTGAGCGACGTTTTCCACGCCGCCGACTTCGGTTTTGTGAACCTGGAAACCCCGGTGGCCCCGGCTCACTCCCGCGGCTCCAAGCCCTTCATGTTCGACGCCCCCGTCGCCCTTCTCGACGCGCTCAAGGCGAGCGGCGTCAAAATCGTCTCCTTCGCCAACAACCATGCCATGGACCAGGGCTGGGCCGGTTTTGCCGAGACCCGCGAACACCTGCGTGACGAGGGCCTGCTCTTTTCCGGTACCGGCGACACGGCGCAGCAGAGTTGGCAGCCGGTTATCACCGAGGCCAAAGGCATCCGCGTCGGCTGGCTCGGCATGACCCGCTGGCTCAACGGCAATCACAACCCGGACAAGGACGATCAGCCGCACGTCAACTTCTTCCCGTATCCCGGCGAATCCGGCGGCGCAACCGGGGCGGATGAGGCAGCCGTCCTTGCAGCCGTCAAAGCTGCTCGCGCGCAGTGCGACATGCTGGTCGTCTCCATTCACTGGGGCGTCGAGTACGCGCCCGCGCCCCGCCCCGACGACGTGGATCTAGCCCACAAGATGCTTGAGGCCGGAGCCACGGTCATCGTCGGCCACCATCCCCACGTCCTCCAGCCTGTGGAAACCTACCGCACCCAGGACGGCCGCAATACCGTCATCTTTTACTCGCTCGGGAATTTTCTCTCGAACCAGTCCCGCACCTACGTCGACGGCCTCATGCCCGACAAGGAAGGCGACCCGCGCGACGAGCTGATCGGCCTGTTTTCCGCCGTACGCAAGGACTACGGTCCCGCCGGCATCCGCGTCGAACTGGGCCACGTCGGCATCCTGCCCATCTGGTCAGAGAACAACCGCAACGAGCTGGCCAGCGGCCACGCCAAGTCGCCCGTCATTCGGCCCATCCTGATTGACCGCGAGATTCCGCGCCTCCAGGCCCGGCTCGACGCGCTGAACAAGATTGTGGAGCAGAACAAGGCTGCCGAGCAGAAAAAGTCCGGTTCCGCGCCCGATGCGGCCAGCGCTGTGCCCCCGCTCACCGCGGCGCAGAAGCAGGAGTTCATTGAAGTCACAACCCGCCTTAAGCTGCTCACCGACCGCCGCGACCTGCTGCTCTCCCGCACCGGCGACGAGTACATCACCGATCCGCCCAAGCTGCCTGCAAAGCCGTAGCGCAGCTTGAAACACTTGATTTGTCTGGTATAGCATTCCCGAATTGGCGTAGAGAAATTGGAATAAGCCGGGCCGGATTTGCCCGAAAAGCTCCGTGCCCCATCCTTTCCGCTTTTTTCTGCGGAAAGGGTGGGAAACCAGAGACCTTGGAGCGGAACCGGAGTAACTATATCTGTTGAGGATTGTGCCGAGTCGATGCTCCCTGGGGGGGCGCGTCGACATAAACGCTGTGGCTTCGGGATACATCAACTCTGGTTCCGCTGTAGCCCGTTACCCGCTCAGCCCGTCAGTATCCGCTGGCCACTAGCCACGCCTCGGTCAAATCCATCTCCGGCTTTTTTCCGGCTTGCATCTGCATCGCGGCCAGCTTCACCAGCACATCCGCTTCCACGTTCACCGGCGCGCCCACGGCAAGCGTATGCAGATTCGTCCGCCAATAGGTCAGCGGCAGAATCGCAATGGAAATCGCGTCGCCGTCAAAGTCTGCAATGGTCAGGCTGATGCCCTCGACGGCCACCGAGCCCTTGTGCACCATCCACTGCTTCACCTCGTCGGGAACCTTCACCTTGAGGGTCCAGTCGGTGGTTTCCTTGTGGAACTCTGGGCTTGACGCCGGAATCACCGGCTCCAGAGAGACGAGGCTCCCGCAGCCGTCCACGTGTCCCTGCACAATGTGCCCGCCCAGCGGGCTTCCGGCCGCCGTGGGCAGTTCCAGGTTGACCTTGGCCCCTGCCGCCAGCGCGCCCAGCGAGGTGCGGTCCAGCGTTTCCTGCGCCAAGTCGGCGTGAAACAGTTTGGGGTCCACGTCCAGCGCCGTCAGGCACACGCCGGAAACGCCCAATGAGTCGCCCTCGCGCAGCCGCCCGGCCAGCCCCGGAGCCTCAACCGTAATCCGCCGCACACCGCCCCGGTCCGTCAAACTGACCAGTGTCCCCGTCTGCTCAATGATGCCAGTAAACATGCTTCTATTTTAAGGGGTCAGGGTGCAGGTGCAGGGACCAGGGACCAGGGACTAGGGACTAGGAAACATAAGCTGGGTGCCCCAGGTCTCGATTTTGAGACCTGGGAAAGCAAGAACCTCAACCGGGGAGCTTTACTGACAGCTGATCGCTGACTACTGACAACTGCTTTTTCCCTCTGCTTCCGCTCTCTCGATAAAGTCGCCGATCAATTTTGCGCAGTCTTCAAGGAAGCTGCGATCTTCCGGCTCGAATGCGGCCCGCGTGTGGCTGTCGATATCGATTTCGCCCGCGATTCTGCCGCGGACACGGATGGGAACCACAATCTCCGAGCGTGTCTCAAGGGAGCAGGCAAGATAGCGCGGATCGGAAGCAACATCGTCGACGATCACGGTTTGTTCCTGCGCCACCGCTGCGCCGCAGATGCCCTGCGAAACCGGAATCAGAACGTGCTCTGTTGCCGCGCCAAAGAACGGCCCCAGCCGAAGCATCTCCGCATCGTCGGGGTCCAGCATATAAAAGCCGACCCAGTTGTACTGCGGCAATTGCTCCGCGATGAGCTTGACCGTGAACTCCTGCAAGGCGGCAACGTCGGTTGCTGTCACGGAGAACTGACGAATCCGGGCAAGGATGTTTTCAAAATTCGACTGTTTCATCTTCCTCCGCACGAATCAACCAACTGACAACTGTTTTTCCGGCCATGGGTCTTTCAGCAGCGAGCAAAGCCCCAGATCGTTCCCATACCGCTCCACCTCAACCTCTGCCATGTGGATGGAGCTTGCCATTCCGCGGAAGGCCGGGACGGCGTCGGACCCCATGATCTGCGGCGAAACAAACAGGTGAACGCGGTCCACGTGCCCGCCGGCCAGCAGAGCCGTATTCAGCCGCGTGCCGGTTTCGGTCAGCAGGGTCAGGATGCCTTCCTCGCCCAGCTTGTCCAGCACCTTGCTGAGCGGAACGCGCCCGGCCTCTGCGGGCAGCACTTCCACGCGCACGCCGCGGCTTTCGAGTTCGTGAATGCGTGCCGCGTCGTTTGAAACCGTGAAAACCACTACGTCGTCATGGGCCGTGGCCACCAGCTTCGAGTTGAGCGGCATGCGCAGGGCAGAGTCCAGCACCAGCCGTTGCAAAGGCCTCCGGCGGCGCAATCCGCTGCGGTCCGTGAGCATGGGGTCGTCGGCCAGCACGGTGTCCACGCCAACCGCGACCGCGTCAGCCTGCCAACGCAGCGGCTGCACGGCGGCGCGTGCGGCTTCGCTGGTAATCCAGTAGGGTTCGCGGACCTGATGCTGCCCGGCGGGCGGCGCAATGCGGCCGTCCAGCGTCATGGCCACTTTCATCAGCACCAGAGGCCGCCGGTGCTGGCACCAGCGCGCAAAGCCCTCGTTGAGTCGCCGTGCTTCGGTCTCACATATTCCTATAACTGTTTCCAGGCCTGCTGCACGCAGTGTTTCCATGCCGTGTCCGGCGACAGCGATGTTGGGGTCGATGGTGGCGGCCACAACGCGATGCAATCCGGCGGCGATCAGCGCCTCGGTGCAGGGGGGAGTGCGGCCGGTATGGTTGCAGGGCTCCAGCGTTACGTAAGCCGTGCCGCCGCGCAGCCGTTCGCCGGCGTGTTTCGTGGCCACCTTCAGGGCAGCCACTTCGGCGTGGTCCAGCAGGTCGTATTCGTGCCAGCCCTCGCCCACCACCTGCCCCGCGCAATCCAGAATCACGCAGCCCACCGCGGGGTTGGGAGAGGTGACGGCAATGCCGCGCCGCGCCAGTTCCAGCGCCCGATGCATCCAGTACGTGTCTTGCTCCAAAGCGTTCATCGAATCACGCTTTCCTGTTGTATGCTGCGCTATTCCAGCAGCGAATCCACAAAGGCTGCGGGAGAAAACTCCAGCAGGTCGCCCATCTGTTCGCCGACGCCCACAAAGCGCACCGGCAGATTCAGTTCGCGGGCAATGGCCACGGCGATGCCACCCTTGGCCGTGCCGTCCAGCTTGGTCAGCACAATGCCGGTAACTCCGGCGGCCTGCGTGAACAGCCGCGCCTGCTGCAATCCATTCTGCCCCGTCGTCGCGTCCATCACCAGCAGCACCTCGTGCGGCGCTTCGGGAATCAGCCGCGCGGCGGTGCGCCGCATCTTGTCCAACTCGTCCATCAGGCCAGTCTTGGTGTGCAGACGGCCCGCGGTATCCACATACAAATCGTCGATGGCTCGCGTCTTGGCCGCGGTAATCGCGTCGTAGAGCACGGCCGAGGGGTCGCCGCCGTGGCGGGTCTTGATCATCTCCACGCCGGAGCGCGAGGCCCACACTTCCAGTTGCTCAATGGCCGCGGCGCGAAAGGTATCCGCCGCGCACAGCAGCACGGAGCGGCCCTGGCTGCGGCTCCATGCTGCCAGCTTGCCGCTGGTGGTGGTCTTGCCGGTGCCGTTTACGCCCACCAGAAAGGTGACCTTGGGCGGAGCATCGGGAGCCGGAACGGCCTGCTGTGGGGCTTCCAGAATCGCTTGCAACTGGGCCTTCAGCAGAGTGCGAAGTTCCTCGCCGCCCTCGATGGCCTGATGGCGGGCGCGTTCGCGCAGCGCGTCCAGGATGGCGGTGGTGCTTTGCACCCCGATGTCGCTGGTAAGTAGCACGGCTTCAAGCTCTTCCAGAGCCTTTTCGTCGACCGTGCGGGTCATGGCCGCAATCGTTTCGATTTTGGCAGAGAGCGTCTCGCGCGTGCGTGAAACCGCCTGCTTCATGCGCGCGAACAGGCCCACTTTGGGCACTTCCGCCTGGTTGCTGTCCGTTCCCGCGTCGCCTGCCGGGGGCGTGGGTGTCTCTTTTTTGCCACCGAAAAACTTCATCATTATGTGGTGTCCAGCTTCCAGTCTAGAGCATGAGCGATGGAGCCTGACGGCTGCTTGTTGTCATGACAATAGCTGCCCGGCGACCAACTCGAGGAAATCGCATGAACGTATCTTGTTCGCAGGTCAATCGCTGCACTTCCTCCCGGAGGGAGGGGAACGAAAATAGCCCAGGATGGAGCGTAGCGCAATCCTGGGAAAGCGTTCCAACCGGATAGCCCCGCCCCGTAGGGGCGGATCGAACCGTCGAGCCTGTGTCGCCTGCATTTCAGCCCGCTTGCGAGTCCATTTGCCGCGAATCGTTCCGATATTGCTACAGACTCCGATATTCTTGAGAACAGGTCGCTTTATCCCTTGCATCGGATCGCGGCCGACGAGGCTGGGAACGACTTTGGCGGATTTTCTTCAGGAACTCAAGCGGCGCGTCCTCATTTATGACGGCGCAATGGGCACCAGCGTGCAGAAGCACAACCTTACCCCGGAGGATTTCTGGGGCAAGGAGGGCTGCAACGAGTTGCTGGTGCTGTCGCGACCGGACGTGATTCGTTCGGTCCACGCGGCCTATCTTGATGCCGGTTGCGATGTGATCGAGACCGACAGCTTCGGCTCCACGCGCATCGTCCTGGCCGAGTACGGCCTTGAAGACCGTGTGCGCGAACTGAACATTGCCGCCGCGCGCCTGGCCCGCGCGGTTGCCGACGAGTATTCCACCCCCGAGCAGCCGCGTTTTGTGGCCGGTTCCATGGGGCCGACAACCAAGCTGCCCTCGCTGGGCCACATCGGCTACGACGAAATGGCCGCGGCTTACCGCGAGCAGGCGGAGGCCCTGATTGAAGGCGGCGTGGATGTGCTGCTGATCGAGACTTGCCAGGATCTGCTCCAGGCCAAGATCGCTCTGGCCGCCTGTCAGGACGCCATCCGCGACGCGCGCGAAGGTAAGAATCCCGGCACGGGCCGCAACATCGCGCTCCAGGTCCAGATCACTCTTGAAGCCACTGGAACCATGCTGCTCGGCTCGGAGATCGGCGCGGCGCTGGCGGTTCTCGAAAGTTTTCAGCCCGACGTGCTCGGCCTCAACTGCGCCACCGGCCCGGCGGAGATGAACGACGCGGTTCGCTTCCTCTGCCAGAACTCCACCGTCCCCATCAGCGTGCTGCCCAACGCGGGCCTGCCGCAGAACGTGGGCGGCCACGCAGTTTACAAGCTCACTCCCGCTGAGCTTGCGACGCACCACCGCCGCTTTGTCTCCGAGTACGGCGTGCGTGTGGTCGGCGGCTGCTGCGGCACCACGCCTGAGCACATCCGCGCCGTTGTGGAAGCGCTGAAGGGCGTCACGCCCGCGCATCGCGAAGTTGTGCCGCAGTCTGTGGCGGCCAGCGCTTTTTCCGCTGTGCCGCTGGAAGCCGACGCGCAGCCCATCGTGATTGCCGAGGAGATGAACACCACCACCCGCCGCGAGCAGTTCCGTGACATGGTGCGCGCCCAGGATTACGACGGCATTCTCACCCTGGCCAAGCGGCTGGTGGCCGAAGGCTCGCAGATGCTCGACCTCTGCTGCGCCATCGTCGGCGAGGACGAGATGGGCTACATGAATGCGGTGCTGGAAAAGATCGCCACGCGCGTTCCCGCGCCCATCCTGGTGGATTCCACCGAGGCCCCCGTCATCGAGGAGGCGCTCAAGCGCATTCCCGGCAAGCCCGTCATCAACTCCATCAATCTGGAGGACGGCGAAAAGCGCACCAGCCTGGTTCTGCCCATGGCGCGCCGTTACGGAGCTGCCGTCATTGCGCTCACCATCGACGAGCAGGGCATGGCTCTGACCGCCGACCGCAAAGTCGCCATCGCCCATCGCATTCACGATCTGGCCGTCAACAAATACGGAATGCGCTCCGAGGACTTGATCTTCGACGCGCTCACGCTGCCCATTTCCACTGGTCAGGAGGACTACCGCTCGGCGGCCATCGAGACGCTGGAGGCTGTACGGCGCATCAAGCTGGAGTTGCCGCACTCGCGCACCGTGCTTGGCGTTTCCAACATTTCCTTCGGCCTGAACGCCTATGCGCGCCGCGTGCTGAACAGCGTCTTCCTCAAGGAAGCCGTCGATCGCGGCCTCGACACGGCCATCGTCAACTACTCCAAAATCTACCCGCTCTACAAGATTCCTGAAGCAGAGGTTGAACTGGCGCGCAAGCTGATTTTCCAGGACCGCGCCAACGGTGTCGATCCGTTGCAAGCCTATATGGCCTACTTCGCCAGCCTCGACAAAAGCTCCGTCGCCGAAGAGGAAGTCGCGGTTGAGAGCCTCTCCATCGAAGAGAAACTTCAGCAGCTCATCATTCGCGGCGAACGCACCATCGGCCTGGGCGACAACAAGCAAACACTTGAAGCAGCACTTGAAGAAGCGCTCGCAACCCACACGCCGCTCGACCTGATCAACACCGTGCTGCTGGAGGGCATGAAGACTGTCGGCGAACTGTTCGGCGCGCGCAAAATGCAACTGCCCTCGGTGCTCGATTCGGCTTCTGTGATGAAGGCCGCGGTTGCCTATCTCGAACCGAAGATGGACAAAAGCGATGGCGGCGGCAAGGGCACCATGGTGCTGGCCACGGTCAAGGGCGACGTGCACGACATCGGTAAAAACCTCGTCGACATCATCCTTTCGAACAACGGCTATCGCGTGGTGAATCTCGGCATCAAGCAGCCTTCCGACGCCATCATCGCCGCCACGCGCGAAATCCATGCCGACGCCATCGGCCTCAGCGGCCTGCTGGTCAAGTCCACGCTGGAAATGAAGTACGTGTTGCAGGATTTGCAGCGGCTAGGCATGACCGTTCCTGTCATCTGCGGCGGCGCTGCGCTTACCCGCAAATACGTCGAGGACGATCTGCGCAAGGAGTACGCGGGCCCGGTCTATTACGCCGAAGACGCTTTCGCGGGGCTGAATGTGATGTCCGATCTGACTTCCGATGATGAGGTCGTGCGCGAGCAGCGGGAAACCGAAGGCAAAACGGTGAAGGCTTTTGTGCGCGGCAAGTCAGGTTCGTCGGGAATCGATTCCGTCGCGTTGACCGCCGAGGGCCGTTCGCCGGTCGTGGAGCGGGTTGCGGACGTTCCCACGCCCGCCTACTGGGGCCCGCGCGTCTACAAAAACTACAAGCTCGACGAGATTTTCCCCTACATCAACGAGCTTTCGCTCTTCAAAAATCAGTGGCAGTTGAAGAACGCCGCGCAGGCCGACTATCTGCGCCTCGTCGAAGAAAAATACCGCCCCATCCTGCTCGATCTGGAAGCGGAAGTGAAAGCTGCGGGCAGCTTCGAGCCACGGGCCGTCATCGGCTTCTATCCCTGCGCCAGCCAGGGCGAAGACCTGATCGTCTTCGATCCAGAGGACCCTGAGCGCGAACTGGAGCGCATTGCTTTTCCGCGCCAGGCTACGGGAAGGCGGCTTTCGATCGCCGACTTTTTCGAGCCGCTAAGGGCTGGAAGGGCCGGGACTGGAAAGCGCGATGTCGTCGGCTTCTCGATCGTGACCATCGGCAGCGAGGCTAGCCGGCAGACGCAGAAGCTCTTCGATGCCGGCGACTTCACAAAATACCTTTACCTGCACGGGCTTTCCGTGGAAACAGCCGAGGCGCTGGCCGAGCTGGCGCACAAGCAGGCGCGCGAGTTTCTTTCGATTGCCGGCGAGGACGCGCCGCGCATCACCGATCTCTTCCACCAGAAATATCGCGGCTCGCGCTACTCGTTCGGCTACCCGGCCTGCCCGAATTTGGAGGATCAGGCAAAGATCTTCCGCCTGCTCAAGCCCGAGGAAAACATCGGTGTGCATCTGACCGAGGGCTACCATCTGGAGCCGGAGCAGAGCACCAACTGCATCGTGGTGCACCATCCGCAGGCCAAATATTTTGTGGTGTAGGGAGGCCAGACAGGTTCATCGAAAAGCCGTCGCCCCTTTGCACCCCCAATTGAATTGGGCGAGAATCTTGCGTAATTATTTTCATCTTTCGCTGTAATCGTTTTGATTGAACATGGCGTCAAACAGGACAGTATGGATTCCACGAACGGTTGGGGCGTAAATTGTTTCCGGCCGTTCGTCTTTTTTTTAAAAACAGATACTTACATCCCTGCAATCGAAATAACTTGGAGAAGATGAACATCCTGCTTGCTCCGGCACTCCCACAAAGTGAGGGATGCTTTTCGGAGGCATGGGTCAAATCCATGGCTTTTTCCGTAGCCTGTTATGCCATGTGCGGCGAAGATCATCAGCCTTGTGATAAAAGCGGTTTGCCCAGTATGCTTACCGGGATAGGATTGTGTCACCTGATCGGTTGCTTTTTCTTGAACTCCAACGACCCGGCGGAGGGCTGAATGAATCTGCGCAGGCTCCGGCGCACTTTGGCGCTGGTTTTTGCTCTTGCCGCGTGTGTTGTCCATTTCTGGTGGATGCGTTTGCATGGTCCCATGACGCTGGAGCGCCGTGCCCGTTGGGTGCAGGCCACAGCGCGCGGAATTCTGTCCAGCCTGGACATCCATTACCAGATTAATGGCCAGCCGCCCACGCATGGCTTGGTCGTTTCCAATCACCTCAGCTACATCGACATTCTGGTCCTGTCGGCGGAGATGCCATGTTTCTTCATTGCCAAGATCGAGATCGGCGGCTGGCCCTTCTTCGGAAAGGCCGCGCGGGCCGGCGGCACCATCTTCATTGACCGGTCGAGTTTGATCAGCGCCCAGTCCGTGGCCAAGCAGATGACCGAGCGGCTCAAGCTCTCAATTCCGATTCCGGTGCTGCTTTTCCCGGAGGGCACCACCACCGATGGCAGCCACGTGAACCGTTTCCACTCTCGATTCATCGATCCGGCCATCTCGCTGGGCGTGCCCATCACGACGGCCGCCATTCGCTATGTAATCGAGGGTGGCGTCGAAGAGATTGAGCTTTGCTGGTATGACGACGAGACTTTCGCCAACCACATCTGGAAGGTGCTGGGCGTGGGAGGATTCTCCGCCAGGGTGCGCTTCGGCCAGCCCAAGGTTTATCCCGACCGCCGCACCGCCGCCGACCAGACCCACGAAGAAATCGCCCTCATGCGTCGGCAGATGCCGTTGCCGTAAAAACAGTGCAGAGACATTTTTCCTGTATTTCTTTGTTCAAAATGCAAGTGGCTCGTAGGCTGCCGTTCAAAGGAACGCCGGTCCATTTCAGAATGGTGTCCAGAACCTGTCGAAGGGTTTTTCTTCCGGACCGATGCTGCCGTAGTCGACGGAGACCGCTTCTCTGTCGTTGTCGTATTCCGCGCAGTTCACTGCCAGCATCAGGCACAGAACAATGAGTACGTCCGCGTTTGAATCCATCCGTATTTCATACTGATTTCCCTTGCCGATGACCAGGCGATTCTTTGCGATCGAGGCAATTTGGCGTTCCTGATAAAAGATCGAGTAGCGCAGGCCCCTGTGCCCGTAGAGCCGGTAACATCCGTCATTGCCCTCGCAGGCATAGACGCGCTTCAATATCTTTTCGCAGTGGAACTTGTAGACTCTGCCGTCGCTGAACAGAAAATCGTGCTTCGATCGAAAAGGAGAAAAATGGCCGCGAATCCTGGCCGCCACCTGGCTGCTTTCCGTTTGCAGCTTGAGCTTGTCGAAGAAGGAAAAAATGGACTTCCGCGCATAGTAACGAAAAGCGGAGCCGGTAATGTCGTACTCGGATGCGAAGGAAAGTTTGCGCTCGCGAATTGTAAGATTCACAACTCTTCTCCCTTTTCCTGGATGGCCTGAACCACAAGCGTTACAAGGAAGCGTTATTTGCCGGCTGGCGGCGCGGCGGTTGATCCGCGCACCACCAGGCTGGTGGAAACCAGAAACTCGCGCTGGATTTTTGCGCCGGCGGGGGACTCGGCCTGCAGGCGAAGAGCCTCGAAGGCGGCCCGCGCCAAGTCGACGCGCGACAGCCGGATGGTGGTCAGCGGCGGCAGCGTAAACTCCGCGAAGTCGATGTCGTCCAGCCCGATCAGAGACAGATCCTGGGGCACGCGCACGCCGTCCCTGTATGCGCCGCGCAGCACGCCAATCGCAGTCATATCGTTGGAACAGATGATGGCCGTGGGCCGCGTCGCAAGCGCCTGCAACTGCGTAAAGCCGGCCACCCCGCCCTTCAGCGAGTGGTCGCATTCGATGATCCACTTTTTCTGTACGGGCAATCCGGCCGCTTGAATCGCCGTGCGGAAGTCGTTTTCGCGCGTGATTGCAGAGTGGAGCTTGTAGGGGCCGGCCAGGAATGCAATTTTGCGGTGTCCCAGGTTTGCCAGATGCTTGACGGCGGCATCAATCCCCGTCGAGTAGTCCAGCAGGATGGTGCTGGCTTTCTGATCGTTCAGCTTGAACTCCGCCAGCACGATGGGAACGCCGCGGTGCATCAGTTGGTCCAGCACCGGCTCTTCCTCGCCGAAGGTCATCACGGCCACCCCGTCGGCCTTGCGCTCCAGCATGCGCCGGATGCAGTTGGTCAGAATCACCGGGTCGCTGTTCGAGGAACTGACCAGAATCTCGTAGCCATGCGCCACCGCGA
>Ga0224530_1001501_pt1 | contig 12075 bp, 8 predicted proteins | sample CBST75metaG_FD_179873 | JGI IMG/M metagenome (GOLD analysis project Ga0224530, IMG submission 179873) | Peat soil microbial communities from Stordalen Mire, Sweden - C.B.S.T75 | ecosystem: Environmental > Terrestrial > Soil > Wetlands > Peat | place: Sweden: Norrbotten County, Stordalen Mire...
GAGATGGGCAGAAGTTCAAGTGATTACATTCAGATGTACGCAGGAAACGCGGCGCTGTTGGCCGAAAGCCTTGAAGTTATCCAGCGCACTTCCGCAGTAATTCTGGACGCCATTCTCACGGACGAAACAGTCCAGGAGAATGAGGCCGTTGCGGAGGTGGCGTAATGCGGACCATTCTTCGCATCCTTGAGCGGGCCGGAGGTTACCGGCCCACGCTCTATCTCAAAATCGAAAACCCGCCTTATATGGCGCTTGTCATCGAGGCCACGCCGGAACCCGGCCCGCTCAATGCTCCGACGCTTTCCGTTGCGCACTACGGCGAACAGAACGGCGACTTGATGCGCGACCCGGAAATGTGTTTCGAGTTGACCAATCCGCTTGGCATGGGATGGATGATGACTCCGTTTTACTTTCGCAACGACTACGCAGGCGTGGAGCAGTATTCCCGCACCTGTAACGCAAAAAACTACATTTTCTATTCCGACCTCTTCCACGAACACGATCAGTTCGCCCGCTTGTGGGACAGGAATATCCGCGCACAAGGTTTCTTTGAAGCCTTCGAGCGCAGCCGCTAACCCGCCACTCTCCGGGCGGGTACATACGGCCCGCCCACGCCTTCACGCTGGACAACCTCAAAAGGAGAATCTGAAATGACGACTGAAGCTAAATCCGAATATCGCAACCTGCCGCTCGACTCGCTCACCGAGTCAGCGAACAATCCCCGGCGCAGTTTTGACACAGCAGCTCTGAATGAGTTGGCGGAGTCAATTAAAGCGCAAGGCATCCTTGCGCCGCTTGTCGTGCGGCCTGTCGGCCAGCACTTCGAGATCGTTGCCGGAGCGCGGCGCTATCGCGCGGCGCAACTGGCCGGACTCGAAACCGCACCTGTCCGCATCGTCGAACTGACCGACGCCCAGGCGCTCGAAACCAGCATCGTTGAGAACCTGCAAAGGCGCGATGTGCATCCGATGGAAGAGGCAAGCGGATACGCCCGACTTTTGGCGCTTGACGAGCCGAAGTATAGCGTCGAACAGATTGCCGCCAAAGTTGGCAAGGCCCCTGCGTTTATCCTCGCTCGATTGAAATTGGTCGAGCTTGTGCCCGCCGTGGTAGAAGCATTCACGCAAGACGAAATCGGCTTGGGTCACGCGCTTTTGCTGGCAAAGTTGCAACCCGAGCAACAGGAAGAGGCGCTTGCCGCTTGCTATCAGGAGCAGTACAGCAGCGGCAGCAAGGCAAAGCCCATCTTGCTTCCCGTTCGGCATCTGCAACAGTGGATTGAGCACAACATTCTGTTGGAGATTGCTGCCGCGCCGTTCTCGAAGGAAGACGCCGCGCTTGTGCCGGAGGCCGGCGCGTGTGTCGATTGCCCGAAGCGCACCGGTCACAATGTTCTTTTGTTCGAGGGCATATCTGCGCAGCACAATTCGTGCTCCGATCCAAAATGCTACGCCGCAAAGGTCGATGCGCACGTCCGCCAGACTATCGTGGCGAAACCTAAGCTGGTACAAATCAGCACCGCCTATGGGCCGACAAAGGATGGCAGCGCCGCCGTTCCGCGCAACAAGTATGTTGAGATTCACAGCGAGAAACCGACAAATCCGAAGCAGCGTGACTGGCCGGAGTACAAAACCTGCAAGTTCACCACTGAGGCCATCGTCACCGAAGGCAGTGAGAAGGGCGAGTTGAGGCGCATCTGCTCGAATCCCGATTGCCCCATTCATCACGCCCGCAAGCAGCGGACAACCGCTGATGCAGTCATCAAGGCCGAACAGGAGAAGCGCCGCCGCGAGGAGGCGATGGCGCAAACTACGGGATTGCGCGTGCTGAAAGCCATCGGCGAAGCAGTCCCCGTTCGCCTGATGAAGCGTGACCTGTTGTTTGTAGCCGAGCGTTTCGCTGCCGTTTTGGACGAACGTCGTCTGGCCATCGTTCTGCGCCAGCACGGCATTGGCAAACCAACCAGCGCCACCGACGCCCCGGCCAAGTTGCTTGCGTCCTTTCTTCGCAAGCTCGACGAAGGCACACTCGGACGCCTGTTGGTTGAAGTGGCCATTCTGCAAACCGCGCATTCGCCGAACGACTCCGGCAAGGCGCTCCGCGATGCCGCCGACTACTACAAGGTGGACGTGGCCGCAATCACGGCCAAAGTCAAGCAAGAATTCACCGCGAAGGACAGGGCGAAGGCCACGAAGAAGGCTACACCGAAACCGCCAGCCAAGGTCGTCAAGAAGGCCGCAGCCGCATAACCGTCAACAACCAGAAAGACTGCGCGGAGCCTGAAACCACGGGCTCCGCATTTTTATGTCCGTTGCCCGCCTACCCACCCTCAATTGCGCTCCCGCTTCAGCGGGAGGCCATCTTTCGCCCGCCCGGCGGTCACGAGCGCGCCGCTATGCGGCGCGCCTGAGATTCTGAGAATGGTACAGCCAGTGCAATAGCTGCTTACATGCCTCAATGAACGGTTGACAAGTATGTTTTCCCGGTGCAGGTGTTAAAATTCTATGCTCAGGGCATCGATATGGTTCCGCCTATGTTCTTGTTTTTCAAGCAGATCGGAGGGAGTTTTGGAGTCGGCCTCGTGCATCTGACTCGCAAGCTCAAACCATGGAAGTTCTTGACAATGTAACGCACTTCCTCGGGGACGACCTGAAGCGAACGATGGTCCCCGGCGCAAAGGTGGCAATTGCCGCCTCTTGCTTTTCGATCTTTGCTTTCGAGGCCCTGCGTCAGGAGCTGGAGCAGATTGACTCCCTGGAGTTCATCTTCACGACGCCGACCTTTATTCCGGGCGAAGTAATCGACAAGGTCAGGCGAGAACCGAGAGAGTTCCACATTCCGCAGCCTTGCAAGGAACAGGGATTTTTTGGAACTGAATTCGAAATTCAGCTTAAGAATAGGCTCACTCAGCGGGCCATCGCCAGGGAGTGCGCCGACTGGATTCGGCGCAAAGCCAAGTTCCGGTCCAACCGAATTGGCGCGCCCATGCAGCAATTCGCCTGTGTGACCACTCCACAGCAGGATTCCGTCTACATCCCGTTGCACGGCTTTACTGCCGTCGATCTCGGCTACCAGCAGGGCAATGCAGTCTCCAACTTCGTCAATCGCATGGATGAGCCCGTTGCTACCCGGAGCTTCATCGATCTCTTCGAGCAGATTTGGAAAGACCCTGCCAAGGTTACGGACGTGACCGACCTGATCTGCGACCACATAGCTTCTGTTTACCAGGAGAATTCTCCCCAGCGCATCTACTTTCTGATGCTCTACAGCATTTTCAACGAGTTCCTTGAGGATGTGAGCGAGGATGTGTTGCCGAATGAGCGCACCGGCTATCAAGACAGCGTGATTTGGCAGAAGCTCTATAGCTTCCAGAGAGACGCTGCCACCGGCATTATCAACAAGCTGGAAACGTACAACGGTTGCATCCTTGCCGACAGTGTCGGCCTCGGCAAAACGTTTACCGCTCTGGCCGTCATCAAATATTACGAGCTACGCAACCGGACTGTTCTCGTCCTCTGCCCCAAGAAACTTACGGACAACTGGATTACCTATAAGGGCAACCTCAAGAACAACCCACTGATCAAAGATCGTTTCAGCTTCGATGTGCTCTGCCATACCGACCTGCTTCGTGAGCGAGGTGAGTCGTTGGGGATTCCGCTGAGCCGTGTCAACTGGAGCAACTACGACCTCGTTGTCATCGATGAGTCCCATAACTTCCGCAATGACGATGCCTTCAAGGATCGTGAAACCCGTTACCAGCGGCTCATGAACCGGATCATCAAGCAGGGGGTCCGCACCAAGGTGCTGATGCTCTCAGCCACTCCCGTCAACAACCGCTTTAATGACCTCAAAAATCAGCTTGCCCTTGCTTACGAGGGACAACCCGATTCCCTCACAGCTAAGCTGAAGACAAAGCGCGACATCGATCAAATCTTCCGTCGCGCGCAGGCCGCCTTCAATGTCTGGTCCAAGCTGCCTGCCGAAGAGCGGACGCCGCAGGCCATAATGGCTTCGCTGGATTTCGATTTTTTTGAACTGCTCGATTCAGTCACCATCGCCCGCTCTCGCCGGCACATCACCACCTTCTACGACATCAAAGAAATTGGCGAATTTCCCACGCGCCGCAAGCCGCTCTCCTTCCGTTGCAAGCTCACGAATCGTACGGATGTGATGGGCTTCAATGATATTTTTGTCCAACTCACGGCGTTGAAGCTCGGAGTCTATACCCCGGTCACCTACATTCTGCCCAGCCGTCTTGCCAAGTACGAAGCAATGTACGACACCGAAGTCAGCGGCGGCGGCGGGCGGCTCAAGCAGAAAGACCGCGAGCTGAGCCTTCGCTCGCTGATGACGGTCAATCTGCTCAAGCGCCTTGAGAGTTCCGTAGCCTCTTTCCGAATTACGCTCGGCAAGCTCCAGAAGATTCACCTTGGCACTCTGGCCAGGATTGAAAGCTACCGGCGCACTGGCCACAGCGGTACTTTTACCGACCTGTCCACGGGGTTCGATGACGCCGAGCCGGACGAGGATGTGGAATTGCTCGATCCCGAAGAGCAGTCGTCCGAGCAGCAGACCTCTGGCAAGGTCATCATCCAACTGGCCGACATGGATTTGCCCTCTTGGGAACGCGACCTGAGAGCCGATCTGGAGGTAATCGAGACGCTCTTGAACGAGATGGACAAGGTTTCGCCATCCGATGACGCCAAGCTCCAGCATTTGAAGCAGCAAATCCTAGCCAAGATCGACTCGCCCATCAACCCTGGCGTTGACGGTGGGCCGGGCAACCGCAAGGTGCTGCTTTTTACCGCCTTTGCCGATACGGCTGACTACCTTTATGAACACCTTGCTCCGATGCTTCAGAAGCGTTACGGCCTCAACACCGCGCGCGTCGTTGGCTCAGACCGGCCCAAGTCTACGCTCGGCCGAAAGGCGGATTACCAGGAACTTCTCATGCTCTTCTCGCCGGTATCCAAAGAGAAGGCTCTGCTGATGCCTGATGTGCAGGACGAGATTGACCTGCTCATCGCCACCGACTGCATCTCCGAAGGCCAGAACCTCCAGGACTGCGATTACCTCATCAATTACGACATCCACTGGAACCCGGTCCGCATCATTCAGCGCTTTGGCCGCATCGACCGCATCGGCTCCAAAAACGCCTCCATCCAGCTCGTCAACTACTGGCCGGACATTTCGCTCGACGAGTACATCCGCCTCAAAGAGCGCGTCGAGAGCCGCATGGTCATCGCCGACGTGACGGCCACCGGCGATGAGAATCCCCTTGATGGCCGCTCCAACGACCTTGCCTACCGCAAGGAGCAGCTACGCCGGTTGCAGGACGAGGTGATCGAATTGGAGGACGTCAAGGCCGGCGTCAGCATTACCGACCTCGGCCTCAACGATTTCCGCATGGACCTTCTCAACTACGTCAAGACTCACGGCGACATCTCGCAGATGCCCACCGGGATGCACGCTGTCCTGCCCGCGCCTCCGGAGCGCGGCTTGGTTCCCGGCGTCATCTTTGCCCTTCGCAATCGAAACGAGAGCGTCAACATCGAGCAGCTCAATCGCATGCACCCGTATTATCTGGTTTATGTGGATATGGAGGGCAAGACCGTTCTGCCGCACACCGAGGTCAAGCGGTTGCTCGATCTGGTCCGCTCTGTCGCCAAGCCCTGCGATACGCCGATTCTGGAGGCATATCAACCTTTCAACCAGCGCACCCAAGATGGTCGCGAGATGGGCGTCTACTCTGATCTGCTTACCGCCGCCATCCGTTCCATTCTCCAAATCAAGGAAGAAAAGGACCTGGACAGCCTTTTCAGCGGCCAAAAGACTACAGCGCTCACCGGCCCGGCCTCCGGGCTGGATGACTTCGAGCTGATTGCCTTTCTCGTTGTCGAACCGGCCGCAGCGCCATCCATTTGAGGCTGCCATGTTCCTCTATCCCGAGCGCGCACGCTATGACCGCATCCTGCCCAAGAACAAAATCTATGGCCATGCGCAGCCCAGCCGCGCCATCCGTCAGCGATTCATCTCGGAAGTGAACCAGATCATCTGGCGCTATACGCTCGGCTCGAAGACTCTCAATTTGCCTGCCCGGTCCGGCATCGAAGAGATTCAAGTCTTCGAGATCGCCCTCAAAACCGGCGAACTGAAGGAAGAGATTCTGCGCACCATCGACCGGGCTATTCCTTCGTTGCTCTTCTTCGAGCTGACCTTCCAAAATCAGGTCCGCTTCGCCGCTGCCTACAAGCGCTTGAGCGAAGGCAGCTCCAGCCAGCTCGTTGTTGATGCCTACTTCGAGAGCCCTTGGCAACCGGCCACCGCGCCCCGGCTGCCGCTTCCCATGGCGCTGGATCTCGGCGGCCTCTACGAGCAGATGCTCCGCCAGCATATGCTGGCCAGCCCGCTTGCCTTGTGCTCCCGCGCCGGAGAAACGCTGACGGAGACGGTCGAGCGCGGCAACCAGATTCGGATCAAGTGCCGCGAGTGCCAAAAGCTGGAAATGAAGCTGAAAAAGGAACTCCAGTTCAACCGCAAGGTCGAAATCAACGCGGCGCTACGCCAAAGCCGGGCTGAACTAGCTGGCCTGGAGCAAACCAGCGACTCCAAAGGGTAAAGTAGTAAAGAACCACGGAATCTACGCATTAAGCGCTGGGACCCCATAGGAAGCTCAGATGGAAAAGCTCAAACTGCATACTCCCGACCTGACCGCCCAGAACATCGACAAGCTGGCCCAACTCTTTCCCAACTGCGTCACGGAAGCCACCGGCGAGGACGGCAAGCTGACTCGCTCTATTGACTTTGACCAGTTGCGCCAGGAACTCTCCGGCAGCATCGTCGAGGGACCGCAGGAGCGCTACTATCTGGACTGGCCCGGCAAGCGTGAGGCGATTCTGACGGCCAACGCGCCCATCGCCAAGACCCTGCGTCCCTGCCGCGAAGAGAGCGTGGACTTCGACACGACCAAAAACCTCTTTATCGAAGGCGACAACCTCGACGCGCTCAAACTGCTCCAAGAGACCTACCTCGGCAAGGTCAAGCTCATCTATATCGATCCGCCGTATAACACTGGCAACGACTTCATCTATAACGACAGCTTTACGGCGGAAAAGGACCAATATGATTTGCTGACTGGAGTAGTGGACGATTTAGGCAATCGCTTGGTGCCGAACACATCTTCAAACGGGCGCTTTCACTCAGACTGGCTGAGTATGGTCTATCCGCGTCTAAAATTGGCACGGAATCTGCTTAGAGATGATGGCCTGATTTTTGTATCCATTGACGATGCTGAAGTGGCAAATATCCGCAAGATTCTCGATGAAATCTTCGGTGAGCAATGCATGATTGCGGAACTCGTATGGAAGAACAAATATAACGCTGGAGCCTTGACAAAGGGATTTTCAAGTGTGCATGAATATATTTTGTGTTACGCAAAGTCTGGAATCAGCAATCTAACTGTTCCGTTGGGGGAAGATGAAATTGCACAGTACAAGGGTACAGACTCCAAGCTTGCAACGCGAGGCGGTTTTGTAACACAACCTCTCGCAACAAGCAGCAAAGATCCCCGGCCTAATCTGCGATATCCAATTACCATCGATGGTAGAGAAATCTGGCCAGAGAAACAATGGATATGGTCACGTGAACGGGTTGAGGCTGCCATTGCAAATGACGAAGTAGTAGTTAATGAAACAAACGGTAAAGTCAGTGTGCGCGTTAAACAATACCTTAAAGACGAAAACGGACAGATGCGGGAAATGAAGCCCTTGTCTATCCTGATAGGTCCATACAATCAGCAGGGAACGAAAGACATCGCTAAGATATTTGGGGAGGAAAACATCTTTTCGTTCCCGAAACCAGTCGATTTACTTCGGTATATTGTCTCTTTGACTGTCAATGATAGAAAAGAAAGCGATCCGATAATTCTCGATTTCTTCGCTGGCTCTGGAACCATGGGACAGGCGGTAATGGAACAAAATGCTCTGGATGCAGGAACGCGCAGATATATCCTTGTGCAACTTCCAGAAACAACGCCATCGGACTCAGTGGCAGCGAAAGCTGGTTACAAAGATATTCCCGCATTAACAAAGGAGCGTATTCGCCGTGCAGGCAAGATGGCCAAAGAACAGAACCCCATGTTCTCAGGAGACACCGGCTTCCGCGTTCTGAGGATCGATAGCTCGAATATGCGCGATGTCTATTACGCACCGGACGCTGTTGCGCAAGCAACTCTTCTGGGACAGGTAGACAACATCAAGCCGGATCGCACGCCGGAAGACCTGCTTTTTCAGGTGCTCGTGGATGAAGGTGTCGATCTAGCTCTGCCCATAGCCGAGGAGACAATTGCAGGCAAGAAGGTCTTTTTCGTGGACGGCAATGCGCTTGCGGCTTGCTTTGACGATGGAATCTCGGATGAGTTGGTCAAGGAGATTGCCAAGCGTAAACCGCTGAAGGCAGTCTTCCGCGACGCCAACTACGGCAGTGACAGCGTCAAGATCAATGTGGACCAAATTTTCCGGCTCCTTTCGCCGGAAACGGAGGTCAAGAGCATCTAAATGGATCATGCTGCGCTCGTTCAGATTCTGGATAAATTGATCGCCACTTGGGAAAACGAAGTGGTGGAGTTCAAACAGGCGGGAAAAGACTATGACACGGACAAGATTGGCGAGTATTTTTCCGCATTGAGCAATGAGGCCAATCTGCGCGGTATAGGCCAATCGTGGCTCGTATTTGGAGTGAACAACACGACCCGCAAGGTTGTTGGTTCCGACTATCGACGTGAATCGGAACGGTTGCAGGGCCTGAAACATCAGATTGCCCAGAGCACAGAACCAAGTATTACGTTTCGGAACATTCACGTATTGAACCATCCAGATGGGCGGGTGGTGCTCTTCGAGATTCCAGCCGCACCGCGCGGCATTCCTATCGCATGGAAGGGGCACTATTTCGCTCGGGCCGGGGAGAGCCTTATCTCTCTTGGACTGGATAAACAGGATGAGATCCGCCGGCAAACCCTGGAGGAGGACTGGACAGCGCAGGTTGTTTCCGGGGCGACTCTTGCCGATCTGGATGAGGCGGCGCTGGATAAGGCTCGCGAGTCTTTCGCACAAAAATACGCCAACCGATTTGGCTCTAATGAGGTCAAGAACTGGCCGTTGGCTACTTTCCTTGAACGATGCCGCATCGTGCAGAATGGCCAGATGACCCGGACCACACTGCTGTTGTTGGGAAAAGCCGAGTCGGCCGGCCTTCTCTCGCCGCATCCGGCGCAATTGACCTGGAAATTGGAAGGACCAGAGCGTGCCTATGAACATTTCGGCCCGCCCTTCCTGCTGAGCACCAGCCGCTTATATCAACGCATCCGCAATATTCAGCTTCGACTGCTACCGGAGGATGAGTTGCTCCCCATCGAGGTTTCAAAGTACGACCAGAAAATTGTGCTGGAAGCACTGCACAACTGCATTGTCCATCAGGATTACACTCGGAATGGCCGGGTTGTAGTGACGGAGCAGCCCGACCGGCTGCGATTCGAAAACGAAGGCTCGTTCTTTGAGGGGCAGCCAGATGACTACATTCCGGGAACGAAAACTCCGAGGCGCTACCGCAATCCCTTTCTTGCGCAAGCGATGGCCGAGCTAAATATGATCGACACAATGGGCTACGGCATTCACGAGATGCATGAGCGCCAGGCCAAGCGTTATCTTCCCTTGCCCGACTACGACCTGACGGAAGCAGGGGCAGTAAAAATCACCATCTATGGCGGCGTGGTTAGCCCGGCTTACACACGATTGTTGATGCAGAAAACGGATTTGCCGCTAGCCGATATTCTTGCCCTGGATCGTGTACAAAAGAATCTGCCCGTTCCAGAACGCGCAGCCGCCCATTTGAAACGCGCCAAGTTGATTGAGGGCCGGCGACCGCATCTTCATGTATCAGCCCTCATAGCAGCGGCGGCAGGCAACAAAGCGGCCTATATTCGCACACGCGCCCTTGACGACGCATATTACGCCAAGCTGTTAACTGATCTCTTGAGGAAGTTTGGCACGGCGAGTCGCGCCGAAATCAACCAGATGCTGATCCCCAAGTTGAGCGAAACGCTAACAGAGGAGCAAAAGTTGTTCAAGATCAACAACTTGCTGACAAAGTGGCGGAAAAGTGGGCTGATCCGGAATCTTGGCAGTGATCGGGTGCCCCGATGGACGCTTGCAGAGAAAAAAGAGTAACTTGCAGAGTAACATCGCCGGAAGAACAGCGTAAGCCATTTAAATACTGTGGTTTAACTCTGTCAGATTGCAGAGAAATACGTCCAGAAAAAGAGAGATTTGCAGAGAAAGCTATGAAATTCCGCTTCAAAGTTCAGACCTTCCAAACCGATGCCGTCGACGCCGTGGTGGACTGCTTCAAAGGCCAACCGCCCAGCAACGGCCTGCGTTACCGGATCGACCCCGGCGTGGTGAAAACAGGCCAGACCGCGCGGTTGGAGATGGACGAGGGCTTTCGCAACAACGATCTTGCATTGCCGCTGCCGGATATTCTCAAGAACATTCAGGCCGTTCAAGTGCGCCAGAATCTGCCCGTCTCCAATGCTCTCAAGCAGACGAAAGTCTCTGCTGTGAATCTCGACATCGAGATGGAGACCGGCACCGGCAAGACCTACTGCTACATCAAGACCATCTTCGAACTGAACCAGCACTATGGCTGGAGCAAGTTCATCGTCGTTGTGCCCAGCATTGCCATCCGCGAAGGTGTGGCGCAATCGCTCGCCGACACGGCGGAGCATTTTCTTGGGCAATACGGCAAGCGCGTTCGTTCTTTCATCTACGACTCGAAGGCGCTGCACAATCTGGAGAGCTTCAGTTCCGATGCGAGCATCAATGTCATGGTCATCAACGTCCAGGCATTCAATGCACGCGGCAAAGATGCCCGCCGCATCTATGAAGAGCTGGACGACTTCCAGTCGCGCCGCCCCATCGACGTGATTGCGGCTAACCAGCCCATTCTAATTCTCGACGAGCCGCAGAAGATGGAAGGCGCAAAGACGGTGGACTCCATGAAGGAGTTTAATCCGCTCTTCATTTTGCGTTACAGCGCCACGCACAAGCAGGAGCACAACAAGATTTATAGGCTCGATGCTTTGGACGCCTACAACCAAAAGCTGGTAAAGAAGATTGCCGTGCGTGGCATCAGCCTGAAAGGCCAGGCCGGAACCAACGCCTATTTGTATCTGCAATCCATCGAAGTCTCCAAAGACAAACCACCCGTGGCCAGAGTCGAGATGGAGATTCACCATTCGGGCGGCATCAAACCGGAAATACGCATTCTTGGCAAAAGAGACAATCTCTTCGATAAGTCCGGCAAGCTGGACCAGTATAAGGGCTTTGTCGTCTCGGACATCAATGCCAACGACGGTACGCTGAGCTTCACCAATGGAGTGGCGCTCACGGTCGGCGACGCAACGGGCGATGTGAACGAGATGGTATTGCGTAGGCTTCAGATTCGTGAGGCGATTGCGGCCCACTTCGAGAAAGAGCAGCAGCTTTTCGTCAAGGGCATCAAGGTCCTCACGCTCTTCTTCATCGACGAAGTGGCCAAATACCGCGTATACGAGGGCGGAAAAGAGAAGCAAGGCGAGTACGCCGCGATCTTCGAAGAAGAATATAACGCCAAGCTGAACGAGATTCTTACGCTGGATGACAGCGCCTACAACCATTACCTGCGTGGTATTTCAACCAACCGCACGCATGAGGGATACTTCTCCATCGACAAGAAGAGCAAGCATCTGGTCGATCCCAACGAGAGAGGCACGGACCGGGCATCGGATGACGTGGATGCCTACGACCTGATTCTGAAACGCAAGGCTCAGTTGCTCTCCTTTGAAGAGCCGGTGCGTTTCATCTTTACGCACTCCGCGCTGCGCGAAGGTTGGGACAATCCGAATGTCTTCGTCATTGGAGCCTCTTGCAAAATTCCAGCTTTAACCATATTTAAGTGTGGGAATTCAGAACATTAGAATAGGGTTACGAGACCAAACTTAATGTAAAGGAACCCCACATTATGCAGCTTACCCTCTCCGGC
>Ga0224530_1001502_pt1 | contig 12066 bp, 6 predicted proteins | sample CBST75metaG_FD_179873 | JGI IMG/M metagenome (GOLD analysis project Ga0224530, IMG submission 179873) | Peat soil microbial communities from Stordalen Mire, Sweden - C.B.S.T75 | ecosystem: Environmental > Terrestrial > Soil > Wetlands > Peat | place: Sweden: Norrbotten County, Stordalen Mire...
TCTCCAGGCCGCCGCCCAATTCCTCAAGAGTCGTTTTCAGGGTCTGGCCGTGGACGGGAATGCCGTGCAATTGCATCGCGGCGCGGGGAATTGAAAACAGAGACCCCGGCCCGCACAGTTCCAGCAGTTCCTCCGCGCTTCGATATTCGGCAATGGAATCGTGCCCGTCCGCCTGGCAGCGGATGAGGGGCTCGTCGATGCGCCGAATCTCCGCCTCGATGGGATATTTCCCATCGATCTCCAAGGCGCAATTCAGCACCGTGCCGCCCCAGTCGAAGCAGAAGGGGGGCGTGTCGGACCAGCCGCCGCCCAGATCGATGCGCGGAGGAGCCGAGACATGAACGCGCTGGAAGCGCCAGGCGGAGGGGGCTGGTTTCTCATCGCGGGCGGTCCCGGCGCGCACCGCATTCTGTATGCAGGTGAAGGCCTCGTCCTGGGCCAGGCCGGCCTCCTGCGCGAGTCCCGCGCGGTCCAGCAGACGCGACGCCTGCATCAGGTGGCTGGCGGCAAGGGTCAGGTTTTCCGCGTTGTCCTTGCACAACTCCACGGCGCGCGTTCTGAGCGAACGGCCCGCGGCGGCGGCCGGCGCCAAACCGGGCAGGTTTGCCACCAGCGGCCGCAAATCCGCGCCCGACTCCGCCAATTCAACGGCTGTTGCCTGCCAGATGCCTTGCATGCGGCGGTTGCGCGCTTCGGCCAGGGCCTTGCCGTCAGTGCACTGTGCGCTTTCAGCCAGGGACATCCGCTGCGCCGCGCGCCAGCGCTCCACGGTGTAGCCGCTTGCGTACCCCATCATCCACTGCGCACAGGCCCAGGCCTCGTCCGGCGTGGTGACCGGAAACAGCGCGGCATTCCACAAGGTTGGCGCTTCGCCCGGGGCCCAAACCTCCGCGCGGGTCAGGCCAAGCCGTTCGAGCGCTCCCAGAAATGGACGGTTGAACCAGGTGGCGTTTTCGAGCGCCTGTTTGGGATTGTCCTCGACCCCGTAGGCACGGATCACCCAGCCCGCGCCGCCGGCCCCTTTCACCGGCAACTGGTGAACCACGGTGTCTTCCGGGACTTCCACCGGCCCGCTCAAACCCGTGAGCCCATGCAGGATGGCGCCGCGGCTGGCGGACACCGGTCCGCCGAGGTCGCACTCCAGAATCACCGCTTCATGTCCTGCTATGCATGTGCCGGCGATGACGCTGTCCAGAAATCCGCCCGACCCGGCCGCCAGTTCCCGAAAGGAGTGCGTCGTGCCGGCGTGAAGGAACTCGCCCTCCACAACCGCGCAGTGGAATCCCGCAGGCCGTTCCGGTGAGCGCAGGATCAGGCCCAGCTCCCGCCAGAAGAGCCCGGCGTCGCTCTCCGGTTTCCATTGGCCTGTGAGCCCGCGCGTGATCTGGTCGTAAAGGTCCACCGCGGGCAGCGATTTCAACCCAGCCAACTCCGACAGCGCAACCGTCAGGTCGGCGTCGAAGCGGAGGAGTCCAATATCGACGGCCACCCGACCGTCCGGGAGCACGCCGCCCGCCGCCTTGACTTCAGCCGGAGTGGGCTTCTGCAGGAAGGTATAGACTTCATCGCCTTCCCCAACCACGTAAACCCCGTGATGGCTTCCCGTCTCCGTATCCAGACGCATGGCCACACCGGTCGCGCCCGGCCGGTTCCACTCCACCTGCTTCGCGTCGAACCGCAAAAGCACATCGCCGGAAGCCACCAGCAGCCCGTTGGAGATTCCCTGGGCCCATGCCGCGGCCAGGGTCAAGGTTTCGTCGAAGACGGTGGTCGTCCCGCGCGGCTGCGTCCGGGAAGGCAGAACGCCAAACAGCTTGCCCCCCGGCGAGTATTGCGGCAGACGCCGCGAATCGCCGCCCGAGTGGACCAGCAGAACCCGGTGCCGGCCCCACCACTCCCGGTCTTTGCCCAGCACACCCAGCGCATGAATGGTCGCGCCGCCGCTGCCCACCCTGCGGTCGCCCGGATCAGGAACCACCAGAAACTCTGTACCCTCCGGCAGCATCCCCGACAAGCTCCGGCGCTCGATCTCGCCGCGGTAAAGCTCGGCCTGTCGCGCCGAAGAGGCCGTGACGATGACCACGTCCCAATCCTTCACTATGAGTCCCCGTTCCGCAGTCAACCTGCGCTTACGATTTCGTGTTTCGCAAACGATTCTATCCTTTTTCACTTGAAATCCAGGTTCCCGGATCCCCTGCCGGGACGCCGGCTCAGCCACGCCCGCGCCCACGTTTGGGACCCGCGCAGCCGCATTCCGCTATCCTGTTCCTTGGAACACCCTGCACAAATTCGTCGCGAGCCCGGCGGTTGGGCTGCCGCCGCAGTTGCTCTTTGCGGGGTCTGCGCCTTTCTTGAGCTGTATTGCACGCAGCCCTTGCTGCCCCTGCTGACGCACCTCTTCCATGCCTCGAAGACCGGCGTGGGCATGACGGTCTCTGCCGCAACCCTCGGCGTGGCGCTCTCCGCGCCTTTCTTCGGAGCGCTGACCGAGCGGCTGCCGCGCAAGCGGGTCATTGTGATTTCGCTCATCGGCGTGGCGCTGCCCACCCTGCTGGCCGCCACCTCCACCACCCTCGCCCAGCTCATCTTCTGGCGGTTTCTTCAGGGCATCACGATCCCCGGCATTGTCGCCGTTGTGGTCACCTACATTGGCGAGGAGTGGCCGCCGAACCGCGTGGCGCTCATCATGAGCTTCTACGTCAGCGGAACGGCGCTGGGCGGCTTTGTAGGACGGATTTCGAGCGGCATCCTGGCCGACCGGTTCAACTGGCGGGTCAGCTTCCTGGTGCTGGGCGTGGTGGCTTTGGCAGGGGCCGGAGCCGTGGCCGCCTGGCTGCCCCAAGGAACCCGCGCGCTACGGACCTCGACGGCGAAGGCCGGAAATCCGCCGCCCACGCACCTTTCATTTCCCTACCAGGTGCAGGAACTCTTCCGGCGTCCCCGGCTGGTGGCCACCTTCGCGGTCGGATTCAACGTTCTCTTTTCCCTGGTCGGCGTCTTTTCCTGGATCGGCTTCCACCTGGCCGCGGCGCCGTTTCTGCTCTCCACCACCGCGCTCAGCTCACTCTTCTTCGTCTACCTGGTCGGGCTGGTGGTCACGCCTGCCGCCGGATTCCTGATCACCCGCGTCGGGCTGCGCGCCGGGATTACGGGCGCCATCGTCTGCTCCATGACCGGCGTCCTGCTCACGCTGTCCCCCTCGCTCGCCGTCATCATCCTGGGGCTGGCGCTGGTTTCCTCCGGCGTCTTCATCGCCCAGACCGCCTCACAAAGCCATCTGCGGGTGGCAGCGCCTCCTGAGGCGCGCGTGACCGCCGCCGGGCTCTACCTGACCTGCTACTACCTGGGCGGCACCGCGGCTGGCGTGGTTCCAGGAGCCTTCTGGGCGCTGGGCAAGTGGCCCGCCTGCGTGGCCTTCATCGTATTGATGCAGGCGGTGGCTCTGACCATTGCCCTGGTCGGCTGGCGAACCCCCAAATTCTCCGCAGCCGCCGCACCGGGCTTGCCGGGCGCATCGGCGGCCGCGCTCAAATAGCCGAACTGGGGGCGGGGCGCATTCCGCGGCGTCCCATTTCCTCTGCCGGACGTACCAAAACAGCCCGGATTCCATGAACCCATCATCGTCCAGGCGAATCTAAAGATAACCGGCCCACGCCGCAAGACTTCTGGCTATTCCAGGAGGCGCAGGGCTCTTCATCCCTATCCTCCCTGTCGAAGGCCGTGCTTCCCCGGCCGCCGGCAGACACAATCGACAACCATCAAGGAGAAGTTTCTTGTCCGATATCGAGCCGGCAGCGGCGCACGCCGCCGCATCCGCGGCCAAGACCGTGCAAAACCCGAGCCAAGGCGCAGTGATGCCGTGGAAGCCAAGGGTGAATCCCTGGCTGATCGCCATGACGGTTGCGCTGGCCGCGTTTATGGAGGTCCTGGACACCTCCATCGCCAACGTGGCGCTGCCCCACATCGCGGGCACGCTGGGCGCATCCACCGACGAGGGAACCTGGGTGCTGACCAGCTACCTGGTGGCCAACGCCATCGTGCTGCCCATTGGCGCCTGGGCTTCCAGCGTGATTGGACGCCGTAACTTCTTTCTTCTCTGCATCGTCATCTTTACCGTCTCCAGCTTCCTGTGCGGCGCGGCGCTGTCGCTGCCCATGCTGCTGCTCTTCCGCATTATGCAGGGCGCCGGCGGCGGCGGCATGCAGCCCATGGCCCAGGCCATCATGGCGGACTCCTTTGAACCGCAGAAACGCGGACAGGCCTTTGCGCTCTACGGGCTGGTCGCCGTGCTGGCCCCCTCCATCGGGCCAACCCTGGGCGGATGGATCACCGACAATTTCTCCTGGCGCTGGATTTTCTTCATCAATATCCCGGTGGGCATTCTGGCCTTCCTGCTGGTCAGCCGGCTGGTGGAGGATCCGCCGTGGATCAAGCCCGACCGCTCGCGTCTGCGCCACATGGACTACATGGGCCTCAGCTTCCTGACCCTGGCCATGGGCGGGCTGCAGATCATGCTGGACAAGGGCCAGGAAAACGACTGGTTCGCCTCGGGCTTCATTCGCTTCTTCTGCTTCGTCTTCGTTGCTTCTATGGTGGGGCTGGTGGCGTGGGAGTGGCAGCATAAAAGCCCTCTGATCAACCTCAAGCTCTTCAAGTACAAAAATTTCGCCATCTGCTGTTTTCTGATGATGCTGGTGGGCGGTGTGCTGAACGCGAATACCGTCTTGCAGCCGCAGTTTCTGCAGCAGTTGCTGGGCTGGACCGCCACCACGGCGGGCATGGCGCTGACCGCCGGCGGCATTGCGCTGGTCTTTGTGATGCCCATGGCCGGCTACGCCACGGGCAAGGTTTCCGCGCGCACGCTGGCGGTGGTGGGCTTCCTGATGTTTGTGGTCACCTTCCGCTATGCGGCGGACGTGACCAACCTTGAAATGACCTTTCCGGCTGCCTCCTGGCTGCGCGTGGTGCAGATGCTGCCCATCCCCTTCTGCTTCATCTCCATCACCAACGCGGCCTATGTGGGGATGCCGCGCGAGCAGAGCAACCAGGTTTCGGGCCTCATCAATTTCGTGCGCAACATCGGCGGCAGCATCCTGATCGCCGTGACCAGCGCCCAGGTGACCAGCCGGTCCACCTGGCACCAGCAGCACCTGCAGAGCGCCATGCAGTCGGGGTCGATCGCCTTCCAGCAACACACGCAGGCGCTCAGCGGCTTCTTCGGCGGCGCGTTTGGCGGGGCCAACGGCAGCGGCATGGCGCTGGCTTCTCTCTACGGTCAGCTCAACCGCCAGGCACAGATGCAGGGCTACCAGGATGTGTACATGGAACTGTCGTGGATGTCGGTAGGGCTGGTGGTGCTGGCCTTCCTGCTCAGCAAGAACGTGCCAGGGAAGAGTTCGGGAGCCGGAGCGATGCACTAGTGGTGTCCGCCACACAGATGGTCGTTTATGTTTTGAAAGGGCACGACTTTAGTCGTGCCGTAAGTGGTTGAAAAATAACGGGGGCTTTAGCCCCTGCGGTTTGTTTTTGGTGCACCTTGCGCGAATTCAGGAGTTTTTCCGCAGCCTGTTTAGGCCCTGAGGGAAGTCTCTTCTACGTTTTCATCCCATTCTCGCGCATCGGCAATTGACCCTATTTGTGGTGGACACCACTAGGGGGTCTCTGAATGAGCCCTTTTGACGAGCCGCATTCCCTCGGAAACCAAACAGGCTGCGAAAAAACTCCGTTTGCGTCTGAAAATCGCATGTTTTGTATCAGTCGTCCACCGGCATAGCCGACCCCCAGGCAATGAAACCCGCGTCGATGCCCGCCGCTCGCCAACTTGCCAATTCGCTTTCATCCCCATCGCAACCGCTGTCATCACCCCCCAACCGCTGTCATCCCCACCACAAACGCTGTCATCCTGACGCGCAGCGGAAGGATCTGCAGTTGCTTTTCAGCCGTCCATTCGATCCACCGCTCTCCGGTAGTTGCCTGCTAGCGGAAAATCCAGACTGCATGGCATTTCTGGACCCAACGGCGTTTTCGATACCTATCCAAATTCGTGGTGCAGACCAGTCTCAATGAGCGCTTTGGCCCGTCAACAGTTGAATGCAGCACCTCTGGATTACCCGCATCCGCCCGGTGAGGCACCCGACCTTGCTGTGTCATCGGCAGTGGGTCTCGCAGAAGTCATTCGGAACGCAGTGCGGCAACCGGATCAACGCGGATAGCGCGCAACGCGGGAAAGAGCATAGACAACACGGCAGAACAGAACAACACAGACGCTGTGCCTAGGAAAACCGCGGGATCAATCGGACTGACTCCAAAAAGCAGGCCATTACTGGCCAGCAGAAAAGCTAAGCCGGCTGCGACGCCAAGCCCGGCGGCCAGCCCGATGGCGACAAGTTTCAACCCGTGGCCAAGAAGCAGGACCACAACATCATGACGCCGCGCTCCAAAGGCTAAGCGTATGCAGATCTCGCGCACCCGCTGACTGGTAGCCAAAGAAACCACGCCTGTAACACCTACAACAGCAAGCAGCAATGCCAGCAAGCCGAGGGCGCTCACGAGAACGGCCCCACGACGAGCAGGCAAGAGCTGTTCGCTGAGGATTTGCTGGTACGGCTCGGTCGTAACTGTCACGCTGGGATCGATTTGTCGAACAAGGGCTGAAATGGCGGAAACGGCACCCGAAGCATCTCGGTTTGCACGGAGGAACATTTTGGCATCCGCTGCGGCGCCGGTGTCGGTAATGAGCCCATAAAAGAGAGGCCCATCCTCCTGGCCCAGATGCAGCGTGCTCACGTTCGGAACAATCCCAATAACTTGATACCTGCGATTCTGTCCGGCCTGGAATTCCTTGCCAACAGGATTCTCAGTCGGCCAGAATCGCTGCGCCATGGCGGTGCTAACGAGCGCGGGCGATAGGCCACCAGCGTGAAGCTCTTCTCCGGCAAATGCGTGCCCACGCAGGATAGGGATCTCCATTGTTCTGAAATAATCCGCGGAGACGTAGTTGGCGAGGACCTGCTCTCCACGGTAATCCGTGCCGGGGATCGTGACTCCCGTAAAATCGGCACTAACGCCAGGAAGCACAGTTGAACTCGCCACCCCAGCCGTCCCAGAAAAAGCTCCGAGACGCTCACGTAGTTCACGCGCGAACCCGAGAGCGCGTGTTCCGTTATAGCCGCGTTCGGAGAGATCGAAAGAGAGGACATAAACACTCTGGGTTGCAAAACCCGGAGCGACGATCTCAGCGCGATGCAAGCCGCGGGCTAGGAGTCCAGCCAGCCCCAGAAGCAAGGCACAGCCTGCGACCTGCGTGATCACCAGAAGGTCACGAAGGCGCGCTCGCCGGCGACCGTGACCCGCGGCTGCACCGCCCTCCTTCAATGCCGTGAGTAGGTCTGGGCCAGTTGCCTGGAGCGCCGGGGCTACCCCGGAGAGAAGCGCTGCCATTAAGGTGGCAATGAGGGCAAACAACAACGTCGTGAAGTTCGGAGCCAGATCCAGCGGCAAGGGGCCAGAGGGCATTCCCGGAAGTAAATGGATGATCACTGGCGTAAGCGAGAGCATGACCGCTACCCCGGCCAGGCCCCCAAGCGCGGATAGGAGCATATTCTCTGTGAGAAGTTGGCTGAGCAGCCGGCGGCGGGTGGCGCCGAGCGCAAGCCGAGTCACCAGTTCATGTTGACGTTTCGCACCCCGTGAAAGAAGCAGGTTCGCAAGGTTGGTGCATGCCATCGTGAGAACCAGAGCTCCCAACATAAACACAGCGACGCCGATCCAGAGGCCGTCGGTACGCTCTTCGGGATTATTCACAAGTGAACCGGCATTTACGATGACGACTGTTTGCCGGCCGGGATGAATTGCATCCATTTGGTGGGCCAGAACCGCCAGTTCGGTCCGCGCCGCCCGGCGTGAAATGCCTGGTTTCAGATGGCCGATGACTTGAAGCCAGCTCACATTCCCCAAGGCTAGCCAGTCACGCGAGTCGAACGTCATCGGCAGAAGTTGAGGAGCCATCGTAACCGGGACCCAGACATCGGGAACCTGAAGTTCCGTCCCGGAAAACCCAGCAGGTGCCACACCGGCGACGGTAACGGACTGACCGTTGAGAGTGAGCGTATTGCCGATCACGCTGCGACTATCGCCGTAGTGGCTTTGCCAGAATCTGTGGCTGAGGATCGCAGTCGGCGCAGCCGAGGCGCGACAATCGTCTGCGTTGAATCCACGTCCAACGCTAAACTCGGCGCCAAGTACAGAGAAATAATTGCAGGAAACCAATTGTCCTGAGACCGGCTGGGGAGCGGCACCGCCAAGCGCGAGTCCAGTTTCAGCATAGGCCGCCAAACCGGAAAACGTGCTATTGCGATCACGGTAATTGGCGTATTCCGGATAAGACAAGTAATACGGTGAGCCGTAGACGCCGCGCGCATGAACCTGTCCGCGATACTGCTGATAGATGCTGACGAGGCTCGCCGAGTCTTTGACAGGCAGGTAGCGGATGCCTATCGCGTAGATCAGCGAAAACAAGGATGCGTTCACGCCCACACCGAGGCCCAGAGTAATGACGGCAGCGATGGTGAACCCAGGCGACCTGGCCAACAGGCGTAAAGCATAGCGGATATCCTGTGCAAGCTCTTCGAGGAGTGGAATCCCCTGTTCGGCATGATACTTTTCGCGGACTGCCTCCACGGCTCCGAACTTCAGCACCGCTTGGCGGCGCGCCTCATCCGGCGACATGCCGGCGCGAACGTACTCTCTAGTCTGCTCACATAAATGCTCTTCCATCTCTTCCCGCAGCCGCAGGTCGTCTCGCCGTGTGGCAAAGTTGGCCGCACGGGCCAAGAACCGTCTCAGACTTCTCACGTCAAATCCTCCGCCTTCAATTCAAAGAAGCGCCCCAGAATTGCGGTCGTCTGCTCCCAGTCTCGAGTCTCAGTCTGGAGCAGTTTGCGTCCGGATCGCGACACCCGGTAAAACCGTGCGCGGCGGTTGTTCTCCGATGCGCCCCACTCAGACGCAATCGCACCTTCCTGTTCCAGCTTCAGCAGCACAGGATATAAGGTGCCCTGATTAACGGCTAGCAAATCCCCACTGATCTGCTCGATCCGACGGGCAATCGCGTACCCATTTAGCGGCCCGATCACATCCAGGGTCTTCAGAACCATCAGGCTCAACGTGCCGTGTGGAACATCCGCTTTCTGCTTCGCATTCTTCATTTTGGCTACCAACAGGAGTATTTCACAGTTCCAGTGGGAAGGCAACAGGAGGCGGGTGGCCTTGGTCTCATACAGTGTTTTATCAAGTTGACGGTGGCCCCGGTCCCTCGCTTTTGGGGACCGGGGGGCACCCTCATCGTGATTAGAAAGGAATCTCAAGACCGTGGCTACACGCCTAATACAATCGGGGGGATCCCAAGTGAACCAGATGGAGCCTGAAATCGTTGGGATTGGCGTAGCGAATGCGTGCATCAAATGCGTGACTCCACAGCGAGTGGAATACTTTGACGAGGCGGGACAAGAGTGCTTTGTTGACATCGAGGAGTGTGCTAGAAACTGGGTCCAATTGCACGGTGCCCGCCGCGGTCGGAAATACCGTTACGTCGGGGGACGCGGTCTCCTGGAAGATCCGCCATGGATCGAGTTTGCGAACAAGAGGCGTACCCGATTTGAGTTTGAGTCTTTAAATGAAGGCTACGGATTGATAATCCCGCTCAAGAAGGTTCGCTTGCTTACGCTTGATATGAATTAATCCGCATCGGCGGGTGGCCCCCTTTCCCCGCCCCTGAAATGGGCCCCATCCTTCAGCAGCTCCATCGCGAAAGGATGGGAAACCTCAGCCCTCATTCAGCCCCGGCCAGGTGTCCAACCGCACCGATTCCGCGCCTTCTTTCTGGCGCGGACCGGCCGAAGGCAGTTGGCCGCACCGCAGGTGCTTGCAGATAATTAAACTCATCTCGTGCACAATATAAGCAGCTCCATCCCTGTTTCCAAACAGGAAATCGGGCGGTTTCTGCCGTTTACCCCACCCCCCATAGTGTTATTATCACTTTTTCAACGACGAAATTCATGTAAGCATCATTGAATGAACATTATACAAAAATACATAGTTAACTGAACAGTAACGGGAACTGCCCGATTTTGGCCCGATTTTGGCCGTTTTTTGGCCATTTATGGCCAAAAATGACGCAAAAACGAGGCCAAAATGCCCCTACTTTGCCGCTCCGGCGCGGTGTCGGAGGTGAACCGTTCCGTCTCGGAGAAAGCCCGATGGATGCAAACCGTTGCGGAATCCACTCCGGCCTTGCCCCTCGCATTTTCTGAATGGCCGGTACATGCCGTAAACTTCTTGGCACAGTGCATGAACTCATTGAAAACCTCGTAAAGCTGCAAGCGATCGAGTTGGAGCGCACCCGCCTTTCCCAGGCCGCACGGGCCCTGCCCGCTGAAGCCGCCCAGGTGGAGACGGCATTGCAGGCCGCCGAACGCCAGGCCGCAGCGGCTTCCGACGCCCTTAGCCGCGAAGACACTCTGCGCACCCGGCTGGAGCGCGAAGCTGCTGGCCATCGGCAGAAGGCATCCCGCTACCGCGCCCAGCTGGACACGGTGACCACGCCTGCCCAGGCCGAGGCCATGGAGAAAGAAATCCAGTTTGCCGAAGTGGAAAACGAGCGTCTGGACGCCGAGGAATACACCAGCCTGGAGCGCACGGAGGCCCAGGAGACGGCGCTGGCCGCTGCCCGCGCCCAGGTGGAGGCTCTGGCCACCGTGCTGGACAAGACCCGCGCCCGCATCGCACTGCGCCGGGCCGAACTGTCGCACGAACTGCTTGGCCGCAATGCAGAACGCGAAGCCGTCCGCCTGCTGATCGAGCCCGAGTGGCTGGCCCGCTTCGACCACCTCGTGGTCTCGCGCGGCACCGCCGTGGCCCGTGTAGACAACATGCAGTGCACCGGCTGCCGCATGGGCATCCGCGCCCAGACCTGGAACCAGCTCCGCGAGGGTGAGTTGCTCACCTGCGATAGTTGCGGTCGCCTGCTCTACTGGGACCCGGCCATCGCTCCGGCCCCCAAGGCGCCGCAGCCCGACGCCGCCGCGGCCGCATCCGGACGCGCCATCCGCAAATAGTAGCAAAAAGCGAGTCCTGCCTCAGTCCTCTTGGCGGATCGGCGCGACCGGGCGGAAGAGCCACAGGTTGAGCAGCGTAAACAGCAGGCCCCCCACCGAGAATTTGAGCCAGACCGGCGCTTGCGACGGCGAGAAGAAGCCCTCCAGGCAGCCGGCAATCACCAGCAATGGAATGATGCCTGAAACCAGCTGCGTCGCCTCAATGCCGCCGCGCGCCACCGAGTCCTTCCAGCGCAGGGCGCCGGGAAAGAGCATGGCGTGGCCCAGGCGGAAGCCAGCCGCGCCGGCAATCACGATCGAAGGCAGTTCCAGCGCGCCGTGCGGCGCCACAAAGCTCCACAGGGCCAGCGACATATCGTAGTGCGCGCAGGCCGCGGCGATCACCCCCAGCATCATTCCATTGATATAGAGATAAAAAAAGGTTCCCAGTCCGAAGACGATGCCGCTGGCGAAGGTGACAAAGCTGACCGTGAGGTTGTTGGTCATGATGGCGCTGGTTTCCATCGGTGCGATGCTGACGATGGAATGTGTCCACATCTCATGGCGCTCCATGGTGGCGATCATCTGCGGCCCGACAAAGTGGCGCATGAACTCCGGCCGCGCAACGGTGAGCGCCGCGCCCAGCAGCCCCCAGGCCACGGAGACGGCCACGGCGGCCACGACATAGCCAATCTGGCGCTGAAACACCGCCGGATACTCGTCGCGCAGAAAGCGGTACAAGGTGGCGAGATTCGTCTTGCGGCCGGAATAGATGATATGGTGAGCGCGAGCCAGAAGCTGATTCACATGCAGGGCGTAGGTGCGTGCGGTCGCGTCCTGGCGCAGCACCGAAAGGTCGGCGGCCGCCTGGCGATAGAGCAGCGCAATCTCCTGGAGTTCCGCGCGGGAGAGCTGGGACAAGCCGCTCGAATCCGCCTGGCCCAACAGCGAGGCCAACCGGTCCCAGTAGGGC